>Ga0207990_1000618_pt1 | contig 20162 bp, 13 predicted proteins | sample ETNtaG_8_FD_185780 | JGI IMG/M metagenome (GOLD analysis project Ga0207990, IMG submission 185780) | Marine microbial and viral communities from oxygen minimum zone, Eastern Pacific Ocean - ETNP201406SV75 (SPAdes) (version 2) | ecosystem: Environmental > Aquatic > Marine > Oceanic ...
GAACTCACGGTGGCCGATTTCACCGCCCCCGAGACGGAGTCACCTCTTTCCGGCAAGACCGTGGTCTTCACCGGCACTTTGGAGGGCATGAGCCGGGGCGAGGCCAAATCCCGCGCAGAATCCCTGGGCGCCCGCGTGGCGGGCTCGGTCTCGAAGAAGACCGACTACGTGGTGGCGGGCCCCGGCGCTGGCTCCAAGGCCAAGAAGGCGGCGGAACTAGGCATCACCGTGCTCAGCGAAGAGGAATGGAGCGAGATGATCGGGTAAGGGGAAGTCCGTTTCACACAACGAAAATGAACTGGCTACTTTCTTCGCCCCCCCTGGCGGACGGACTTGTATTGACCCTTCGGGAAATGTGCATTAAGTGACGGTCTCCCTGATGACCGCGAGACTTATGCCAGATCTTCCTCACGCTCCTTTACAAGCCCGTTTGTTGCGTCTGTCCTATCCGGCGGCGGCGCTTAGCGCCGGACTTGCCGTGCCTCTTCTGGCCCTAGGGCCGGCAACCCTGGCCGGAACAATGGTGATTCTTGTGGCGGCTCTTATGGTGGCCGCGAGCTGCGACCGTGGCGCCTTGATCAAAAGCACGGCAGACCACGCATTTACGCTTGTGGGTGGGGCGGTTTTGTTCGTTTTCGCCTGTTGGCTCATAAGCTCCGTGGGCTCGTTCGAACCGGGACGTTCCCTGGAAAAATGGGGCCGCACGTTGATTTTTATCCCCCTGGCGGTGATGCTGTACCGTCATTTATCCGCCGACAAAAAAGCTCTGGAACTCGGTCTGCGCACACTTTTAATCGTCACCTTGCTGTGCGGTATCTTCGTGCTGTTGTGCCGCTATTACCAACCGGTAACACCGGATTTCCTGAAATACAGCTTCACCGGGGATCTGTTCAAAATCACAAAGAGTTATGGCTCCGCGGCCGCCTGTCTTATTCCGGTGACCCTGGTTGCCGGAATTTCACAGGGGGGCATCTGGCGCTGGCTGGGGCTTGCCTGTGTGCCGGTATTGGTGGGCGTTATTTACATGGTGGAGAGCCGCGCCGGGTTTCTTGGCCTCAGCGGGGGAGCTTTTATCCTTTTTGTCTGGTGGCTGGTCCGCAACCTTCCCCACCGACTGGCCTGGGGTGCGGTCATCCTGATCATGGTATTGTCCTCATGGTCGGTCATCAACCGGCTGCCATCACCACCCATTACCAATGACACCAGCTTTGAAATTCCCTTTTCTCTGATTGACCAGCACCGGCAGATCATCTGGGGCTTTACCCTGGAAAAGGCAAAGGCCGCACCTTGGTTTGGCCACGGCCCCGACCTTATAAACCGGCTTCCCGACGCCAATATAAAGATTCCAAATTTTAACCAGCAATATATCCCGGCCCATCCCCATAACTGGGCGATCGAAATTTTTGCCGAGACCGGCAGAGCCGGCATGGCGGCTCTGTTGATGGCCCTGTTTTTGTTTTTACGTGAACTCTTGCGAAGGCCGCCAACCCTCCTCATCGGAGGGGCCTTGGCGCTTAACGGAATATATTGGGTGTCGGGCCTGGCCAATGTCTCGTTTTGGTCCGCGTGGTGGCAAGGAACTTACCTCCTGCTCTCGGCGCTTCTGTTCGCGGCCATGAGGCTAGACGAGGCCTAGAGCATATCTTTGCGAAACAACATTTTAAGCCCTGCGCCGCGGTCTGGAACGCGGCGCAGGGGAACGAAACCATAGCGCCGGAACAATTGGGAAAGCGTCTTCTCGGAAAAAAACTGGATATGGATCGGCGGCGAGAAGATATCCCACTCCAGTGGATTCCTAGACCCGCCCTCCCATTCGATATCGGGGGTGGTCATGAACACAACGCCATCGGGACGCATAAGAGAGGACAGAAAATTCATGTAGTCTTCAACGTCGTTGACATGCTCGATCACTTCCGACGAATAGACGAAATCAAAATTCCCGATCTTACCCTTAAAGCTGTCAAACGATCCCAAATGGAACTGACATTTCGGGAAACGCCGGCGGGCATAGGCGATGGCATGGCGATTAACATCGAGGCCATGGCTGTCACCCCCCATGATGCGCGCCGCATCAGCGAAAAAGCCGCCCCCACAGCCTAGGTCCAGGGTTCGCCTGCCCCGGATATAGCGCCTTAATTTCAGGGCGTTGAAAAATGCACGGCGTCTGCGCGAGGAGGCCTTTGGAAAAAAATGCTCGTCAACGGCGTCTTCTTCGTTACCCCCTCTGTACATTTCGTTTAGCTGTTTTTGGGCCGGGCGGGGATGACAGAAAATATAATTGCAGGAGGCGCACTGTATGATGGAACAGCCGTTTTTTTCGCCATAGGCCGAAAAAACCGAAGACAGGCAAACCGGACAATGGGGTGGCGTGCTCCCGGATTCAGGAACGTTACTTGGTGCAGATGACGTCATAACGCCCTCGGGAGCCTATGTGTTTTTTCCATCATATGGTTTTCTACGATAGGTCCCCCCCTGCCCGCCACGATTTTCATTTCCCTTGCGGGCCTGGAAAAAGATGAAAAAAACAACCCTTCCGTTCCCCAAATTCAGTGAGAAAAATCTACGCCTTTCCTCTTCACCACTGTACTTTCTATAACCATTGGCCAGACTGCTCCATAGCAGAGAGAATCAAAGACATGAACGACTCCAATGACAATACGGACCAGGGCCAGAGTACGTCGGCCCTGACAACGGACCAGGGTACGTCGACCCTAACAACTGGGAAATGGCCCCTGGATGCCAGCGGCTCTGGATTTGCCTTTTTAGCTCTTTGTTATGTGTCCTTCTTTTTCGCCCTGCGGCTGGTCCTGTCGTCCACCGTCGGTACCGATGATGTGGAACAGGTTATCTTCGCCCAAGACTGGGCGCTACGATATAACCCCAGCCAGCCGCCATTCTATACCTGGATTCTCTATAGCCTCTTCAAGGTCTTCGGTGTCAGCCTTCCGGCTTTGGGCCTGCTGCGCTATAGCCTCATGTTCACGGCACTTGTTTTTTCCTTTCTCTGCGCGCGCCGCCTCATTCCCAACCGGCGGCTTGCCACCGTTGCCGCCTTCTCCCCGCTTCTCATCTATTACGTGGGATGGGGGTGGCATCAGGGATTCACCCATACCTCCCTGCTTATTCCCGCCTGTTTCGCCACTTTTCACGCCTTTCTCATGGTTTTGGACACGGGCCGCGCCCGTGACTATCTGTGGCTTGGCTGCGCCCTCGCGCTGGGCTTGAACGCCAAGTACGGGTTTGCTCTGTTCACCGTGGCGCTTGTTCTCGCCGCCATCACGGACGAACAGTCCCGAAAACGGGTGCTGAACCCTTTTGTGGGCCTGTCTCTCGCCGTGGCCGCCGCTCTCGTTCTGCCGTCACTGGCCGGAATGGGAATGTCGCTGGATTCCTACGGCGATGTCTATCACCGCACCATGGAGATGGAATCTCCAGAAGGATATGCTGAACAGGTGGCCGTGGGCCTCGGACGCCTTGCTCTCTCCACGGTTTCTTTTCTGTTCCCCCTGTGGATTTTCTGCCTAATCTTCTTTCCCCAGGGCCTCCGGCGCCAAGCCTTACCTGACGCTCCTGCCGGTTCCACCGAAGAATGCTGGCGCCGGATTTCAGGGAGGGTTCTGGGGCGTTTCCTGATGATCATCTTCGCTCTCGCCGTGCTTGGCGTCCTCGTCGCGGGCATCAGCTATTTCAAGGCCCGCTGGATGCCACCAATTCTCATTCTTGCGCCGCTCTATTATTTCTGGCGCGTCGGACTGGCCTCTGAAAGCGGAGAAAATCTCCAAAAATCCATCCGCTGTTTCGCCATCACCCTGGTGGCTGTTCCGGTCCTTGTCACCGCCTTCTGGAGCGCCCAGAGAACCATCGGCGACCCTCTATGCAACAAATGCAGGCTCGGCGATCCCTATCCGGAAATAGCCGAAAGCATCTCTGCCGCCGGCTTCACCGGCGGCACCATCCTCAGCCAGGACGAACATATCGGCGGCAATCTGCGCATGCGCTTTACCGACGCCCGCGTCGTCAACCTGCACTATGGCTATTACATTCCGCCCTTAAAGGAGGGCAAAAACGACGGGCCCTCGGGGGGGCAGTGCCTGATGGCCTGGAAGGCCGAAGACTCTTCCAATCTCTCCCCGCCACCCGAACTTGTCCGCTTCCTCAACCAGCGCCTCGGCCATGACGCTCAGATAGATCACCCGCCGCAAATGGCGGCAGGCATAAACACCGCCTCGGGACGGTCTTTACGCATCGGTTTCGTGATTCTCGAAGGGGCGGGAACGTGTCGCTAGGAAATGGCGTCCACAAGGTAATAATTCTTATCGATGTTCTTCGTTAAATCGTTCCGGAGCCGCCAGTCAGCATTCCCTCTTCGGCGGTCCCGGCGAGCAGCGCTGTTGCCGCTGCGAAAAGAACGAGGAACCGCTTTGCGGCACTCCAGGAGTCTTCTTGTGGCGTCTCTGTGTTCTTGTTCATCGGCGCAGTTCCCGCAACCGGCATGCCCCCGACACTCACGGGAACGGGACCATGATACCCTCTTGACGCGGGTCAGAGAAAGGCCGGCCGCCACACACGCCCGCCTGCGCCAGTTAATCTTGCCGGGCAGCGGTGCGGAGTGGCGGGGAAGGTTTTCTCCTTATGGGTTGTCGAACTCTCTTTTTGGCCCAAGGTAGTACCACCAGTTCGTTACCAGGCAGATTAAGTAGAAAGCGGCGAACCCATAAATGGCGAACTCCGGTGTCGCTGCTTTGATCTGCTCGCCAAAGACCTGAGGTATGATAAAGGCGCCGTAGGCAGCCACCGCAGAGGTCCAGCCAAGGGCGGGTCCCGCCTGCTCTTTGGGAAAGATCATGGCAATGGTGCGGAAGGTAGAGCCATTGCCGATGCCGGTGCCGGCGAACAGCACTAGGAAGAGCAGGAAGAACGGAACGAAAAACTCCTCCGGTGTCGCCGATTGATAGGCGGCCTTCATGAAGTAGGCAACGCCAAGCGCACTCAGGATCATTATGATGGTAACGATCTGAGTGACCTTCGCCCCGCCAACCCTGTCCGAGATCCAGCCGCCGACCGGGCGGATCAAGGCGCCGATGAAAGGCCCCATCCACGCGTACATCAAAGCGCTCGGACCGTTCGGGTTAAGGGTGTCATGGGTGATGATGCCGTCCACCTCGATATGCTGGAAGCCAAAAATAACCTTGATGGCCAATGGAAACGCCGCCGAGTAGCCGATGAAGGAACCAAAGGTCATGGTATAGATGACAGACATGACCCAAGTGTGTTTATTGCGAAAGATTCCATACTGGTGTCGAAGGTTGTCCTTTACGAAAAAACACACGTAGTAAAGCGCCGCGACGGTTGTGGCGATGGTGCCGATCAGCACAAACCATTTGGACCAAGTCGGCAAACCCAGTCCGATCGGCGCGGGAAGAATGAAATAGAGGGCGACGACAGCAATAACCAACCCCACCAGTAGCATCGCCGAGATACGGGAAAAGGCGCCGATCGTACCGCCGGTGATCTGGGGGGTCACTTCGTCGGTCCGGATGTTGTTCATGCCGAACCAGCCAGCAAAGGCCAGGGGAATCAGAATTAGCAACCATACAAACCCGGCGTTCGGGATCCAGGTTTCCGAGCCCTCCGGAATCTTGCCGACCAGGGTGCCCGACGTGCTCTCCAGGATCATGGGGTCGCCACTCAATGTGCCAAACATAGCGAAGGTCATCACCAGCGGTATCAAAATCTGCATGGTCGTCACGCCGGCGTTGCCTAGCCCTGCGTTCAAGCCCAGCGCCAGACCTTGAACGCGTTTGGGGAAGAAGAAACTGATGTTGGACATCGAAGAGGCAAAATTTCCGCCGCCGAAACCGGAAAGCAGCGCCAGCACCTGGAACACCCAAAGGGGCGTATTCTTGTCCTGCAGGGCGAAGCCCGTGCCGATCGCCGGAATCATCAGAAGCGCGGTAGTGAAAAAGATCGTGTTTCGCCCGCCGGCGATGCGGATGAAAAAGGTGCTGGGAATGCGCAATGTAGCCCCGCAGAAACCGGCGATGGCGGAGAGCGTGAACAATTCGGACTTGGAGAAGGGGAAGCCGAGATTGAGCATCTGCACCGTGATGATGCCCCAGTACAGCCAGACCGCAAATCCGCACAGCAGGCTCGGGATCGAAATCCAGAGATTCCGGCTGGCAATGCGTTTTCCGGTAGAATCCCAGAACGCCTCGTCTTCCACATTCCATTTTATTAAATCGGTCATTTCGTTCCCTCCTAGGTGTCGTTCGTTCCCGCTCGTTGTCCGCCAATTCGGTGCTGGGCTAGTCGCACCTGACCTCCGCCTCGCCCCTGGCCGCCGCCCAGGTCCAGATCATCACACCCCCGAGCACGGCATACATCACCATGAAGGTGCTGCTGTGTACGTTGGTTGTGTCAGCAGCGACACCGAACGTGATGGGAAGAATGAAACCGCCGAGACCGCCAATGACCCCGACCAGGCCGCCGACGCTGCCCATACGCCCCGAATAGTGGTCCGCAACACTCCGGTAGACGCTGGCGGCGCCAATCCCCTGGGCAATACCGACGATGAAGACCAGAAACGTGAACAGTGTTACCCCTATGGCAATATCGATGACGATGTCTCCCGTAATTCCGTGCACGGTGAACGTCGTCGGTGGGTAGGACAGGAAGAACAGGCAAACAATCGAAACCCAAAACACCCACCAGGTAACGGCACTGCCACCCCACTTGTCAGAGAACCACCCGCCCAAGGCACGGATAACGCCTGCTGGTAGGGTGAAGAACAAGGCGATGAATGCCGCCGTCGTCAGATCGAGGCCGTATACCGCCATGTAGTATTTGGGCAGCCACAGGGAAAGCGCTACGAACCCACCAAAAACGAAACTGTAAGCAAGACCAAATCGCCACACCCGGGGCTCCAGAAGTGGCAGGAGCATGTCGCTAAGCGACGGAAAGTTCTTCTTCTGCCTGCGCTCCTCGAGTTGGGGATCGGGATAGGTACAAAACCAAAAGATGACGGCCATCACCAGCATGGCTACGGAGTAGATTTCTGGTACCGCGCGCCAGCCCATGGTCACGATGATCAGTGGCGCAGCAAAGATGTTCAATGCCGCACCGGTGTTGCCGGCGCCAAAAATTCCCAACGCCGTGCCTTGCCTTTCTTTCTGGAACCAGGCCGAGGTGTAGGCGATGCCGATGGCAAACGAGCCTCCGGCCAGGCCTGTGCAGAGGCCAATGGCGAGGTACTGCCAATATTGATCGGCAAAGGCCAAACCATAGGTGGCGATGGCGACCAAAATCATCTGAATGAAATAAACGACGCGCCCGCCAAACCGGTCGGTAAGCAGGCCAAGGGGCAATCGCACCAAGGAACCGGTGAGGATCGGTGTGGCCACCAGCAGGCCAAATTCGGTTTCGTTAAGGCCGATCTCGGCCTGGATCTTGATCCCGATGACGGAAAACATGGTCCACACCGCGAAGTTGACGGTGAAGGCCAAGGTGTTCATAGCAAGGACGGTATATTGTTTCCTTGGTTCGAATTCGGTAACCGCGCCCATTTTTTTCCTCTAGTCCCTGAACGGTTGTCGCTTGCGGCGCAGTCCTGGAATGGTCGAACTCCAGGCGAAGAATGGAGCGGTGGCGTTTGATGCCATCGATCGAAACTTTGGCGGTTTCGACAAAGCGTAAAAATGACCTATTCGGTCGTGTTCGGTGGGGAAGATGGTGTACCCGACTTGCATTTCTCTCATGCGTCCACCACCTTGATCGGCACGCTGGCAACCCTCCGGGTGACTGCTTCCCGGAACCCTGGAGCGATCTAATTCTGTCCAAACACCGCGGAGTCGAGAAAATGTCTCAAAGTTTTCTCGAAACTCCTTATTTTTTCAATGCCACGTACCTTCTCATGGAAATAAAAGGCCTGGTAATGTATTTAAAGGGATAGCTAAAAACATGCACCAGTTTGGTAAAGGGCAAGTAAGCAAAGAAGAGAAGTGCAAAGATGATGTGCAGTTTATTGACAAACGGAGCACCTGCAATCATCGAAGCATCCGGCTGTAATTTGAAAATACCGGCAATCCAAGGTCCGGCCGAATAAGATATTCCAAAGACCTGTTCTACGGCGGATTGATAAAGCCCGAGACCACCGATAATAATCAGGAGCAGAAGGACGATATAATCATCCGGCGTACTCATTGCCTTGACTTGCGGGATGGTGATCCTCCGCACAAAGGCCCATGCCAACCCATACAAAAAAAGAATTCCGCCGCCGAGCCCCGCCCATCTGAAAAAGTCAACCCAGGAGGCGAGGTTGTATGCGCCTCCTATAAGTCCTGTAAGGTGTGCCAAAAACAGGATGAGTATGCCCCAGTGCAGGCACAGGGATGCAGGGCCTATGGAGGCGCGGCCAAAGAATCCGGTGGAGCGGGTTGTCCACAGATAATCCCCGCGGGCGCTCCAGTCCCACTTGCCTCTGTAACTACTCACAATTCCGCTAAAGCTACGGTATGTTACGCCACCGAAAAGCAGCATGATGGTGATGTAAGGCAATCCGATAAAAAAGAAGTTATCCAACATGGCTCTGCACCATTTGTTCTCGTTGTTTTGACAAAGGCTGTGTTTTTAGTTCGATGTTTATGACTTTCTCCAATGCCTCAAGAAGGTAGAGATATGGTGTTTTTAACTCTTCCAACTTGGACCGCATCGGAGTCAGGAACGGCAAAAAATATTCCTTAATGAATTTATCTCTTATGGGGTCGTCTCTTGATTCAGTCGTCATTGAAAGAAAATCCACCATTAACGGCAGGTAATCCGGCAGCTCTTTTTCACTCGGCTTCTGCCCGAAATGGTTGTAAATGCCAACCAGCTCTATCATGTATCCGTTTCTGTCGGAAACGGCGGCATTGGCGCACGTCTTGGGTTCGTCATAGGTATGACTTCCAAGGTACAGGGGGCATTTAGGGGCCAATTCAAACAGATCAATATAATCTTCTTCAGAAATAGTGTTTTCGCTTATGAACCTGGAAAGCAATCCCGCACTCTCTTTATCAATGCTTTCCAGCCTTTTAACTAGTTCCTCGGCATCTTTCTTAAGATCTTCCTTATCCACGTCTTCCTCGGGCGGGCTGCACCACAATTCCGCGATGAGCCCATAAACATCTTTCAATGTTTGCTTTCCGTCCATGCTACTCATGAGTTTTTGAACCTGTGTGATATGACTTGAAATAACTCTTTCTTCTCTTCATGGGCGACCAGGGATTCATCTGGTCAAAGCCAGCAAGGCCACGCTCGGTATATGGGCTGATGTCTGTGTCTTCGCGTTTTGCATTGGGAACCACAAAGCGTTCGTTGTAAAAAGCAAGGGACAATGCCCGTACGATTTCTTCTGCGTCCTCTTCGCTCAATCCCACTCTGTCGAGCACTTCCACATTGGGTTTGTTATCCACCCTGATGCTTCTTTGGTAGTGCCTCACCGCAAGCTGACGCAGAAGCGCCTTCTTCACGACCTCTTCATTCCCGGCTCCAAACATGCCTGCAAGATATTTGAAAGGCACACGGAACTTGTCCAATTCGTCGAGACTAAGAAGCGGGCCTTCTGACGGTTTTTCCATATCAAAGACATCCGTGCCCGAAGGAGAATTCTTTCCCGCACTGGTCACGATGGGAGCTAAAGGCGGAATATAAAACAAGCTCGGCAACGTTCTGAATTCGGGATGAAGCGGAAGCGCCAGCTCCCATTTCTTAACTATTTTGTAAATAGGAGAACGTTGTGCCGCGTCAATCCAATCGTCATTGATGCCGTTTTTCTTAGCCGCTTCTATTACTTCCGGATCAAAGGGGTCCAGAATGATGTCTCTTTGCGCCTCGACTAAGTCTTTATCTTCCGCCAGGGCGGCTTCCTCTACCCGATCCATGTCATAGAAAATAACTCCAAAGGAGCGGATTTTTCCTACGCAAGAATGGAAACAAACAGGAGGCAAACCCGATTCAATTCTCGGATAACAGAGAATACATTTCTCCATCTTTCCGCTGGCCCAGTTGTAATAGGGCTTTTTATACGGGCAGGAAGAGATGCAATAGCGCCAATTGCGGCATCTGTTTTGATCGATGAGAACAACACCGTCCTCCTCCCTTTTATAGGCGGCGCCGGAAGGGCAAGCACCCACGCAACCGGGGTTGATGCAGTGATTACATATGCGGGGAAGATAGAAGTAGAAGCAGTCTCTGAACTTGAGCGTCGCTTCTCTTTCCTCGTCGCTCATTTCCTGAAAATTTATATCGTAATTCCCGGTAATGTGGGCACCACCGGCGTTATCTTCCCAGTTCACACCCCAGTTGATGGGAACGTCTTCATTTTCCGTGACCATGGATTTGGGTCTTCCGACCGGTTGCTGTTTATATTGCTCGGAAGAATGCAGGTCATCGTAGGTGAAGGTATATACATCACCATCTCCGTAGTAATCCGCCATTTCAGGCACATGGGGATTGAGAAAGAGATTGGAGAGCATGTAGGACTTGCTGCCGTAGCGAAGTTTCAGCTTATCGCCGTCCTTCACCCATCCTCCTTTCCACAAATCCTGGTTTTCCCATTGCTTCGGATAGCCGATGCCTGGCTTGGTTTCCACATTGTTCCACCACATGTATTCGGCGCCTTCCCGGTTCGTCCATACATTCTTGCAGGCAACCGTACAGGTATTGCAGCCAATACACTTCTCCAGGTTGAAGGACATGCTTACTTGAGCTTTTACTTCCATGGTTTTTTACTCTATTCGGTTGGTACTTTATCGAGTTCGCTTTCCTGATAAATCGGCCTATTCTCACTGCCCAAAGGCATCTTACGGATGATGACCCCGTGGTCGCGCTCAGACGGACTCGTTCCCCAATAGTTGACGTAATATGAAAATTGGGCGTAGCCACCAATCATCGTGTGTGGATTCATCAGGATTCTCGTGGTGGCGTTGTTGTTCCCGCCCCGCAGGTCAGAGCAATCGTTTCTCTTGGCGAGAGGCGAAAAGGGAACGTTTATATTCCGTTCCACCTGATGGTAGGTGATTGCCATGTTACGCGGCACCTGATGGCTTACCACCGCTCTGACAACTTCAATCCCGTTTTCGCAATACATTTCCACCCAGTCGTTGTCTATAACCTCGATCTCCGTCGCATCATCGGGATTGAGCCATACCGTGGGGCCTCCACGCGACATGTGCATCATCGGCCAATGATCTCTGAAAGAGCTGTGTATCTGCCATTTTCCATGAGGCGTGATGAAACGGAACACCTTTGACTTGGGACCGTCTTTATCCGGTTTGATGTCGCCAATCGCCACCATATCCAACGGCGGTTTGTTGGTTGGAAGCGCCTCTCCCAGTTCCCTGATGCCCTGGTGGTCGTAATAAACTTCCTGCCTTCCCGAAAGAGTGTGCCAGGGCTTCAGCCGCTCCACATTCATTGTCCACGGGGCGAAGGTTCTCTGTTTTCCGTCTTTATCGTGCAACACAGAACTCCACTGTGGCGTGGTATGAATTCTTCTCGGCTGTGAAATGATATCCTTGTAATGAACCTTCCTGTTTTTGACTGCGTCAACCATGTCGGTGAGAGGTAGCCCCACCTTCTTTTCCATTTCCTCGAAAAAGAGCCACGACAGCCGCCCATTGAGTTCGGGAGAAATCTGGAGAATGAGCTCACAGGCTTGCTCCGGTTTTTCGAAATACACGCGGTCGTTTTTTACATCTAAAGCTTCGTTGTGTTTGAGATCGTCCTCGACGATCGGCGTCAGGTCCGTGTACTGACCTTTGGAGCCATAGCCCTTGGGCTTGCTGACGAGCGGACCCAGGGAAACCAGTTTGTCGTAAACCTGGGTGTAATCCCTTTCAACAATGGCGATATTGGGAAATGTTTTGCCCGGAACGAGTTCCGTATCTCCATTTCGCCAGTCCTTAATCTCTCCCATGGACTGGGCGAGTTGGTCGGGGCTATCCATCCACAAGGCGTTGAACACAACGTCTTTTACGGGTTCAGGGAAATGTTTCTCCGCCATTTCCGAAAACTTCTTGGCCATGAGTTTGAATGCTTCCCAGTCGTGCTTAGCTTCCCATGGAGGCTGCGTTGCAGGCGTCAAGGGATGAACAAATGTGTGCATATCGCCAAAGGTGACGTCGTATTTTTCGTACCAAAAGGCGGCCGGCAGAACCACATCGGAATAATTGGCGGTAGAATCCATTCGTATGTTGAGATTCACCAGGAAGTCCAGTTTGCCGACGGCTGCTTCATCATGCCATTCTATTTCATTCACCATGCCTTCCGCTGGCTCTTCATCCCACAAAACATTGTTGTGTGTTCCGAGGAAATGCTTGAGCGCCAGTTCATGCCCCCGCATGCTGGTTCCTATGAGGTTTCCGCGATACACGGTAAGCATTTTCAGTTGGTTTTCAGGGGCATCCACATCATGAATGGCAAAATTCAACTTGCCATCCCTGAACTTCTGGGCAACCCAATCTTTCACCTCATCATCGGTCTTGCACCCTGCTTCGATGGCTTCCTTGTAAAGCTTCATCGGGTTCTTTTTGTCGACTTGAGGGAAGAAAGGCAGCCATCCCAACCTGACGGCAAGGGCGTTCATGTCGGCCGCGTGGTTGAAAGCAGGAAGCTTCTTGGCCCCCGTGGCCCACTGGGTGTCAAGGGGCATACTGTCGTATCTCCACTGGCCGGTGTGGAAATACCACAAAGAGGTGCTGTTCATTAGCCGCGGCGGCCTCGTCCAATCGAGGCAGCCACTGAGATTGACAAATGCCGCGTTTAAACGGGTGTGCTGGGTGCCGACATAGTGGTTGAAATTACCTCCGTTCACCCCGTTACAGCCGCAAAGGGCAAGCATCACCGCCTGGTTACGGTAATATATGGAAGCGCCATGGTAAAAGTGCTGGATTCCAGGGCCTGTTATGAACAGTGACTTCCCTTTTGTCTTTTCAGCATTATCGGCGAATTCCCTTCCCACCTGTATGGCAAGGTCTCTGCTCACGCCCGTTTGCGATTCCTGCCAGGCCGGGGTGTATGGCCTCGGGTCGTCGTAGTCCTTGGGATAATCGCCACCCAGCCCTCTTGATACACCGGCCTGGGCCATCAAAAGATCGAAGGCGGTGGTTACGAGCAGTTCCTTGCCATCACTCGTTTTTATCTTTCTGGCGGGAACTTCACGCAAAAATTCTACTGACTTCTGGCTCTCCCCTTTTGTCTTACCCATATCTATATTGAAGGTATCGGTAAAGTCGCTGAATGAGACCATTGCCTTTTGGTCATCATTTCCGAGAAGGGTGAGGAGTGGGTCAAACTCTTCTTGGGTAACAGCGTTTTTAAGTTGAAGGTTCCAGTTTCCTGTTGGTTCCTTCTCCCACCTGAAACCGATGGACCCGGTGGGAAGGTGCAGGTTCCCTGCACCATCGGTCATGATAAGCTTCCAGTCGGCATTCTCCTCCTTGGCGTATTCTTCAACGTCAGACGCCCGCAGGAACCGTCCCATTTGATACTTATCGCCATCTTCCTCCAGCACAACGAGGAAGGGCTGGTTGGTATATTGTTTTACATATTCGGTGAAGTACGGCGTTTCCTTATCGACATAGAATTCTTTCAGGATCACGTGGATACAAGCCATCAGATAGGCGCCATCGCTTCCGGGCACGACCGGAACCCATGTATCGGCATATTTCGTGACATCCGAATAGTTGGGAGAAATCACAACTACTTTCGAGCCCCGGTATTTCGCTTCGGAAAGAAAATGGCAGTCGGCGGTACGGGTCATGTTTATGTTTGAGCCGGCGACAACCCAGTACGTGCTGAGATACCAGTCGGAGCTTTCGCAGTTTTCCGTTTGGTCCGCAAACATGGTGGACGAAACATGCGGAAGGTCGTGATACCACTCGTAATAACTGCAATATATGCCGCCCAGTAAATTGTTATATCTGTGCCCTGAAATGAAGCTGAGCAGGCTCATTGCGGGGATAGGCGAGAAGTTGGCCATGTGGTCGGGGCCATGCTCTTTGATGGTGTGAATCTGGCCCGCCACGACCAGCTCAACTGCTTTGTCCCAACTCACTCTTTTCCAACCAGCCTTGCCTCTGGCGGATTTATATATTTTTGATTTTTCCTCGTCTTCAACAACGCTTGCATAGGCCTCGACAGGATCTTTGCCGCTTTTGAGTTCTTCGGTATAAAAATCCCACAGTACTTTGCGTACGTACGGAAACTTCGGCCTCAAGGGGCTGTAAGGATACCAGGAAGCGGTAACGCCTCTCTGGCAACCCCTGGGTTCAACATTCGGGATATCGGGATCAATCTGCGGATAATCTGTTTTTTGAAGTTCCCAGCATATAAGCCCGTCTTTTACGAAGACCTCCCAACTGCAAGCCATGGAACAGTTCACGCCGTGACCCGACCTTACGCTGTAGTCGTAGCTCCACCTTTTTCTGTAAAACTCCTCCCACGAACGAGAGTCCTCGCTTACGTTGAACCAGTTGCTGTTATTTTTCATGACATACCTTTTGATTTCTTTTGATTTCCATGGTTTTTGAAATCATCTCACGTCCACTTTCTTCTTTCCCACTCGGAGTCCCACCAGGGTGAGGATAATCAACACCACTATGCCTATGAGCACAGTAAGCCAAAATTGAGGAGAACGACCGACGGCCACATCCGTTTGTTGCTCGGTGCTCTTCAAATATGCAATTACCGCTGCTACGTCTTCATCGCCTAATCCTAGCGACGGCATAGGCATATTGTCGGATTCCTGCAAAAGTTGCATTGCAATCGGGTCGTTTTCTTCAATCAGCCCATCGGGATCTTTGATTTGCCGTTTGAGCCAATCTTCTTCCCTGCGCGTGGTTACGCCCGCCAAATCAGGCCCCACCAATTTCCCCTTACCGATGGTGTGGCAAGCCGTACAAAGACTTTGGAAAATTTCTTGGCCGGTCTCCGCGGCCTTACCATGGTTGGTCGGCCCCAACCAAATGGCAATCACAAGAACCCCTAATGCAGAAGCCCGCCATTTTTCTGAAAACCAGGTAATCATATTTACCAACCCTTCAAGTTTGAGACCCCGATCCGGGCGACAAACGAATCCAGCGCCAGATCAACCGCACGGACCATGTTTGGTCCTCACCAAGTTGGTTGCTAACGAATTTCACTACGGCACACCTATCTCAATGGCGTCAAGAGGTGGACTTGTGCTTAACGGAAAAGCATGCCCGGATCGCAATCGACTCACATCCCCCTCACCGACGATCACAATATGAAAAGAAGCCGTAGCGAAAAATGTAACGATAATTAATCGCATAGCAAAACCAATGAAATTTGCCCCTTAGCACAATATGATGCGCCTCAGGGAAAGACCGCAAATCTCTGAAAATCTTCGTGGGGAAAACCGAAAAAACAGTGCCGCATGAACGATGAAACTGTGCGCATCCGGACATTTTGATGCGACAATTAGCCGCGCTGCCATGGCGGCCGTCAATGGAACAGCCGGTCCAGTTCGCTCTTCTGAAAAGATTGGCGTCCCCTAGGGGATTCGAACCCCTGTTGCCGGCGTGAGAGGCCGGTGTCCTAGGCCTCTAGACGAAGGGGACGCGGAGAGGGGCTAGCACGAGAAAAAAAGTCTTACCCCATCACCCCATTGCCCGCAAGGCCGCGGGATTCCCCGCTCTATTTTGATTTTTCTCCTCATCTGTCGGAGGTTAAGAATAGCCGGGAAACCACCCTCAGCTTCTGAGCCCGACCGGATTGATCCAGAACGGAAAGTTTACGGCCTTCCCGCGCCCCCCTTCCATTACTTGTCCTGGCGGTGATAGGTGCCGATGAGTTAGACCTTCTCCTTACGAATCCCGTCGACAAGTGTCATGGCGGTTTGCCACTCTTTTCTCTGGGCTTTCAGGAACCCAGATCCGCTGAGCCAGGCGATTGCGCGGACGAGTGCCGCCTCCAAAGAGCCCGCTTTAAACCCAAGTTCGGTTTGTGCCTTAATCGACTGGAACTTCGAGGACGAACGGGCCAATTGCACCCCAGCGAGTGGCGCCGTCGGCGGCTTGTGGGTGAAGTGGTCTGAAACAAATTCATTAACGGCGCTGGTGACGAAAGCCAGCCAATAGGGAATGCAGTGCTTTGGCATGGCCTGCCCAGTCAGGCGCTCCACCATCATAAGGAACTGGCTGAACGCGACGTCCTCTCCGCTTAGGATGTACCTTTCGCCGACCCGGCCCTTTTCCGCTGCTAGAACATGTCCGCGCGCGACGTCCTCCACGGGCACTAGGTTGAGTTGGCACTGCAAATAGGCCGGAAACGTTCCCGTGAGAAACCCCTGTAGCATCCGCGTTGGCGGTGTCAATTTCCAATCGCCGGGACCGATCGGCAAGGTCGGGTTGACAACAACGACAGGAAGCCCCGCCGAGGCGGCCTCAAAGGCGGCCCTTTCCGCAAGGTATTTAGATTTACAATACGCACCCGGCATGTTGCTGAGGCCGGACAAATGAACATCCCCATGGATTGAGCCGTCCGTTTTGGCATTTCCTTTCAGGATCGATTCGGTGGAAGTGTGAACTATGCGCTCAACGCCGGCCACGTGCGCAGCTTGCAACACAGCACGGGTTCCTTCGAAATTGGTTTGGTAGAACGAGACCTTATTCTGAGCCCACAGGTTTGGATCGGCGGCAAGATGGTAGACCCGCCGGGCTCCTCGCATCATCTTCCGGAGGACCGGAGCGTCAAGGACCGACCCTTTAACAACCTCAGTTTCCTTCGGAAGCGGCTCGGGACTACAGTCGATGTCGAGAACCCTCACGTGTTCGCCCTGCTCGACGAGTTGACGAACCAAATGACGACCGATAAATCCCGCTCCTCCGGTAACAAGTGAAATATCGCCGGTCATATAACCAATCTTCCCAAGCCAGGCCTAAGATGGATTCTGCAAACACCCAACACATGGTCCTCCTTTTCCCATCATGAAAGAGTGGACCACTTCAGTGGGGGAGGATCATCGCCAAGTATCAATCCGTCCCTAGGTACTGACGTTAGACAAATGCACGTCATAAAAACAATAGAAACTTCTAGGCCTGTTTTCTAACTCGGGCTTCTTCCTCGGAACAGAACCATCGCGCACCCTTTGATTCGTCGATTTGCGTCGGCCCGTAGTATCGCCCGCCGGTTTCGAAAACCATCGTTCCAACGGACCGAGAACCGGTCATGTACTAACATTGCAAATGGACCAGTTGATGGGAGCAGGCAAGAACCTTTCCTGACCCAACTGAAGAACAGATCAAAAAATGGAGCCAAAAATGGCGGGTCAAATTGGTGGATGAATCACTGTTATAATAATAGGGTATTTTTATCCAATGAGATGTTTTGAAGCTGTAACTACTTATGGATCAAGAATAATTTTTGTCAAAGGGGAGCCTGACTGTGAAAGCGTCTGATTTGTTAGTTAAATGCTTAGAGGAAGAGGGCATCGAATACATATATGGGCTGCCGGGTGAAGAAAATGCTGATTTTATGATGTCCCTTAAAAAATCTAAAAAAATAAAATTTGTTCTCTGTAGACATGAGCAAGGAGCCGCGTTCATGGCGGATGTTTATGGTCGACTCACTGGTAATCCGGCAGTTTGCTTGGGAACCTTGGGACCAGGAGCTACTAACTTGGTTACTGGTGTCGCCGATGCGAATATGGACCGAGCGCCTATGATTGTATTGACTGGACAAGCAGATACGAGACGCATGCATAAAGAATCGCATCAAGTCATGGATACGGTGAATATGTTTCAACCCATTACCAAGTGGAATGTATCTATTGCCCATCCTGATAATATCCCAGAAATCGTTCGGAAAGCGGTGAAAGTTGCTAGAACGGAAAAACCTGGTGCCTGTCATATAGAATTGCCTGAGGATATTGCCAAACAAGATAGTTCGATATCCCCGTTTCCGGTAAAACGAACCCGCAGACCTTATCCAGATCCCAAAGCTATTAAAGAAGCTATAGCTGTCATCGAAAGTGCCGACCATCCAGTGGTTTTAGCTGGGAATGGATGCGTTCGGAAACGAGTATCTAAACAACTGAGAAATTTTGTGAACTATACGGGGATGGGGGCGATCAACACATTTATGGCAAAGGGCGCTATTCCAAGAAATGATCCTCACTGCTTGTATACAATGGGATTGCAATCTCGGGATCATATCTCTTTGGAAATGGAGAAAGCGGATTTAGTGATTGCTGTAGGCTTTGATATGGTGGAGTACCATCCATGTCTTTGGAATAAAGGCAATGAAAAGAAAATTATAAATATAGACTTCCTCCCTTATGAAATCGATATCAACTACCAAGTTAGAGTAGATATTCATGCCGATATAGCGGCATCTCTTTGGGAACTTAATCAGTATTTCAAAAAGCGATCTAGTTTGCTAGATCCAGATTGCTATGCTTCGGTGCGTAGGACCATGATGAAGGATTTTTCACAATATAAGGACGATAAAACTAAACCATTAATAAAACCCCAAAAAGTTCTCTGGGACGTGCGCGAAGTTATGGGGCCAGGGGATATTCTTTTGTCCGATGTGGGTGCCCATAAAATGTGGATTGCCCGTTATTATCAGTGTGATGAACCTAATACCTGCCTTATTTCCAACGGATTTTCTACGATGGGTTTTGCCTTGCCTGGTGCCTTGGCCGCAAAGCAAGTATTTCCGGAGAAAAAAGTTTTAGCAATTTGCGGGGATGCCGGAGGGCTCATGAATATTCAGGATTTGGAAACAGCCGTTCGTATGGGAATTAATATGGTGGTAATGATTTGGGAGGACCACGAGTACGGATTAATTAAGTGGAAGCAACAAGACCAATTCCAAGACCACACCGATTTGAAATTTACCAACCCGGATTTTGTAAAACTTGCAGAGGCGTTTGGATGTTGGGGTAAAAAAGTTAAATGTTCGTCCGATATAAAATCCAATTTGGAAGAAGCTTTTAATTGTGGAAAACCTGCCGTATTAACTTTGGATATTGATTACAAAGAAAATATGAAACTTACAGAACATTTAGGCCGTATTATTACCTCGGACTGGTCATGGGCATCTAGCCCTTCTGCCTGAATTTAAATAACCACCACAGCACCCGGTAGGCACCAGCACGGCTGGCCACAGTTCCATCACAGGCGGTATCGCGCTAAGCTGTCTGCCATAAAACGACTACTCATCATTTTCTGCTTACCTGCCCTCCTTCTGCTCGGCGGACCGTCGGAAGGTTATGCCTGTGAGGATTGGAAATTGAAAAATAGTGTAGGTCCAATTTTTTTCGGCGAGGTTATGGTCCCGAAGGAAATATTTAACTGCGTTAACGCCTACCTATCGAGGCTGAAACGGTTCTGTAGTGAGGACATGAGCCTTGGCACGGGGCCGGTTTAGACAGTTGCGCGCCCTTGTCCTACAGCATATTTCGGTTGAGCATCCTGGCATTTTCCGCGATTTCCTGGCGGATGATGGCATAATCTGGGACGTCGTTGAACTGGATGAAGGCGAACACATACCCTCTCTAGAGGGCTACGACGTCCTGTTTGTCATGGGCGGTCCGATGGATGTCTGGGAGGAGGACACGCATCCCTGGTTAGTGGCGGAGAAGGCGGTAATTTGCGAATGGGTGCGGCAAGATAAACCTTTCCTCGGGTTTTGCCTTGGGCATCAACTCTTGGCCGCCGCATTGGGCGGAGAGGTTGGTCCGACGGCAGCGCCAGAAGTCGGTATCATGGATGTTTCGCTGACGTTGGAAGGTTTGAACGACCCTTTGTTCTCGGGTCTGTCAGAATCGCTGACATGTATGCAATGGCATTCGGCTGCTGTTTCTAACCTGCCCCCAGGGGCGGTGACGTTGGCAAGCAGCGAGGTTTGTCCAATACAGGCCTTCCGGATCGGGAGTATGGCGTATGGTTTGCAGTTCCATATCGAGATAACGGACACCACAGCAAAGGAATGGGGCTGCGTACCGGAGTACCAGAAATCACTTCAAACGGTCCTAGGCGCCGGGGCCCTGACGAAGCTTACAGCTGAAATCGATACAGCGCTGCCTATTCTGAATAAGACCGCCCGACAACTCTACGTCAACTTCATGACGCTGATCCGCTGATCTCCCCCCACTTTTT
>Ga0207990_1000619_pt1 | contig 20129 bp, 23 predicted proteins | sample ETNtaG_8_FD_185780 | JGI IMG/M metagenome (GOLD analysis project Ga0207990, IMG submission 185780) | Marine microbial and viral communities from oxygen minimum zone, Eastern Pacific Ocean - ETNP201406SV75 (SPAdes) (version 2) | ecosystem: Environmental > Aquatic > Marine > Oceanic ...
ATATTCAGCAAGCATTGCATTCATTCCATGAATCCCTGCATGTTTTCCAACTTGAAGCCATCTTTTTCTTCCAACTAATTCAGGACTGATTGGTTCGTATGTGAGAGGGTTATTCAACACGCCATGTGTATGAATTCCAGACTCATGACCAAATGCGTTGGCACCAACAATTGCCTTATTGGGTTGAACAATAATTCCAACAGTTTTTGAAATAAATCTAGATGCTTCATAAATTGATTCAGAATGTATGTTAGTCTCATACTGTTGTTTGTGAGGCAAACATTTGAGTGCCATAGAAAGTTCTTCTAAAGAGGCATTACCAGCTCTTTCCCCAATTCCATTAATTGTAACATGGGCACATGCAGCTCCTGCATGAATTCCAGCCAAAGAATTAGCAACTGCCAATCCAAAATCATTATGACAATGAACACTTACTGGGAGTTTTGTAACTTCTACCGTATCACGGGTAATCTCTGCCATATACTCAGGAGTAGAATATCCAACAGTGTCAGGAATGTTAACTCTGTCTGCTCCTGCTTTTGCAACTTCACCAAAAACTTTTTTCAAAAATTCTCTATCAGTTCTTGATGCATCTTCAGCTGAAAACTCTACTTGAAGACCACGAGATTTTCCATACTCCACTGCTTCTATTGCTTTTTCAAGTGCTTGGTCTCGAGTCATTTGGAGTTTATGTTCCAAGTGAATGTCAGAAGTTGCAATGAATGTATGAATATAATTTAATCCAGCATCAACTGCAGCATCAATATCTTTTTTGATAGTTCTAGTCAATCCTGCAATCTCACATGATAATCCTTCTGAAGTAATCATCTTAACTGCTTTAGATTCACCTTCAGAAATTATTGGGAAACCAGCTTCTATTGCATCTACCCCTAATTCATCAAGTTTTTTTGCAATAGATAATTTTTGGTCAGGAGATAAAGATACACCAATAGTTTGTTCTCCATCTCTTAATGTTGTATCAAATATTCTAATTTTCATGATTCACTCCTTTGTAAAGCAGCAACTCCAGTTCGTGCAACATCAATGATTCCAAATGGTTTTACTAACTCTTCAAAGGCACTAGTTTGTTCAGGGGTTGCAGTTAACTCAACCATGATAGAATCCTTCTTCACATTGTGAATTTGACCACCATATGCATTTGCAATTTTATTGACTTCCATGCTGTCATTTGCATTACTTAGTTTTATCTTAAAAATACTTAGTTCACGGAATAATGTCCTGTGTTCATCCAAATGCTTTACCTCTACAGTATCAATCATTTTATCAAGTTGTTTCACTATTTGTTCAACTTGTTTTTCATCACCATACGTGGTAATGGTCATTCTAGAATAGTCAGGATTATCAGTAATGCCTACAGAAATACTATCAATATTGAAATTTCTAGATCTGAAAAGATGAGTTACCTTAAACAAGATTCCAGGTTTGTTTTCAACTAAAAGAGAAAGAATTGCCCACATAATTAATCACTATGAAGGTAACACCATATCAGAAAGCGAAGTTCCAGGAGCAACAAAAGGCAAGACATCTTCTTCAGGATCAATTGGAATGTCAATAACAGTTGCAATATCACTGCTTAATGCAGTTTTGATTGCCTTGTCAAGTTCGTCCATAGATTGTGCTCTAAGTCCTTGAGCTCCATAAGATTCTGCAAGTTTAACATAATCAGGACAACTTTTTTGATCAACACCAATCATTCGTCTATCATAGAAAGTTCTTTGCCATTGAGCAACCATTCCCAATGTAGAATTATTCAACACAAATACAATAACAGGAATATCTTCTAAAACTGCAGTAGCAAGTGAATTTTCAGTCATTGCAAAACTACCATCACCTGCAATATCTACAACAGGAACATCAGGTCTTGCAACCTTTGCACCAATTGCTGCAGGAAATCCCCAACCCATAGTTCCAAGTCCAGTAGAACTAAAGAAAGTGCCAGGTTGAATTACATCATAAAATAATGAAGCCCACATTTGATGTTGGCCTACTTCAGTAGTAACAATAGATTCTTTAGGTAATAACTCTCGAAGTTTACGTAAAATTTTTGCAGCACCCATTTCTCCAGGATGTAATTTTAAATTTTCTTTCCAATAAGATCTTGTTTCTCTTACATGTTTTGTCCAAGGGGTTTCATCAGTTTTTTTAATTGCTTTTTGCAAAAGTAATTTTACCATTATTCTAAGATTTACACGAACGTCTCCAACAACTGCAAGTTGAGCTGTTTGATTTTTCCCAATCTCTGCAGGATCAACATCCATATGAATAATTTTCAAACCTTTTTCAAAGGTTTCAAAAGTTCCAACAGATCTATCAGAGAATCGTGTACCTATAGCCAAAACACAATCAGCTTCTGCCATGATTTTATTTGCCTCAGCATGACCATGCATTCCAATAGAACCTAAACATAAAGGATGATTTTCAGGAAATGCGCCTTTTCCTTTGAAAGTAGTTACAACAGGGAGCATAAGAGTTTCAGCAATTGATTGTAATTCTGCAAATGCTGATGAAATAATTGTTCCACCACCAGCTAAAATAACAGGTTTTTCTGCATGCAACAACATTTCAATTGCTTTTTCAACTGCAACCATATCAGGATCAGTCCAAGGATGATACCCAGGAATTTGAAATTCATCTGGGAAAACCATTTCTGCTTCATTTTGTTGAACATCTTTTGGAATATCAATAAGTACAGGACCAGGTCTGCCAGTTTCTGCAATGTAAAATCCTTTACGAACTACTTCAGGAATTTCAGCAGCCGTTCTTGGTTGATATGCGTATTTTACAACAGGGTTTGCCATTCCAATTATATCACTTTCTTGAAATGCATCTTTTCCAATCATTGCAACAGGAACTTGACCAGTTACTGCAATCATAGGTGAAGAATCAGCTTGAGCAGTAGCAATTCCAGTTAAAATATTTGTAGCACCAGGTCCAGAGGTTGCAAAACAAACACCTGGTTTTCTTGAAACTCTTCCAAAACCATCTGCCATATGAGATGCAGATTGTTCGTGTCGTGCCAAAATATGACGTATATCGCATCGTGAAAATTCATCATACATTGGAAGATTAGATCCTCCAGGTAATCCAAATACTTGTTTAACACCTTCTTTTTCCATTGCAGTCATCAAGGCTTTTGCACCAATCATAGTTTCCATTTTATTCATCAAATTTTTCTCCATAATTTTAATGTGTAAAAATTTTGAGTGTTCTTTATAGCAGAACTACTTGAAATTTGTCAAGTGGTTCAGTTAATGTCATACTCATTGAAATCAAGTAAACAATCAATCAATAAGTTATAAAGATTCTCAAAGAAATAAGAATCGTTTTACTCGTAGATGTGCAGAAGATTTAAACTGATTATTCCTATCTTTAAAATTACAATTGTTATCAGATCAAGAAGAAATCATTAAGATCATTGAAGCATTATTTGAAGTAGGAATAACAAAAGATTCCTCAATACTAAGAGAAATACATCTCAACGATCCTAAATTTTCCAGTTTTAGTGATTTACCCCCATATGATCTTAAAGACTATCAAAACACAATCGAATTAGAGGAATTGAAATTTGTAAGTATTTCTGACTATAGTTATGAAATCAAAAAACCAAAAATTAGTATTTTTGAGAATACAGCTATAGTAGCAATGGAATTGATTCAGAAAGGAATGCTAGTAGATACAAAAGCATACACAGGTGAACATATGGAAATTAACGGTAGAGCCACATTCGTTTTAGTAAAACAGCCTACATGGAAAATTGCACATATTCATCTATCAAGAATTAGTATCTAATCTATTTTGTAAGATTAGTTTTGTTTAGGTTTGTTTTGTTTAGGTTTGTTTTGTTTAGGTTTGTTTTGTTTAGGTTTGTTTTGTTTAGGTTTGTTTTGTTTAGGTTTGTTTTGTTTTTTTCCACTAGAAAGTTTTGTGTATAATTTGAAAGCTTCTTCAACATTTGAATTTCCATGAACAATTGAACGTACAGCTTTAATCATGGCAACAGGGTGTTCAGACTGCCAGATATTTCTGCCCATATCAACACCAACTGCACCGCCTTTGATTGCATTGTATGTCAATTGTAATGCATCACGTTCAGGAATTTTCTTTCCACCTGCAACAATTATTGGTACAGGGCAAGATTGAACTACTTTTTCAAAATTATCACAATAATATGTTTTAACAATATGTGCACCTTGTTCAGCTGCAATTCTACAAGCCAATGAGAGATATCGTGCATCTTTGCCCAATTCTTTTCCAACTGCAGTAACTGCAAGCACAGGAAGACCATACTTTGAAGCTTCACTTACTAATTTTCCAAGATTTACAATTGTTTGATATTCATATTTTGAACCAACAAAAATAGACATAGCAAGAGCACTTGCGTTTAATCTAAGTGCATCTTCAATAGATACCGTGATATCTTCTTGAGATAAGTCATCACCAATAATACTAGAACCACCAGAAACTCTCAAGACCATAGGAGTTGAAGTTGTTGCAGGAACAGATGCTCTTTGAACACCTCTAGTAAGCATTAGTGAATCACAATATTTCAGTAAAGGTGCAATGACTTTTTTTGGATTTTCTAATTTTTCAGTAGGACCAAGAAAATATCCATGGTCTACAGCTAACATTAATGCACGATTATTATTTGGTTTAATGATACTTGCAATTCTATTTTCCAATCCCCATTCCATTGTACTTCGATTTTGAAAGATGGATTTACCTTTCATAAGCCTTTCTTATTAAAATTTCAAGGCAAGCTAAAAAATCAACAAGAAAAAAATTATTTTGTGATAATTGATAACTAATCATAACTTAGTTCTGGTTTGTCAAAGTAATTTACGCACGAAAATGCTTATCTAATTCCAATTCAAGAGTTTTTGATATGAGGTTGTTTTCAAGAAAGAAAAAGAATGATAAAGATTTTCTTAAATGGTTTAACAAAGGTTATTCATTAAACGAATTAAAAAGATATGAAGAAGCTATTTTATGTTTTGATGCAGCAATTAGGTTAAACCCTGAAAGATATGAAGGATGGAATAACAAAGGTCATTCATTAAACGAATTAAAAAGATATGAAGAAGCTATTTTATGTTTTGATGCAGCAATTAGGTTAAACCCTGAAGAGTCTATGGCATGGTCTAACAAAGGTGATTCATTAAAAAAATTAGGTAGAGATGAAGAAGCAGAACAATGTATTGCTAAAGTCAAAGAACTAAAAGATGAATAGTAAATCCCACTAGCTAAGTTATAATTTTTGATAACTTACTTTGTGATAATTATCTTCATTGCATTATCACCACTTTTTGCATGTTCAAATGCCTTTTGAGTATCATCAATAGAATAAGTATGAGTGATTAATTGTTTAACATCAATTTGTGAGGATTCTATCAAGTCAAGAGATTCTTTTGTATCAGCATCAGATGCAGCGTAACTAGTAACAAGTGTAATTTCCTTAGAATACACCTTACTCATATCCAAGTTTATCATAGCGCCCTTTGAGGGTACACCGAACATCATCACAACGCCGCCTTTTCTAACCACATCAATTGCATCATCAAGTGCCTTTAGACTACTTGTAGCAACTATTGCCACATCAACGCCTCGTTCATCAGTATGATCTAAAATCCTTTGTTTTCTATTTTCATCCATGGAGTTAATAGATTCAGTAATGTTGAATTTTTTTGCAAAATCTAATCTAAAGTCATTAACGTCTAAACAGAAAATTTTTGAGAATTTTTTTGCTTGAGCAAGCATCACATGCATCATTCCAGTAGGGCCAACACCAAAAATTGCAACAGAGTCACCTTCACAATAAGAATACTTTGTCCATGCCCTTACACAACATGCAAGAGGTTCAATCATTGCCGCCTCTTCAAAACTCAATAAATCAGATATTTTCAAAACTCCACCATTAGAAACATTCCATGAAGGAACAACATATTCTTCAGATAACCCACAAGGGGAAAGATTTGTTTCAGAATATTTTTTACACATTGTTTCATTTCCGTGATTACAAAAATGACAATCATAACATGAAACATGATGATGTGTAAACACTCTATCACCTTTTTTGAATTGTACAACATCAGAACCAACATCTAAAACTACACCTGCAGGTTCATGACCTAAACGCATAGAAGGTTGACCGTATTGACCAAATACTTTTTCCAAGTCAGAGCCACATATTCCACATGCATGCATTTGAACTAAAATATCACCAGACTCCAAAGGTGGTCTTGGGGTTTCATCAATTGAAATTACAGATGGTTCTTTAACGGATGCAGTTTTCATGGTAAGATATCAATAATTCGATTATAAGTAGATTAAAATAATTATACACCAAGAATTTTCTTCAACATTACTCTATAATCAACTTCAGTTTTTTCACTTCCAGTTGCAGGTAATGCGAATACTAAAGTAGATTTTTCAGCTCTAAGCGTAGTTAATTCATCATTAATGGGTTCTGAAATATCATCACTTACTAGAATTAATCCTACATCAGAATCATCAGTTAAACGCTTAATCTCAGTCAAAGCTTTTTGAGGTGTTTCAGAGATGATCCCAGGAACACCAGCCAATTGGAAACTAGTTACAAATGATTTGCTACCAACGGTGAATATTTTCATTATTAGAATTTTCGATAGTAGTAATTTAACCCTTTTTGGAAGAAATTAGATCAGGAAAGGTTGATTTAGTTTGAAAAGACAGTAAACTCATGGCAGAAATTGACACTCAAAAAAATGTGTACCTATTCTTGCATGGAAAAATGGATCTTAGAGAAAAAGCAACTAATGCTTTGACTTCAAAAGGATTTGCAGCAGATAAAATCACAATGGCTTCACCAAACAAAGTTGGAGAAATTGGAGATTATATGGCAATGTTGTGGAGACCACCAACCCCAGATCAAATCAAGATTCAACAAATTACCAAAGTAGAAGAGGTAGAACCAGAAGGTATGATCGGTCTTTGGAAGGGAGTTTCACAAGATGATATTGACACTATACCACTTTAACAAGATTAACTGAAACCAGCACCAAAGTCAGTACCTTTTTCTAAAAGATCACTAGAATCAGAATTTTTTAATTTTCTAAACAAGAGTGTCTCATAAACCATTTTCATTGCTTTTTCGTCATCAAGATTACAATCTTCTATAATTTGGTTTTTGTATTTTTCTAATTTTATTGGATCTTGCTCATCAGCAGAAAGATCATCATGAATCATTAAATTTGCAATTTTTTCAATTTCAGAATTTAATTCTTCATCATTCATGTAATTGACTATGTTTTCTAGTTATTAATACATTCGAATTAAAAATCTATAAATCAGAAATCAAACCAAAAAGAAAATCAGAGAATTCATCATCAGAAAAAATAATTTGTTCTATTTTATTTTCTTTTTTTGCTAATTCAACAGATTCTAAATGATAGCAGATTGTTTTTCCATTTAATTTTCCAAAATAAAATCCTGGACAAGAACAATAATTAGCATCAGGATCAACCCAATGTTCTTCACCCTTTCCAACTACTGTCCAGATTTTTCTTTGAGTAGGCTCAAAAATATGTAATTTTACTCGTTTTTCAGAAACCAGTACCTCAATTCTATCAGAGTCTTTGTTCACAAGAATTTAATCCGATACGTATGGTATAACTTTGATGGTGCAATACGAGGAAATGAATCAAATATCAAACAAGTTTTATGATTGAAAAAAATTATTCAATTTTATCATAAGGTTGAATTGGTTCCACAGTAGGTTTATTGGTTTTTAACCATTCCAATGTTTTTACAAATGAATCAGCTAATTCAATAGTTGTCAAGACAGGGATTCCCAACTCCAATGATTTTCTTCGAATTTGATATTCATCATCTAACATTCCAACATATTTTTCCAGTGTAGAAGTACTTGGAATATTTATGATAAAGTCAATCTTTCGCTCATACAAAAGATCAGCAATGTTTGGTTTTCTTTCAGGTTCTGAAATTTTATGGACTATTTCTATATCACCTAATTTCTCTTCAAAAAATTCTGCAGTGTGTTCAGTAGCCAAAATTTTGAACCCAAGATGTTTTAATTTTGCAATTGCCGTAACTAATTTTTCTTTATTTTGAGATCCACCAACAGTAACAAGGGCAGTTCCTTTGTCAGGAAGATTATAACCAACAGATGTTAGTCCTTTGGATAATGCATCATAGAAACTCTCACCAAAACATGCAGCCTCGCCAGTAGACTGCATTTCAACACCTAATGCAATATCAGCACCCTCTAATTGCATGAAAGAAAATTGAGGAACTTTGATGCCATAATTGTGTATTTTTTGCCATTTATTTTCAGGGATTTTAGGCAGAGGTTTATCCAAAATTGCTTTCGATGCAAGAGAAATCAAGTTTGTTTTTACTAATTTTGAAACAAAAGGCATAGAACGTGATGCTCTAATGTTTAACTCAATTACATACACATGATCATTGTTAATTAAAAATTGGAGATTAAACGGACCTTTTACATTGAATGTCAATGCAATTTTTTTAGTATACTCATTAATTGTTTCAATAATTTTATTACTTAAACGCCATGGAGGAATACACATCATGGCATCGCCAGAATGAACGCCGGCACTATCAATATGTTCTACAATTGCACCAATTACAACTTCCTTTCCATTACTTATTCCATCAACATCAACTTCGAGTGAATTTAGCATGAATTTTGAAATAACGACAGGATGATCCGGAGAAACATCAGTGGCTTCTTTCACATATGTTTTTAATTCGTCTTGAGACCAAACAACTTTCATGGCAGCTCCTGATAGTACATAAGATGGTCTTACAATTACTGGAAAACCAACATCTCGTGCAAAGGTTTTTGCTTCTATAAGATTTGAAAATGCTTGCCAACGTGGTTGCGGTATGTGAAGTTTATCAAGTTCGGCACTGAATTTAGAACGGTCTTCTGCTCTATCAACATCATGTGCACTCGTTCCCATAATTGTAATTCCATGTTCAGCTAATCCAGGAGTCAGATTATTTGCAGTCTGTCCCCCAACACAGGTAATCACACCTTTAGGATTTTCAAAATCAGAAATATCTAAGAGTCTTTCCTGGGTTAATTCTTCAAAATACAATCTTGTGCAAATATCATAATCAGTTGAAACAGTTTCAGGATTACAATTAACTACTGAAACATGTTTTTCGCCATTTTCTTGAAGTCCCCAAACCATATTTACAGTGCCCCAATCAAACTCCACACTACTTCCAATTCTATACGGTCCAGCACCCACAACTATAATTCCTCTTTCATCAGAAGGAACTTGCACATCATTTGAATTACCACCATATGTAAAATAGAGATAATTTGTTACTGCAGGCCATTCAGCAGCTAAAGTGTCAATTTGTTTTACAGAAGGAATTATGCCTAATTTCTTACGTAAATCACGTATAAAATCAGGGGTTTGTTCTTTAGCACGAGCAATTTGGGCATCTGCAAATCCCATTTTTTTAGCCTCCCAAAGAGTAGGAGCATCCAATTCGGAGGATTTGATTTTTGATTCAGTGTTTACAATATTTTGGATTTTTTCAATAAACCAAGGATCAATTGTTGAAAGAGAATAAATTTTTTCAACAGAAATTCCCATTTTTAATGCGATGGCAACATTATACAATATTTTATCATCATGGTGAGATAATTTTTCTTCAATCTCTTCTTCAGTAAATTTTTGACCATTAGTACGATTTAAAACAAGTCCATCATTTCCAATATCCAACATTCTAATTGCTTTTTGTAATGATTCTTCAAACGTTCTCCCAATTGCCATGACTTCCCCAACAGATTTCATTGTAGGACCAAGTTTGCGATTTACTAATTCAAATTTTTCAAAGTCCCATCTAGGGTGTTTACAAACAATATAATCAAGTGATGGTTCAAAACATGCAGTAGTACTTTTTGTAATACTATTAACAAGTTCTGATAAATTATAACCCAACCCAATTTTTGCAGACATGTAAGCTAATGGGTAACCAGTAGCTTTACTTGCCAAAGCTGATGAACGAGAAAGTCTAGGATTAATTTCAATTGCAACATATCTATCAGAATCGGAGTCTAATGCATACTGAATATTACATTCCCCAACTATTCCAACATGTTTTGTTGCACGTAGTCCTGCAGAACGTAACATGTGATATTCATGATTGTCAATTGTTTGAGAAGGGGCAACTACAATATTATCCCCAGTGTGAACTTTCATAGAAAGAACATTTTCCATATTACAAACAATCACATTATTGCCATCATAATCTTGCATTATTTCATATTCAATTTGTTTCCAATGTCCAATGTATTCTTCAACAAGCACTTGACCAACAAGAGAAGCCTTTATGCCACGTTCAACAATTTCATGTAGTTCAATCTCATTATATGCAACACCTCCGCCTCGGCCTCCAAGAGTATAAGCAACTCGAATAATTACTGGGTAATGTAGTTCTTCAGCAGCAATTTTTGCATCATCAAAATTTGTTACAGTTTTACTCCTAAGTACAGGCACCCCAGCTTCTTTCATAGAATCCTTGAATAATTGGCGGTCTTCGGTTCTTTGAATACCAGGAATTTGAGTTCCAAGAACATTGACACCGTATTTTTTGAGAATTCCAGATTCATCCAGTTTCACTCCACAATTTAATGCAGTTTGTCCCCCATATGCCAACATGATTCCATCTGGTCTTTCTTTTTCAATTATGGATTCCACATATTGAGGGTTTACAGGTAAAAGGTAAACTTGGTCTGCAAATCTGGTATCAGTCTGAATTGTTGCGATGTTTGGATTGATTAGTACACTTTTCAATCCATCTTCGTGAATTGCTTTTAGACATTGACTTCCAGAATAATCAAACTCACCAGCTTCACCGATTTTTATTGCTCCACTTCCAAGAACAAGTATTTTCTTTAATGATTCATTCTTTGGCAAAATTTTATTTCTCCATTAGTTTTTTCAATTCTTCAAAGACAAATTTACAATCAAATGGACCAGGTGCGGCCTCGGGATGAAATTGTACAGCAATACAATTTTGTTTTTTATGTTTTATTCCTTCAACTGTTTTATCATCTGCATTTGTAAACCACAATTTAAAATCAGATGCATCTAATGATTCAGGTTTTATTCCATAACCATGATTCTGGCTAGTAACATAAACTTGATTATTTTCTAAATTAACACATGGTTTGTTTTGTCCTCTATGACCATACTTTAGTTTGTAAGTTTCAGTATTTCCCGCAATTCCAATTATTTGTGCACCCAAACATATTCCAAGTGTAGGTACATTTTCTTCAATTAATTTTTTAACTGTGTCTATTGTTGCTTGGCAATTTTGAGGATCTCCGGGACCACTACTAAGAACCACACCTTTTGGATTGTAAGACATTACTTTTTCAAAAGAAGTATCCCATGGAACTAAAATTACTCTATACCCAAGTTCTCTAATATTTCTAATTATTGCATTTTTTGCGCCAGTATCAATCACAACTACAGAATGCGCATCATCACCGTAAATTTTTTCTTCTTTAGTTGAAACTTCATCCATAAATTGTTCAGAATTATAATTAACAGTGGATGTCAATTTTTTTTTAATTTCTTCAACATCAATCTCGGATTCAGAAACTACAAGTGCAGCCATCATGACACCACCTGTTCGTAGTTTTTTAGTTAGTTCACGAGTATCAATTCCAGATATTCCTGGAATTTTTTCATTGTACATCCACTCATCAAGAGTCATAGACAGATTCCAATGACTTGCAGTGTGAGAAAGTTCATGAACCACCAATCCACGAATTTGTATTTTTTCGGATTCAAAAAATTTCGGAATTCCATCATCATCTTTGATGTTTGGATCTGGAACACCATAATTTCCCACTAAAGGATAAGTCAAAGTGAGAATTTGGCCATTGTAAGAGGGATCAGTTAGTGCTTCAGTATAACCAACCATTCCAGTATTAAAGACAATTTCACCAAAAATAGTTGTAGAAAAACCAAAACCTTGACCATCAAGAACAGTACCATCATCAAAAATCAGTTTCCCAAACTTCTTTGCGTGACTTGATTTCTTTGTAGTAATTGTAACCCTCGTAAAGTCCGAGTTATTGTGAATTTAAGTTTTGTCGTAGATAATTTGTTTTAAAAAAATGATCGCAAAAAATTTCAGCAACTAGAGTGCTTTGAACTCTTCACTCCATTTGTGATATGCACGAATCATTTCAACAGAAACACTAGGTTTTCTTCTTGTCATGATTTCTTTAAAATCATTTGTCGTAAGTTCTCTTGGTTGAACTGCAGACTCACCTTCTACAGGTTCATGATAATCAGGGGAGTTGAATATTTCATGAACTGTTTTGATCTGGGCAGCTTGACATACATCTTTGATATCACTTGCACTATATCCATCAAAGATTTTTGCTAATTCACCATCATTTACTCTATAATTTTTTGCTAGAGGTTCAGTATATTGATGAAATAGACTTTCTCTAGCTTCTTGAGTAGGCAAGGATACATAAATTCTCTTTTGGAATCTTCTCAAAAAAGGCCAATCAAGACTCCAAGGTTTGTTTGTTGCACCAATTACATATAACATCAAATCTTTTCCTTTTCCATTAACGCCATCCATTTCAGTTAAGAATTGATTTTTTGTTCTAACTTCTCCACCGACTTCACTATTTCTAGATCCCAGCAAAGAATCAACTTCATCGACAAATAGAATTACAGGTTTTCCTTCCTTTTCAGCATATTTTCTTGCCATTACAAATAATTTTGAAACGTTTTTTTCTGCTTCTCCTAACCATTTACTCATCATTGAAGATGCATCAACATTAATGAAATAACCATCCATCTCATTTGCAGTAGCAGCTGCTAACATTGTTTTTCCAGTTCCAGGAGGACCATAAAGTAACATTCCTTTTGGCCACCCAAGAGGGAATAGATCAGGTCTTTTAGTAGGATAAATGATTGATTCACGTAATGCATTTTTTGCATCATCTAAACCAATAACTTCAGCCCAAGTTACATTGGGTTTTTCTTTCATTACTAAATCTTCAAAATCATTTTCATCTTCTTGTCTCTTAACAGACTGTTTTTGTTCTGCATCTGAAGCTTTAGGATCTACTGCAGGTTCAACACCATGAGCCTGTTGTAATGCATTAATTCTATTATGATAAGAATTACATCTTTCTTTGTAAATTTGATTCAGTTTACTATTTGGGTATAATTGTAATAATTTCACGAGTGCATCTATTGCTTGTTGATAATGAGCAATTGCCATTCCACGGGCTCCTTGAGAATCAAATTTTATAGCATCAGAAGCATATTTGCTTGCAGTATTTTCTAATTCTTGGGGGGCTAAACTCATTTTATTTTCCTACGAGTATCTCATTGAGAATTTTGTTGGTATTCTACGGTGTTAACCTCTGTAGCAGGATTGGTTAAATTAATTGCACTTGTTTCATGCTTGTTAAAATCAGGACCATCACGAAAATTATCCTTAAAATCAGATTTATCAGAAATGTTAGAATGCATATCTTTTACTTTATTTATTGAATCTTCTGCCGAGAGGATTAATTCTGAGATTTCATCATCTAAATCACCTAAAGATGATGCAGTATCAGAGATTACGGATGTAAAATGCTTTAGAATTGATCTAAATTCTTTCTTGTTAGAGTATTTTGCAAGCATAAAATCAGCAATTCCGACAATTTTATCTAAATCCTGCAATTCTTCCAACGTGAGTTTATCAATTTTGTCAATATCAGAAGGTTTTACTTCAGATAATTTTTTGTCAATTCTTTTAGAAATATGTCTAATACGTTCAATATCCTTTGAAAAATTTCGTTTAGAATGTAACAGTGTCAAGTATTGCTTGATTTTAGAAAATCAAGATTAGGATACTGCTTACTTATTTTAGAGTCTACAATCAATTTTACTTCATCAAGAAAAATTGAAGACTCATCATTTGAATTACCAAAATCAAATTTTGCTTTTGTGAGAGCTGCAGAATCTAGCAATATACTACCCAAATGAACTGACAATTCAGAAAGTTTTTGACTGCAGTGTGGAAGAATTTCAAATAATTGTGCACTAACGATTCTGATAACATGTATTGATGATGGAAGTATTTCAGTAATGCTAGTTACATCAGAAATTCGGCTAGTTCTATTTCTTATTTGAAAAAGGATTTCCAAAGATAATGTAACTGATTGTTCTAATTTAATAGAATTAAGTTCGGATTCATCATTTTCATCAAAATTATTCATAAAATATTGATTTGAGTCTTTCAAATCAAATCTTTTTTTTTCAATCAAATCAATTATTTCGTTTAACAGATTTACAGAGTATTCTAATCTAGGGACCAAAGGAACTGAATGAGAAATGGTATCAGGATTTAACGAATCAATACTGTATTTAACTAACACATTAAAGAATTATCTAAATTTTGTATTAGTGTGCAGTGTAACAATGAATTCAGTAACCACAGTGACATCAATCAACAGATACAATTATGATTTTTTTTTGAGTCGTTGTGTAAACGAATTTAGCTCTCAATTTTACCTAATAACAAATTAAGAATAATCATGGTTAATGGGCATGTATTAACAGTAAGTTTAGAAGAATTTGGACTAAGTAAATACGAATCACAAGCTTATGTAGCCCTAATATCCAGAGGGACAATTGCAGCCAGTGAATTAGCATATTATTCAGAAATTCCACGAACAAAAATTTATCCAACATTATTAAAATTAGAAAATAAAAAACTAGCAATTATTTCAAAAAGCAAACCAATCATGTGTACTGCAATTGCACCAGAAGACGCATTTGATGATATTATTCATGAACAAATCAACAAAGTAAATGCAATGAATTCACTTGTATCAAATTTGAAGAAAACAAGTGAAGAAAGCAGAAAAACAAGAGGGTCTGAGGAAAAACGATATTTCCATATTAGTGCAAACAATGTACTAGCACAACTTCAAACAATGATTGAAGGTTCAAAATCATCAATCAAGATAATGACAGACCAATGGGGTTTTGGGTTATTAGCTGAATGTAAAGAACAATTAGTTTCAGTATTACGTAGGAATTTAGATGTCAAGATATTAGTGTCACCTTCACAAATTTGCTCTGAAGCATACAGAAAAATTCCAGACGGAGTAGAAATTAGAACATCCGAAATTTCTCAAAATTGTATAATTTTTGATGAGACTGAATTGTTAATGATAAACAATGAAAACGGAAAAGGTGCAATTTTCTCATCAACCGAAATTCTTGGAATTAATCAAGAAAGAATATTTTCAAATGTTTGGAAAAATAGTATTAAAACCAAAGCTCTAGCAGATATGACAAAAACAGAGGCACAAGAGATTTACAAAATTATCAAGACAATCAACGAAATGGGTTTGATGTATATTCTTAATTCCACAATGAACTCAAAAAAATCGGAATTTGATTTATTCAAATTGTTAGAAAAAAATGGAGTGTCTTTAAAATCAAAATCACTTGATGATATTATAGAAATTATGGATGCAGTATTACAAATTACATGTTCAGGTCATGTAAATTTTGAAGCAAATTCTAAAAACATTACAGTAGAATCAAAATTAAACAGTGGACATTCACTTCCATGGGTCTCTATTTTAGATGGGTGTCTACATAAACAAGGATACAAAACTAGAACAATTTACCAGAACAATTTACAAAAAGGCGAAAAAGTACACATCAAAATAAGTAAAAACTAAAATCAGCTAAAAACAGGAAAAAATTATGATAGAGGGAAAAATCAAAGACTTAGGAATAGAACTACCAGTCCCTCCAACTCCTGCAGGTTCATACATCCCAGTTGTAAAAACAGGCAATTTGTTATTCATTTCAGGACAAATTCCTATGGAAAGCGGTAAAGTAGTATTTACAGGAAAAGTTTCAGATGAAAATTTAGAAGTTGCTCAAAAATCTGCACGAATGTGTGCAATTAACATTGTAGCACAAATCAAAAGAGAGATAGGGGATTTAGACAAAGTAACAAAAATTGTCAGATTATCAGGATTTGTAAATTCATCTCCAGAATTTACACAACATCCAAAAGTGATTAATGCAGCTTCTGATTTGATTTTTGAGATTTTTGGAGACAAGGGGAAACATTCCAGAATAGCAGTAGGAGTTGCAAGTTTACCACTAGGATCAATGACTGAAATTGATGCAATTATCGAAGTATCAAACTAATTAATCAAAGAATTAGATTCAAGAATTACTTTATTTTTTTATTTAATTCTGTAATGAATTTTTTAATTTTTGGTTTTGGAACAACAGCACCACATGCTTTATCATGTCCACCACCAGAACCACCAAGATCAGTGGCTAGAATGTTCACAATTTTCCCCAAGTGAACTTTACAATTTTTTGAACCTCTGACTGAAACAGCATAGATACCATGATCAACACGTTCTTTGTATGCTACACCAACATCCTTCTCAGATAATCCCATTACAAAATTAACAGCACCACTTGCACCAGAATCTAAAATTTCCATATATCCAAGGTTGCTCATAGTTTTCATTCCTTGTTTTACTTTAGCAATCATTTGAGATAGTTTTTCTACTTGAATTTGAGCAAATTCAAAAGTATTTGGGATATCATGAGGGAATTTAGATTCAGATAATTCTTCCACTAAATACAATAAGTAATCAGGTTCTCTTTGACGTCCAACAATATTGTATGTCAGAACAGTTGCACTGATTAATGCAAATTGTCTATCATACATTTGAAGTAATTTTGAACCAATTGGACGGTCTTCCATATAATCAGTAATTGCGGCACATGTGGCAACAAAAGAAGCATGTTCATTTAATTTTGATTTGAATGCATTGTAAACTTGTACAGTAGTACATTCATTGATGTCATGAATGACTTTAACTTTAATTTTTTCCAATGCTTTTACAACATTAGGATCAATATCATGATGATCAATGTAAGTGACTGAAACTTTATTTTTTCTAAGACTAGTCAAAAGTTCAATGAATTCATCTTGAGTTTTTTTACTTAATCCCAAATCACAAATGTATAGAGATTTTAATTTTTCATCAGAAACAACTTGGTGTAATGCCTCCATTTGACCAGGATAGTCAACTAACATTGAATCACCACCAAATGCTTGACGAATTAATGCTGCAGAGCTAATTCCATCAGCATCTTCTTTATGAGAAATACAAATAACTTTAGAACGTAAATTTTTGGTTGTTTTTTTAATTGCTGTTTTTTTGGTTGTTTTTTTAATTGCTGTTTTTTTGGTTGTTTTTTTAATTGCTGTTTTTTTGGTTGTTTTTTTAATTGCTGTTTTTTTAGCTGCTGTTTTTTTAGCTGCTGTTTTTTTAGATTTTAGAACAACCATTCTGATTAGAAAAATTATGAACCTTATTTAAATGAAGAATGAGAATTCGGATTTCAGTGAAAACGGTTTTTAGTATTTTTATGAATTAAAGAACCAGAATCAACATAAACATCATAAAATGATAATCCATCCATCTGGGTTTGATGATCTATTTCTTGAATTTCTTTAAGTTTTTCAGGAGAAGCATTAAGAACTAAATCATCCAATTTTTGTAACTGTATTCGCTCTTCAGGAGTCAATAGTTTTTTTTTAAAAATTATCATTTAGTATCAAAAGTAAAGATATTAGACTAATTACTAAATTTCCCGACATTATTTTAGCCAAAATATAATAAAAGATTTTGAATAGGCTCAGCATGGAGACAAAAAACATAGGCTTGCGTGGAATTGAGGTTGCAGACACTAAAATCTCAAATATTGATGGAGAAAAAGGCAAGCTCATTTACAGAGGATATGATATTTTAGATCTTACAAAAAACTCTACATTTGAAGAGACAGCATATTTGTTACTTTATGATAAATTACCTACAAGGCCACAATTAGATGAATTTAATTCGAAATTAATCGAAGCCCGATTCATTCCAAAACAAATGCAAAAGAATATGGGAAATTGGAGAAAAGATGCAGACCCAATGGATATGCTCCAAGCATTTGTTTCAGCTCTTGCAGGGTACTATGATGAAGAGTTTTCAAACAAAGAAGCTAGTTATGATAAAGCAATTAATCTCATTGCCAAAGTTCCAACTATTATTGCAAGTTGGCAAAGAATCAGAAATGGTCTTGAAATTATAGATCCAGATGAATCACTAGGTCATGCAGCAAATTTTCTCTACATGATGTTAGGTAAAAAAGCAGATCCAGAAGTTGAAAGAATTTTTGATATTTGTTTAATTCTTCATGCAGACCATACGTTTAACGCATCAACATTTACAGCAAGACAAGTTGCATCAACTAGGGCACACATGTATTCAGCATCAAGTGCAGCAATAGGAGCACTAAGTGGTGAACTACACGGAGGTGCAAATACAGAAGTAATGAAAATGCTTTTAGAAATTTCTGAAATTAACAAAGTACCTCAATGGATAAAAGAGTCAATTGCCAAAGGGGAAAGAATTATGGGAATGGGTCATGCAGTTTATAGAACATATGATCCAAGAGCACAAGTTCTCAAAGAGTTATCAAGAAAACTTGCAGAAAAAACTAAAGAGCCATGGTTTGACATAACAGAGAAAATTGAGACATCAACAATTTCTGAAATGAAATCACAAAAAAATATTGACATTTATCCCAATGTAGATTTGTATAGTGCTTCAATTTACTATATGTTAAAAATTCCAGTTGATCTCAACACCCCAATATTTGCAATTTCCAGGGTCGTCGGATGGGCAGCCCATATTATTGAAGAAAAATTTGCAGAAGCTGCACCTAAACCTGCACTATACAGACCAAAGGCAACGTATGTTGGCAAGTATTGTGGTCCAGAAGGATGCGAATATCAAACATTGAACTTGAGAAAATAAATTTTTAATTTCTTGTACTAAGCCAATCCTTAGCTTTAGAATTTACATCATGCTTGTATAACACTTCAAAAACCATGTCATAAAATGTGATACCTTTTCGCTGTGCCTGTTCATCTAACCATTTGATTCCATCAGATAATTCAGGATCATACTCAGAAAATTCGACTAATTCATCTACCATTTTTGAAAAGAAGGCGTGAGATTCAAGCACAAGTACATCTTTCAATCTATGATCATAAGTAATGAATTCCAAATATATTGACAAAAGACCATTTTTTGGTTGACAATTGTACCATGTATTCTATTTTGATGGCAATGAAGAGGAGATTTTGTGGACCATACAAACCTCAAATTCAATAATTAAACAAAATAGAAAACATGTAAAAATTTACAAAAATAAAGTGACTGATTTACAATCAAAATACATCGCATTACATGTTGGGCTATTTTGGGCAATTGGAATATTTAACATCAAAAAGGGAGATCATGTAAAAATTATTTTAGATGAACAAAACATGTTTGAACATTTTACAACAAATAACAAAAGAAAAGATCCAATTGTTGAAAAAAGAAAACAACACATTAACCAAATAATCATTCAAAGAAAATTAGATATCAGTTATGAGAATAATTGTAGACAAAAAAATAAAAACAGCAAGTGAGATTAAGACCAATACCGCGAGGTTATTTGGTGACATCTCAGATGCTATTAACAATAACCATACACAACCAAAAAATAAAAAAGATTCTAGTTGAAAATCATTAACAAGAGATTTGGAAAAATAGAGGGATCATGTAAATTAATAAGATTAAAATTCAAAAACATGAAAATATTACAAATAATTGAAGAATTAAGGAAATTAATAAATTAAAATTATTAGATTTATTAACGTCCGCATCATTTTCAAATAAATGGGAAGCATAGACAAAGCTGCAATAGTTTTCTCAATAGCTATTGCATTAGTAGGTGTAGGAATTGCCGCAGTTGGTAATTCTGCAGATAATACATCAACAGCCGCTCCATTTGTTTCAACTCAAATTTCGGAACAAAAATCATTAGAAGAAAAAACTGAAACTGCTTCATTACAAGACAGACAAGCAGAAGCAGCAGCTGAAACAGCAGAAGCAGCAGCTAACATGGCAGCAGCAGAAGCAGCAGCTAACATGGCAGCAGCAGAAGCAG
>Ga0207990_1000620_pt1 | contig 20121 bp, 31 predicted proteins | sample ETNtaG_8_FD_185780 | JGI IMG/M metagenome (GOLD analysis project Ga0207990, IMG submission 185780) | Marine microbial and viral communities from oxygen minimum zone, Eastern Pacific Ocean - ETNP201406SV75 (SPAdes) (version 2) | ecosystem: Environmental > Aquatic > Marine > Oceanic ...
TTTTCTGTATTTGTACTCCTATTTGTACTGACATTATTGTAAATGATTTTAAAAAAGTAATTCAATTTATTAAATAAACATATTCATGATGGGGTTAGATACAAATATTCATATTTTAAAAAATATTATTTTTTAATTCATTATGAATTGTATTGTATATTGAGTTTTTTCAGGTGTGAAATTATTAAAGGGATTAAATTTAATTTGAAAATTAATTTAAAGATCAAAAATTATGGTAATGGTTCATGTCCTCGTTTGTATCCACTCCATTTACGATATTCATAATCAGTTAACGGAGTTTCACAACCACATTTACAAAGAGTTTTCATACATACTTTAAGAAAAACAGCATATTTTTAGATTATCTTTAGAATATACTGACTATTCATCAACAACATTTGAAGAAAATAAAATAAAAAAAGATCGGGATTAATCAAAAAAAATAATTAAATTATTTTGAATGAATTTTATCTTGTATTTGTGCCAAAATCAATGCAGCTTTATCCTTATTTTCATAAGTATCAACTGTTTCATCCATTATTGCATCAATTTCATAGCTTTTATCAACCAAAATACTTGCAACATGATCATCCAAAGTTCCATTTCCAATCAAGTAATATGCAAAAACAGTATTTTTTTGGCCAATTCTATGAAGACGATCTTCTGCTTGTCTATGTATTGCAGGACTCCAATCAAGTTCTGCAAAAATAACATATTTAGCTCGAGTTAAATTAATTCCCACATTTCCTGCACGAATACCTGCAATCATTAATTTTGATTCGCCTTTTTGAAATTTATCAATTTGATCTTGCCTGAATTTATCAGATTGACCACCGATAATGGAAACAGGTGTAAATTCATGAAGACTTTCATGTAATAATTTATGGATTACTTTATGATGACAAAATACAACAACACTTTCTTCAATCTCCATAATATTTTTTACAAAATTAATCACATGGGGTAATTTTGCAACACCTGCAATTTGCCTTTCACTTTGAATAGCCCTATGATAAGATGCAGATTTTGAAAATTCGGTCTGAGCTTCTTTTTGTTCAGCTTCAAGTTTTTTCCAAATTTTATCAAGTTCTTCAAGATAAAAATCAGTATCAGATGCAATTACTTCTTTGTAGCGAACTTTATCTTTAAGTTCTTTTAAAACATCAGATTTTTTTCGACGAAGCATAACATGTTTTTGTAATTCATTTCTAAGAGAAGCTCGTTTATTTTCTAAAACAATAGCTTTGCCTTTATCATTCACATAACAAAAGTATTCACAAAATTCCTTAAAACTACCAAGTAATCCAGGTTTCAAAATATCAATAATTGGCCATATTTCAGAACCACGATTGTAAATTGGCGTACCAGAAAGACCAATTCTATAATGAATAGAAGGTGATGCTGCAAGTATTTTGACAGCCTTATATTTTTGGGTAGTTTTAGATCTGAGGTTATGAACTTCATCACACACTATCGTACGAATTCCAACTTTTTCTAAATCAACTTCACGTTTGAAAAGTAATTCATAATTAATTACATAAATATCACTTTTTGGCAATTCTTTAGATTTACCAGTTCGAATTAAGGTCACACTAGGGGATTCAGATTCAATAATTCTACCATTCCTACTCTTTTTCTTAAGAAATTTTGTTATTTCACGTTCCCAATTGTTTAATGTAACTAAAGGAGCAACAATAAGAACGGGAAATGTTTGTTTTTCTGTAGAAACATAAGATAGTGTTTGAACAGTTTTTCCAAGTCCCATTTCATCTGCAAGTAATGCATTACCAGAAGATTTTAGTAAGAAATCCAACCCTTCCTTTTGAAAATTCATTAATTTTCCTCTAAATTGCTCACCAGCTTTTGCACGCTTTAGTTTATGTTTAATTGGAGGCAAAGTAGGTTTGGGAGCATATGTTTTAACAATTTTTCTTTGCCAAATTGTTTTTGAAAGAATTTCTAACGGGTATCGATCCATCAAAAGTTTTAATTGTTTTATACTTTCAGTGGAATCGGCAATTATTACTTCATTCTCATTTTCACCATACCAAGCTTCAGGAGTTAATCTGGAGATCATATCAACTGCACGAGTACCAGTGACTTTCCAGCACCAAATTTTAGAATATTTATCAAGAACATATTCCAATGTACCAAAATTTTCTAGCGATGTTTCCATAATTTGTCGATAGAAAGTTTTTTTGCCTTATGAATCTTGAGGTTTCAATAAATTGCATTAAAAAAAAATAAAAATCAACAAGAGTTAAAATATAACCTATAATTTCGTATTTGGTACAAAATAAAATAGTAACATATATTCAAAATGATGAAAAAGTAGGGATAAAAAAATATCACAACATACGTTTAAAATTCATAAAAAGTAATCAGGGTTATGGAATTTATACAAAATGAAGAACCAGAAATAAAAAAACCAATCATCATAGCTGCAATGCAAGATATGGGAAATGTTGGAAGTATTGTAATTAATTTTATAAATAAATCATTGAAGTCAAAATTATTTAGAACTGCAAAATTATCATTTCCAACATATGTGGTAGATAATGGAGGGTATATTGATCTACCAAATGAAAATTGGAAATACAAATACACAGATGATTTAATTATCTTTGGAGGAGGAATCGGTCAACCTCAAAATAATGATGAATTAAACTTATTGTGTCAAGATGTGATTGATGTTGCAAAGAAGTATTCTGCAAAATTTATTTACACTTTAGGAGGATTTCACACAAACAGAATTTTTAACGATGAACCTAAAACATACATCACTACAACATCAATAGAATTAACAAAACAAATGGAAAGATTAGGAGTAGATATGACTCCTCAAAAATCACTGATTACTGGATTCAATGGTTTGATTCTAGGATTTGCAAAGAAATATGGAATTCAAGGAATGGGGATGTATGGAGAATTAAATAATCCAGAGATCCCACAATATCGAGCAGCAATTAGCATCATCAAAACAATTGAAAAATTAACATATAGAAAATTAGGAGACATACAAGAATTAGAGATTTTGGCTCAAGATATTGAGAATAAATTTAAAAATTAATGAGTGGTTCCAACTTCATGAGCAGTAGTGTTTTCATCATGACAATCACAACTACACAAATGAGTTTTATGTTCATTCATACAATCAATACACTCAAAATGTTTTCGAGTTTCACAAGATGCACAAATCATAATTAACCATATTAACAGAGGAATTTGAATATTTCTTTAGTATTGTTGAAATCAGTAGTCAATTTGACTTCTTTGAAGGAATTTTGCAGATAAATCAAAATACCCTTGAGGATCTAATTCATTTACAAATCCTTTGTCAATGTTTATCAAGTAAATAGAATGTAAGTGAGCATTTAAAATATCATCATAAGATATTTGGGGATTTTTATAATAACGATCACATAAATTTTTAATTTTTTCAACATCCTCTTTTTTTCGAGCACTTGGGGGAATTAAGAAAAGTTTTGAAATAGGTAAAATCCCAACACCAGGAGTAGCTAAAGAGAATTTACCACAATGTTGACTATATCTTGCAATTTTACTTATCAAACGAGCTGCAAAATAATCAATTGTATCCATAGCATGATCTGGAGGAGTAAATCCAGTTTCTATTTCAATAATAGTACTACCTCCACCTTTTTTTCCAAAAATATCACAAACTAAAATATTTGAAATATCTTTTTCAACTTCAACAACATAGCCTCTAAAAATTAAATTGGATGCACAAATTAATTCCAAAATAGAGTGGTTAATTTTTACTAGATTTTTTCCATACATTTCAATTAATTGAGTACAGACATGATTTAGTTTAGAAGTATCATTTTGTTTAAAATTTTTTGAAAGTTTTTTACTCATAAAATAAACATCTTTAGAAAATTTTTCTAAATCCATAATGATGGAAAACAATTGAAGGGTTTAAGAATTAACATAAAAATAGGCACAATAAAGAATAAAAATAAAAAAATAGACAATTGATAAATCATACACGTTTCTTATATTTCAAAAAAATATCGTTAATTAATGAAAATAAACATTTCATTATCTTGTCAATATATGGTGTAAATATGTATTCTATCAGTAATGAATCATTTTTGACTGTACTAAAAAAAGAAGTTGGCAAGTATGTAAAGAATGTAATTTTAAAAGGGATTTAGAAAAGTTTAAAAAAATAATTTGTTATGCATAAAAAAATGTGGATTATACTAAACAATTTTTAATGTGAATAAAAAATATTAACTAATTGAAAGTATATCATAAATCATCTTGCATTACATGTAAAAAAACAATTTCAGAAATGGAACGAATGAAGTTGGATGTAGAATCAAGAGATTTTTTTAAAGAACCATTTACTGAATTAGAATTGAAAAAAATTATTAAAATGACAGGAAAAAAACCATCAGAATTACTTAGAAAGAGAGATAAAACATACAAAGAAATGAATTTGTCAGAAAATAAAAAAACAGATTCAGAAATAATTAAACTGATGGTAAAATATCCAGGGTTGATATTACGTCCAATTATTATTTTAAAAAATAATGCAATGGTAGGAAAAATAGATCTTAAAAATATAAAAAATTAATCAGTTTTTTCTTGTTTAAAAATTCTAATTGCCTCTAAATGGGAACAGTTTGCTTTTTGTCCATTACCATGATGAAATTTATAATAATTTTTGAATCCAAAACACTCACAAGTATCAGAAGTTACAAAGTATGATTTTTCAGGATTAGATGAAGACCTAATTTGGAATAAATCATTTTCAATTTTAGATACAAGTCCAGATTCAACTAGTTTTTTTGCTTTTTTGATAGTATTAGGACTACTCATATTATCACGACAATAATGTAGGCATTTTAATCTAGATATTCAAATTAGTAGCAGATGTTTTGTAAATTATTAATAAAATATTTATCAAATTTTCATAAAATATGTAATTAAAGAATTGGAATTATTATCCAAAATTATCATAATTAAAATTACAATAAATATTAAATTTTGAATTTTACTGAACTTATTAATTTTTTATTATTAAATATTTTTTCAAAATTACTGATGAAAAATTAAATGTGAAATTCAAATTTCATTGTACTATTTTGAAAGTATTTCTGAATTGCAGTTCTTATTGGTTTTTCAGGATATTTATTCAAAAGAAAATTCAAAATTTTATCGATATAAGTTTCCAATTTGTTCTTTCTTTCATTTGCAATTTTAGATGTTAATATCTTTGTTTTTTCATGATGATCAATTCTCAGTATAACCATGTAAGCTCTATCAACATCATCTTGGATATGTTCTAGCAGATCTAATCCCTTTTCTCTCAAACGAATTCCATCAAATTTCATTATAGTAGGAATCTGTTTAATAAAATTTATTTCAATTTTTTGATTTGATTCAAAAATTTCCATCATTTTTAAGAAATTATATTCACTTTGAATATCATCGTTATTCTTATACACAAGTTTATTTTTATTAGGTTTTGTTTGAAGATAACCAATATTTTCCAATATTTTCAGAGCCTCAATAATGGCAGATTTATCACCACCAATTTTTCGAACAATATCATTTGTAGATTTCCAATTACCAGTTAATTCCAATATTTTATCATCATATTTGGTTGTCAATATGTATGAGTTTGAAAATAGATAGTTAAATTGTAATCTAAATAAAAATAGATAGGAATCAAAACCACATGGTTATCCACTGACAACTAATCATTACACGGTCATTATAGCCTGCGTGTAATGTTTGGAATTATTTGATTTCTATCAATAATAATTAATCATAATAGAATAAAAAGGTAATTTAAGAAAAAATGTACATATGTTAATTTATATTTAATTTATCAAAAATATTTAAAGAAAATACCACATTAAGGTTATGTTGTTTTAATTCTCTAAATAAAACAATGTCAGTCATTCAACAAATCAATGAGAATGAAGAAAAACTACTCAACATGATCTTGGGTGAAATTCCCAGTTCCAGAGTTGCAATCATCTGTGATCATGATGGAAACATCTTATGGAATAGTGTTAGAGACAATACTACAAGTTTTCTAACCTTAGATGAAACAAAAGAATCTCTGAAAAGATCCATTGGATCATGGGATAAGCGAAATGAGTTATTCTCAAAAATTGGGAATGGGAAATATGCTATTGTTGCATATGATCGAATTAAGAGAATTACCATTCCTCTTCCAAACAATCATCTTTTGTTTGTAAGTTTAGAAGGTGAAGAATTTGGCAACATCAAAAATATTATGACTATAGTCAATTGGGTAGATTCCAATATTGGGCTATAGATTATTTTTATTTTTACATCATATCTTTAAACAAAATATTTTAGAATTCCATCATCTATAAATCACATATTATTTTTTTCTATAAGAACCACATTCATGGAAGATATAGAGTATAGAAAAAATACAAATTTCAAAAAATAATTTATTTTAATTAAATATAAACAAGAAAGTTAATTATGTAAATAATTTAGTTATGTTTAATATTTGTCTTATACATTGCATAGTATGGCAATAGCATTCATTTTAATAAATTGTGAAATGGGAAATGAATTAGAAGTAATCCCCAATCTCAAAGAATGCTGTAGTGAAGTTAATGGCACATATGGAATTTATGATTTTATTTGTAAATTAAATTACGATAGCATTGATGTATTTGAAAATTTATTAAAAAAAATTAGAAAAATTCGATTTGTTACACATACAAATACAATACATACAATTCCGGAGCAAGTATAACGAAAAAAATTTTAAAAAAATGAATGATTATATTAAAAAAATTTAAAAAAATATAAGATATTATCAAATAATTTTTTAAAAAAATTAAATTATTCTTTATATATGTTAACATAATACACTAATTATGAAAACGGGAATTAAACAATAATGGCAGTAGCATATGTTCTCATAAATTGTGAACTAGGTTCTGAAGAAGCAGTAATTGCAGAACTAAAATCAATTGAAGATGTTAAAGAAGTACATGGTACTTTTGGTGCTTATGATATTTTAGTAAAAATTGAATCGAGTTTAGTAGAGTCACTTCGAGAAACAATTACCTGGAAGATTAGAAAGATACCAAAAATACGTTCTACATTGTCATTAATGGGAATTCAGGGTCAAGGGTAAAGGAATTGGCAAAAGCATACATCTTAATGAATTGTGATATGGGTGCTGAAAAAAAGGTTATTTTATCATTAAATGCAATTGAAGGGGTTACAGAAGCTCACGGAACTTTTGGCCTTTATGACATCTTAGCTAAAATTGAATCTGAAGATGAAAGAGGAATTCAAAAAATAGTAACTGAAAAAATTCGTAAAATGGCGGAGATACATTCTACAATGACTTTGACTCGTTCGGAATCTGAAGAATTATTCAAACCATCAGATAAAGCAGTCAATAAAACACTTGGAAAAAAATCAGCTCAAGCATACATTGTGATTCATACGGACAAAGGTGAGGAATACGAAGTATTACGAAATCTAAGCCACATTCCAGAAATAAAAGAAGCAGATGTGGTATTTGGATTCTATGATGTGTTATGTAAGATAGAAAGTGATGAATATGCTTTATTGGAACAAGTAATTACAAAAGCAATTAGATCTCTACCTCACATTAAAACTAGTATGACATTAAATGTCATTTCAGAACAAGACTAAAATTATTTTGAAAAATAATCCGAAATTATGGAGAATCTTATGAATAATAATGCCCAAAATAGAATATAATGAAAAGTTAAGACATTCTAATAAGATAAAGTCAAATTTCGATAACAATATTTTATTTTTTTAATAATTTTAAATCAGAAATTCCAAAACAGAACTTCTGATCATTGGGAGTTTCTCTAATGCAGTATAACTAAGGAAACAAACTATATCGATCAGATGAATGAAGAAAATGAACATGTTTGTAAATTGATTTTATCATAAAACAAAGATATTTTTATTTCCTAGAATATTCTTCTTTGTGGATTAGGTACGTACTACTTACGTATCTAGTTCACATCTTTACTTAATTTCAACAATAAATCTTTTGAAAAATCAAGTTTTCTATCCACAAAAATATCAATACATAAATCTTGACCATAATTAAAAAATAAGAATGAATTTTGTGCCTGATTTTACAATATAACGAAATATGTCATAATCTAATAATATTATAAGTGATTTTTTTGTAAAATGGATATTGGGTATGAAAAAATACGTAGCTACACGTGTCGCTACAATGTTTGGAGTTTTATTGATAACATTATTGATTACCGTTATTCTTGTAGGTTCCAATATGGATACAATTCTAAAACAAGGAGTTGTGTTTCAAGTAAGATCTGAAATTATTGAAAATCCAGCCATAGCAGAAAGTTTTTCATCAGTTAAAGAATTTGAAGCATTTATCGATAAACAAACAGATGAACGAATTAAAAATTTAGGATTAGATGAACCGTGGCATTCACCTCAAAGAATAGGATTTACAATGTATAAAATAATTTTATTAGATTTTGGACAAGCTACATTTCTTACAAGTGATGTAGGATCTTCAGATGTAAAAGATATTATTTTTGAAAAACTTCCAAGAACAATTCTTTTATTCACATCAGCTACAATAATTATTTCAATAATAGGGATTTTTGTCGGTGCATTGTCAGCAAGTAAAATAGGTTCCACAATAGATAGAATTACATCAAGTTTTGCAATTATAAGTTCAAGTTTTCCAGTGTGGTGGATTGGAATGTTAATGATATTTTTATTTGCATTTACATATCAAATTTTTCCAGCAAGAGCAACACCAGATATTCCATCATCAAGTCCAGAATATTTAGGGGCTTTATTGTATCATATGACATTACCATTAATTACAATAGTAATGATAGGGTTTGGATCTTGGGCATATTTGGTAAGAAATTTTATGGTAGGAATAATGCAAGAAGATTTTATCGTAGCAAAAAAAACAATGGGAGTAAAACAAAATAGGATAACTTACATTCATGCGTTAAAAAATGCGGCACCGCCAATAATTACAATATTGGCACTTAGTTTATCAGGCTCATTAGGAGGGGCAATAATTACTGAAGCAGTATTTGATTGGCCAGGTATGGGTAGATTATATTTTGAAGCAATATCAGTCATGGATTTACCAGTAATTATAGGTGCAACATACATTTTGACTGTGTTTTTCCTAGTTAGCATATTCATTGCAGATTTGTTATACGGATACTTTGATCCAAGAATACGTTCTGGTGCTAATCCATGAGTAGTGTTACACCAAATGAGATAAAAAAAGAATTTCTAAAAAGTAAGATAGGGATTGCAGGGATTGCAATATTGACAATTCTAATTTCAATATCAATTATTACAACAATTACAATTCCTGTAGAAACTTTTCAAGAATGGAATAATCCAGGAAGTTGGATAACATATCCAAAGACCGCAATTCCAATTTGGGTAAATTTATTTTTAATAGATAAAATTCCAGAACATAAAATTTTAACAGAACCAAAAATTGCAACTGTATCTAATGATGAGATAAATTTATCATCCTATCAATTTAATGTTAATTTTAATTATGATGAATTTCCTAACGATTTTATTTATTCATATTCAGCAGAATATGCAAATTCCCCACTATTTCAAATGTCCGTAATTAGACCAGATGGAATTAAGCTAGAATTAGTTTCAACATCACTGCCACATTCAAATTTAAAAATAATTCATGAAGATAGGGTATTTTCAACAGATGCCATGATTAAAAAAGAATTAACGTTACAATCAGAAAAATTTGAATTTAAAATTAATGAATTATCTTCAGAAGGAATTATTTTTTCAAAAACAGAAATAAATCAACCACTAAAAGGAAATTATATTTTCTCTATTGATTTGTACGGGGTTAACGATGAGAGTAAAATTGTTGAATCCAATCTAATTATCGGAGGAAAAGCTTTTGGAATAATGGGAACAGATGAACTAAGACGGGATTTAGCAATAGGGCTACTATGGGGAACTCCTCTTGCATTATTCATTGGTCTTGTAGTATCAATTGCATCAGTAGTAATGGGATTAATGTATGGGGTTTATGCTGGATTCAAAGGTAAAAAAACAGATGAAACCCTCATGAGATTCAATGATGTAATCTATGCATTACCTGCATTGCCTTTTCTGATAATACTTTCAGTAACCATTAGTAACAGCATATTTGTGATGGTGGGATTTTTAATGATTTTTGGATGGGTGGGAATTGCAAAAGTTGCCAGAAGCATGTCACTTCAAATTAAAACTCGAGGATATGTTGAAGCTGCAACAATGATGGGTCAAAAAGATTCAAAGATTATTCTCAAACATATTTTACCACAATTACTCCCATATGCATTTGCAAGTGTTGCAATATCTGTACCTGCTGCAATTACTACTGAAGCAGGACTTAGTTTTCTAGGATTAGGGGATCCATCATTTCCAACATGGGGTCAGATTTTACACGATGCCAATACATTTGGAGCAGCAGCAAGAGGATTATGGTGGTGGATTGTTCCACCAGGAATCATGATTGCCATTACAGGTTTAGCATTTGTCTTTATCGGTAATGCTCTTGACGCAATAATAAATCCAAAATTAAAGAGATAATTAGAAAGAGTAATGTCTGATAACTTCTAAAGCAGAAGCATTAAGTCTAATTGTATAAGTTAAAGAATTTGGATCATCCTTAGTTTCAAATAAGATTTCAGTGAATTTTGTTTTTTCCTCTTCAGTTGCACCTGCCTCATGTGCACATAAGTTAAAGGCTTTCAAATTTAGATTATGTGATAAGAGATAAGACATAAATTTTTTGTAATCTTCAGGATTTGACCAAGGTTTGTTTTTCTCAAAACATGTTGCAATCCAAATGTCTACAGAATTATGAAAAAGAACTTTTTTACGAATTTCATCTAAGGACAATGATTTCACCTAAAAATCCGCTCTTTGCATTTTGGAACCACAACGAGGACATGACCCACCCTTGTGTTTATTATTACAAACAAGACAAACATAACGTACACTTGTAGAATTGTCTTGACTACCAGTTCCAAAAAATCCACCACCTGTATTACTAGAACGTCCACCATAATTACCCATTTGACCCATTTGTCGTCGTCTCATATACATAGGAAGTAAAATGAATATTGCCATAACAAGTCCAATGCTAATAAACCAAGGTACACCAAGATAACCTAAAACAATTTGAAGCCCAATACTAAACACAAGCGAAGCACCAAGAAAAATATAATATTTTTTAAGTTGAGGATTCAAATCAACAAAAGTTCTTTAAAAAAGGTTATAAAGCTTTGTCAGATTTTTTTTAATTTCGGATAAAGGATAGAAATTAAACAATGGATAAAGAAACAGGATTACCACTACTATCCCATGCAAAAATTGAATCATCATCATAAGGGGATTTAATGATTAAGGAAATTAATCCAAAAAAATTATTTAAATCAGTTACAGATGGTTCAGCAGAACCTGCAGGATGTGAATGTACAATTCCAATGTAACTATTATCAAAGGGTAAAAAAGAATGTGGGAATCCAGCAAAGGTGGGTCCAGTAAAATTAAACGGTGGAATAGCCAATCCATCTATTTTAATTTCACCATTTCGAGATTTTCCTTTTAATATCAAAATCCCCTCATTAGGATGCTTCATTTTACAAAAAGTAACAATACTATCCAATACATTTTGTTCAAGTAAAACTGTACGTTCAATTTTTTTCTTTTTAAAAATCACAAAAACACTTCAATTACTTAGTAAATTAGTTTTCAGGTAAATTAATGACAACCGCTCTATTCATGACTTAGTTTTTCATAGATTGTATGAATTAGTTCTAGATTTTTCTATTTTTTGGTGATAATCATTGAGTGTATTATATTGAAATAATTCAAAAAATAAAATATGTCGGATAATTTTGTTGATCTATTTGCAGAGTATAAAAATAAAATAATTATGATAAAAATGAATGATAGAAAAACTATCGAGGGAAAGTTAATTGAATATGATAAAATTATGAACGTTACTCTAGATGATGCAAAAGATATTTCCAATAAAAAAATACTTTACCTCGGAATGACACTCGTTAGAGGCAGCAGAATTACGGCCATATCATTTCCTACTGAAAAATAAAAATCAAGTAGTCACAAAATTGATGGTTAACATAATTTACTTTTCAGATTAAGAAATAACATATTGAGAATTAGAAAACAATTGTAATTTGTTTTCAATTTCAGAGATGATCTGAGGAATTTTAGAATTTATTTCATCAATTTCAGATAAAAGTGCATCAGACTTTAATTTTAAATCATTTTGGGAGTTATTATTTTTAGAAAAATTATTTTCAAGAGAAGTTAAATTTTTGGGCTTTAAAGTATTCAAATCATTTTTCATAGAGTTAAAAGTATCAGAATAGCCAGATACTTTTTTGATAAAACCATCCAAAGATTCTTCAGTTTCAGTTAATTGAGATAAAGTTTTGTCAGTATCTTTGACAGAGATAGAACCAGAAGAGATTCCTTTCCGAATATTTTCCAAAATTACAATAATAGAATCAAAGTTAGTAGGAATTAATGCAGTAAATGGATCATTTACTAAAGTAGATAAAATGTTCTTTTGATCTTTATCTAAAGATGAAGAATAAGAATATCGGCCTAGAGGACGAGATATTTTTGTAAATTGAGTATCAATTTCATTTTTAATTTTAGATTTTTGAAGAGTGAATTGATTTAATTTATTTTCTAATGCAACATATTTTTTAAAATTCTCTGAAGAATGTATTTCATCAATAGAATTTTGTAAAGAGGTATTTTTTTCTTCAAATGATTTAAAATTATTCAATAGTTCTATGTTTCGTTGTGTTTTATCAACATGGTTTTGATTAAGAGATTTGATTTCTTCCAACATTTGATTAATTTCATCAAAAGTAGATTGTGTAGAAGCAAAATGTTTTAAAAGTTTTGAAATATTTGCAGAATTATTATTCATAATTTTTAGATTATCGGTTAATTGGTTAGCATATTTTTTTGCAAAAATATGAATTACTCTAGTTTGTCGTCCTAAAACATCACCAACTTTTTTAAGAACTTGATTGAGAAAATAATCTAATTTTTTTGCATCGTCGATTGTTGAAATTTGTATTAAACTTTTTACATCTTTTTTAATAACATCAATTACTTGTTGTTTACCTCGAACAACAATTATAGCTAAATGTTTGTCGATATCATCTACTTTCAAATTGTCCTTTTCAAGAACAATTCCAATTTTCATCAAATCATCAATAAGAGGAGCAGTATTATTTCTTAAAGTCTTGATTTCAGAAAGGGTTTGAGATTCTCTTAGTTTACTAAGATCAGAGATAATACGAGGAACGTCCTGAAGTGAAATATTTCGGTTAACAGATGTACGTTCTACAGGTGCCTCAACAGATTTTTTCTTTCCCCAACCAAATACCATTTGATAACATTATCTCAAAGGGATTAAAAATGATTCTTTAACTAAAAATTAAAATTTGATGTCAAAAGTCATTCAATATGGCTAAAATAGTAAAAAAATCATTTCATACAGGAACAATCAAGAGAACAATCAAAATTAACGCATCAAAAGAAAAGGTTTGGAGGAAAATCAGCAACATCATAGGCTTACCAACATGGGTTGTAGACGTAAAAGAAACAGTGTATCTGTCTCAAAAGAAAAAAGGCATAGGATCTGTTCGGCTCATCACATTTGCAGATGGAACTAAAATAGAAGAACATGTAGTTGCATGGAAAAAAGGAGAATATTTCACATATGTTGCAACTGAAGGGTTACCATTAAGAGCATATGTTGCCACAATTTCTATCAAAAACAAAACAAAAAATATTACAGAAATAACATGGCAATCATACCTCAATAGTAAAAAAATGTCTGAAAAACAATTTTTAGAATTTTTAGTGTTTATGGGAGCATTTTATGAAGCATCGCTAGAAAATCTAAAAATATCACTTGAAAAATAATAATAATAATTTTTTAAGTCAAAAGGTAAATACGGTAAACCATAAAAAAAAATATGAGTGATATGCGATTCATAATTTTAGGAATTGTATTAATTTTTGTAGGACTTATTATTTTAGGTACATTCGGTCACGAGTATCAAGCTGCAACTTTAGAATCAAATGAGTTTGGGACATGTTACGAGTATTTTGAAGATAAACCACCAGCAAAAATAAATTGTTCATTTAAAATAATGGATCAAACATTATTTTTTGGATTAATTTTAGCATTTATCATATCGGGAATTATTTCACTGATTAAAGGAGTTCGTGGAGATTGGGACAATAAAGTGAAACCAGAAGATATGGCAGGACCTAGCAAAGAGTAGAATGTCAATTATACATCTAGATTTTTTTGATTGAAAATTAAATCAGAGTCGCCAATTTTTTTCTTTAATGTATCATATTCTTTTTTTGATTTGATCATATTGTCACGAATGTCATGCATTGTTTTATCATTATCGGTAAGTACATCATAATGATTAATCTGAATATGATGAAAATAGTTTAAAACAGTGTCAGCGTTTTCAGGGAATATTTGATCACAGTATCTGCATTTCATTTTTTTCTTTAGTTAATTCCAACATATAGAATATACGTATTGAGAAATTTAAACATTAGATTCAAGAATATGTTTCATTGAAGTCATCATATCACTAATTTTATTAATTTTTTGTTCAAATTGTAAATCAGATAATTCTGTAGGTTGTTTCAAAAATATAATTATTTCAGAAAAATCACCATTAGAAATTACATGTAATGGAATATTCCAAGAAGATTTTTTATCAACATATTGATGATTTAATATCCCTAGAGAATTATTTTTGTTAAATTTAGACAAGTATTCCCCACAAAATCCAATAAAGGACAACCGTCCTTCTGAATTAATTTTTATATCAGAAATAATTTTTGGGGAAAGTTCAAGGATTGTATTAAATACATCACCTACCATTTTGTTTACTTCAATTGAAATTATTCTAGTCCTAGTCACAATAAAAAAGTCAAATTATAATTAAAAAAGATATAGTGTCAATGATACGAATTAAAAATAGAGTTTATCTATTAAGGAATTCTTTAATTTTTTTTAAATTTTCAACATTTGATTCATGAAACATCACCATAGATTCAGACATAGAATTAGGAAGAATTGTTTTTAAATTATCTACCAATTCATCTCCACTTTCAATCATAGTATCAATCAGTTTTTCAATTTCATTTTTATCTCCAGGCATGATTTTAGATTAGAAGTTTATCTTAATTAAATATTAAAATTTTATTTATTTAGATTTTTAAAATCCAAACATTTTGAATCAAATTCATTGAGGTAATTTTTACTGTTAATTTGAGAATCTAAAACATATAATTCACAAGTTTCAGGATCAATTACAGGAGCAGTATTATCGTTAGTAATGAACTGTAATAATAAAATTCCAACAAGAACAAATATCAAAATTATAGGTAATTTAGTTGAAGAAATATCCATAAACAACCATAAATAATTTTAAACTTAAGCGTATTGGATTAGGAGTAATTTTAATTATCTTTTTTAATTAAAGTTGCCGTTGAACGAACTTTAGCTAATTTTTGAATATTCCAAGAAACAATTTCTCTGATTTTTTCAAAATTTTCGGCTTGGAGTTTTACCATCATGTCATGAGTTCCAATTGTTTCAAAAACATCAACAACTTGTTCCAATTCTTTTAGTTGTTCAATAATACCAACTTCTGCACCTAATTCACAATTTAGCATAACATATGCATCAGTCATAAAATAAACAGATATTGGTGATTATTTAAAGATGGAGAATTTTAGGCTTAGCTACCACACCACATTAACAAGATCTTTAAGATTACGTCTAGGTTTTGGAAATTTGGTTTGTTTAGGATAACCAATACACAAGACAGATGAAGGAACTAAATCAGTTTGAAGTATATCCATTATTTTTTGTTCATCAAACATTCCAATCCAAATAGAGCTTAAACCTAATGCCTGAGCTGCTAGCTGAGAATATCCCGCAGCAAGGGTGGCATCTTGAATTGCAAATTTTCGGAGAATGTAAGAAGGAAAATTCAATTTTACTCGAGAGGGGTTTTTGCAAAAAATCAATACCACAGGAGCATCAACATAAGATTGATGATTACAAGCATCAATCAAAGCATTTTTTTTTTCAGGACCTTTAACATAAAAAATTTCAAATCCTTGAAAATTACCAGCAGTAGGAGCAGTATCAGCTGCTGCAATTATTTTATCAATTTTGGTAGTTTCAACAGGTTTATCAGAAAATTTTCTCGTAGAACGTCGTTTTTTCATAACTGCAAATAAATCAGTGTCAACTATTTCTTCAGCAGGACCAGATCGTAAAATAAAATCAAGTAATTGATTTGGGATTTCTGGACTAATGTCATCAAGAGTTTCTTGTGGAGAATATCCTTCAGGAAAAACAGCATCGTCGTTAGGATGAAAGTCTCGCATAATTATAAAATATTCAAGTATTATTAAAGAATTAAAAAATGATCAAAGAGAATCATTCGGCATTAAATTTATCACAGCCAGAAGTACAAGGCTTATTCATAACTCCTTCACATTTACCAAATTCGTTATGCATTATTCGATGATGCCCACAAATTTTACATTTTTGTCTAAAGTGGGCAATTAATTCTACAGTTGAAATATCAGATGTTTCTATTTTAGATTCAACAACGTTCAAGATAATTTAATATTATAAATTAAGTTATTTTAAACATATAGATTTTTAAAAATTCAATGTATGGGGATAAAAAAATAAAATTATGGGATTGAGAAAATAATATGCAAATAAAAAAAATAATGCTACCAAAAAGAACGAATTCTTTTTACATTAGTATATCTATCATGTAAAACAAATCCAGACATGAGTCCCAATACAGAACCAAAAACGATATGTAAAAGTGCAGAATACCAGAAGACATACGTATTATTAAACAACAAAGTTTTCAAGGATTCTTTTTCTTTATCAGATATATCTAACAAAGATTCATTTAAAATAATTTCAGATTCAACAGTTGGAAGTAAAACTAAAACATGAAAAGGCAAGAAGATCAAACCAAAAATGATTGCGCCAGTTGCAGCACCAGTCAAGATTCCTTTAGTTGGAGTAATAATTCTAAGCGTGTCCCAATGAGAAGAGACAACGTTATACAAAATTCCAATTAGTGCAGCTACACATAATCCTAAAAATATAGTTAATAGAGTATCCACGCCGGATGTAAAATGCAATGTTTTGAAAAATAGTCCATGAGGCAAGCCCAATTGTTGATCAATTGAAATAAATGCAGAAAATAATGCAACTCCAGCAATTAGTCCAGCACCAATACCGGATTTTACAGTACCTAGAAAATAAGATTTTTTGTCATTTGCGGAACTCATCAATAAAATACCGGAATTATGTATTTAATAAAGTAATAACAACTACCAAAAAATACCAATTTTTAACAGATTTTTAGGATAAATTAGAAAATAAAATCAACTATTCTAAAAAAGGTCAGAGATCATGCATAAATCAAATTAGAATTAACAATCATGTTCAATGGAAGTATTATCTTTGATTTTCTCCAAAGTCTGATGAATTTCTTTCAAAGCCCAATCAATATCTTTAAGATCATTTGAAGATAAGGAGTTTTTCCATTTATCTAAAACAGTGTGTGCAATTTCAGAACAATTGTATAATAAATTCCAATAAGGATGGTGTTCAGCTGTAGTGTATGCCAACTCAGTCATATCATTAAGACCATTTTGAGCTCTTGCCAAAGAAGTTATTTTTGCACCAAATATTTTTACAATGTCATTTTCAAGATCTTGTTCGATCTTTAAAGGGATATTTTGTTCGTATTTTTTAATTAATATAAGAAGGTCATGATGGAAATTTTCAAAATCAGTCATATTAACACAGTCTCTTATGTTCTGCTAGCATACAACGATTAAAAACTACAATAATTCCTTCTTTTCTTGCCAAGTCTTCGGCTTCAGAATTATGGATTCCTTCTTGTAACCAAATCACTTTAGGTTTTTTCTTAATTGCATCTTTAACAAAGGGTAAAACATCATTAGAAGGTCTAAAGATATCCACAATATCAATAGAACAATCCACATCTAAAACAGAATTATAACATTTTTTGCCCAAAATTTCATCAGTAGTGGGATTTACAGGAGTTATCTCAAATCCATTATTTGAGAGATATTTAGGCACAAAATGAGCTGCTTTTGATGAATTTTTAGACATTCCAATTACAACCACTCTTTTTAATGACAAAATATCCCGAATCTCTTTATCAGTATGATCATCTTTTTCCATGAAAGATTCACGATAATGAACAATATAATTTTTGAAAAAACAAAAAATTTTTTAGATGTGATTTAATTACAAATTCATGGAAGAAGAATCAAAAGATATCATAGTTTTAGGAGCAATAAAACACGGGATAAAGAAATTTGATAAAATTCAAAAAACCACACAAATTGATTCAAAAGAATTAAACATTATTTTAGAAAAACTTGAAAGTAGAAAAGTTATCAATGTTGAAGAAAAAAAAGGATGGTTTGGAAATAAGATTGAAATTCATGTCACTGAAAAAGGTTCCAAAGAAGTTGATGAAAGAGTACACGAGATGCAATCAAAATGGAACCAAATGGCCACATTATACAAAACAGGTGACAAAGAAAAACTAAAACAAACTATGGATGAAAATAAATCATTCTTACCAACAATGATGTTCTTTGGGGTAATGGATATGATGATGTTTAGTATGATGTTTAGTATGATGGGGATAGGAATGTCAAATTATGTTCCAGCAGAAAGTATGCCAGATGGAGGTATGGATGATGGAGGTATGGATGATGGAGGTATGGATGATGGAGGATTTGATTTTGATATTGGATTCTAGCATGTATGTAATATTTGAATTAAACATGATACAAAATTGATTTACAATTCATTTGATGACACAGGGCTACTCAGAGTTTTAACATTTTTAAAAACACATAACACTGAATATCTTTCAGGTCAAGATCTTAGTGATGTTTTACGAATTAGCAGAGTTGCAGTTTGGAAACATATTAAAAAAATTCAATTATTAGGATATACAGTCGAGTCAAAGCAAAAAGAAGGTTACAAACTTACGGCAAATTCAGATTTATTGTTACCATGGGAAATTATTTCAGGGATTAAAACAAAGGTATTAGGACAACAGGCGTATTATTTTGAGTCAATAGATTCTACACAAAATCAGGCATTAAAAATGGCCAATGATTCAAAAAATAATGGCACCATAATAATTGCAGAGAAACAAACAGGAGGAAAAGGAAGATTAGGAAGAAAGTGGATTTCACCAAAAGGTGGGATATGGTTATCAATAATTTTACATCCAAAATTTGATATTTCAATCACAACATTGTTTCCAATTGCATCATCATTAGCATTATCATACGCAATTGAAAAAATTTGTAAAATAAATCCAGAATTAAAGTGGCCAAATGACTTAACAATTAAAGGGAAAAAAGTTGCAGGAATGTTAGTAGATGCAACATTTGAATCAAATAGAATTGAGAATCTGGTTTTAGGTGTTGGAATAAATTTCAAAATTGATGTAAAAAAAATTGAAAAAATATTGAAAAAAACACCAAATTATTATGGCGTAGCTAGTCTGAATAAAGATTGTAATGCAATTGCATTAGTTCAATGCTTTTTACTAGAATTAGAAAAAATATATGAATTATTAAATACAAAACAAACAACCAAAATAATTGCAGAGTGGACAAAGAGATCATCAACAATTGGAAAGAAAGTGGAAATAGATACAATTAATGGAAAAATAAAAGGAAAAGCAATCAAAATTGATGGTGATGGAGGATTGTTAATTAAGGATAAAGGGAAAACAACCAAAATAATTGCAGGAGATATAATACATTTATCAAAGTAGTTTATTTTTTAGATTTTGGTTTAGATTTTGGTTTAGATTTTGGTTTAGATTTTGGTTTAGATTTTGGTTTAGATTTTGGTTTAGATTTTGGTTTAGATTT
>Ga0207990_1000625_pt1 | contig 20070 bp, 19 predicted proteins | sample ETNtaG_8_FD_185780 | JGI IMG/M metagenome (GOLD analysis project Ga0207990, IMG submission 185780) | Marine microbial and viral communities from oxygen minimum zone, Eastern Pacific Ocean - ETNP201406SV75 (SPAdes) (version 2) | ecosystem: Environmental > Aquatic > Marine > Oceanic ...
GCGAGCCGTTCGCGATATGGGGAACGAAGGCGTACTTGTTGGCGGGGTCGGTCTGAATGTAGTGGGCGCCAAAATCGGTCTCCCGCCAGACCACGGGCGGGTCGGCTAGCGCGCCATCGTCGCCGATGCTGTGGACTGCGGCAGTCTTCTGATAGTAGTAGGCCGACAACAGGAACTTGCCGGTCTTATCGGTGGACATATGGACCGGGTCTCCCTCTAGTGGTATCGACCCTATGGGTGTTAGACCGCCGGTCTTGCGGTCGATATTGAAGCTGGTCATGCCAAAATCGCCGGCCTTGCGGCGTCCGGCGAAGAGATATTTATGTTCCGGATCGATGGCGATGGGAGCGGGCCGTCCCTTGAGCTCCGCGTCGCCCAGATGCTTCAACTTGCCCGTCTTTGGGGTGATGCTGAAGATGGCTATCCGGTCTTCTTCCTGGATAGATACGTACATGTAGTAAGCCAATGCGTTGCCTCCGCCAAGGTGTTGTCACCAGGGTTGCTACTAGGGATATTGCCGGAAATGATGTTAACACTCAATCGCCCTCAAGGGGCGTGATGGACGGGCCAATTTCCAGAATCGGTAAGCTAAATCGACCATTCGGGGGGTGTCGAGCGTGCCTGTATGGCGGATTAACTGTTATACTTAATCAGGCAACGACTAAGTTCGTAACCCGTACGTCTGGAACGTGCGGTTATGCCGCGATATTAGATTGACCGTAACCTTGGGCCTGAGAGTGTGACTTGGCTCGGTAAAGCAGTCAAGGAGTAAACCCTCTTAGTGAGTTTCCAAGAATTTTCCCTTCATCCTCAGGTGCTGGCCGGCGTTAAGTCTGTTGGCTTCACCAAACCCACGCCCATCCAGGAACAGGCTATCCCAGTCGCGCTACAGGGACGCGACCTATTGGGACTGGCCCAGACCGGCACCGGCAAGACCGCCGCATTCGCCCTCCCCATCCTGCACCGCCTGGCAACCACGCAGGCAAAACGGGGCGTTCGCTGCCTGATACTGGCGCCGACCCGGGAATTGGCCGAGCAGATCCTTCAGTCTTTCCGTGAATTGGGACAACACCTCGGCATCAAGAGCATCGCGATCTACGGAGGCGTCTCCAAAGGGCCTCAACTCGCCGGACTACGGCGCGGTGCCCAGATAGTGGTGGCCTGTCCCGGCCGCTTGTTGGACCATGTCAGCCAAAAAGACATCGACCTTACCGGCATCGAGGTCTTGGTCCTGGACGAAGCCGACACCATGTGCGACATGGGGTTCATGCCCGATGTCCGCCGTATCCTCGACCACATCCCAGCCAAACGGCAGACCCTTTTCTTCTCGGCAACCATGCCCACCGAGATCCGGACACTGGCGGTAAAGATCCTCAAGGACCCAGAGATGGTCCAGATCGGGATGATCGCACCGGCCAAGACCGTGTCTCACGCCCTGTACCCGGTCCCCGACAAGAAAAAGCGGGACCTACTGCTGGCGCTTTTGCAACAAACTGCCACCGGTCGGGCCTTGGTCTTCACGCGGACCAAGCACCGCGCCCGCACCCTGGCTATGGAACTGGCCAAGAATTCGTTCCGGGTGGCAGCCCTCCAGGGCAATATGTCTCAGAACGCCCGGCAACAGGCGATGGACGGGTTCCGCGCCGGCAAGTTCGACATCCTGGTGGCCACTGACATCGCCGCCCACGGCATCGATGTCCCCGAAGTCTCCCACGTTATCAACTTTGACTTCCCAAACACCGCCGACACCTATACCCACCGCATCGGACGGACCGGCCGCGCCGAACAGACCGGTGAGGCGTTCACCCTGGCCGGGGCCGAAGACGGAAACATGATCCGCGACGTTGAACGCGAACTGGGCGTCAAGATAGAACGGCGGCGTCTGGAAGGATTCGACTACGGCAACTTCACTCCGGAGGAGCAGTTCCGTGAAGAACGGATGGGACTGCGCCGCGCTGGGGGCCAGAGCAACGGCGGCAGGGCCGGACAGAGCACTAGAGACTCCGGGCCCCGAAACCGGCAGAAAAGCGGCCGCAGCAATAATCAAAATAACGATCAAAGCAACCGTCGCAGAGACGGCGCTGCCAGTAATGGCACCTCGAACAATGGAGCGAGGTCCGAGCGTCTCGTCGATGCAGCGTCTCGGCCTGCTTCGAACAATGGAAACCGGTCGAACCAACCGGTTGGGGCAGCGCCGCGGGCCCGGTCGTCCAACGGTTTGTTTAACGGTTCTTCGAATAATGGGTCTTCGAGCAATGGCTCCTCAAATAATGGTTCGTCGGGCCGCAGGCGCCCGGACCAATCGCCACGCTCCAACCGGAGGACCGATTCTTCCGATGGGAACACCTGGTACCCACCGACCGGCCGATCATCACGAACGAATTCCGGTGACGGACGAAGTTCAGGCCCGAGAAAATCAGGGACATTGCTGGGCCGTCTACCGCTAAGCGAGTCTGTCGAGCGGAGGCGTTCAGGCCAGGTTCTGGGAAAAAGCGCCGCGCCCGAATCATCCAATGGCAATGGACAAAGTCGGGCTCCCAAACAGGGCGCCTCTTCTTTCAACCCTCGTGGGCCACGGCCCGGAAAGCCGGGCAAGCCGAGAGGGCGTGCCGCCTTCCGGCGCTAACTAGCCACTGGCTCTAACGGACTATCTGGAGCCCGACCTGGCTCGTCGGCCCGCCCCTTTTCCTCTACTGGTGTCTAGCTGTACCTTCACGCAGACCCACGCCTGAAATAGGAACAACAGCAACACCAATGATGCGGTGAAGCCTGGCAGCGATGCGAAGGGTATTGGCACGGCCAGCATTAGCGTTGGCAGGAAGGTCAGCAGAAGATTTCCCCGGCTGTGATTAGCCTTATGGGCTGTCAGGGCCATGGCGCAAGATTCGACCACTATCGGGCGCAGTCCCACGCCCAAGAAAGCGGCGCATAAACACTCCAACCCTCCCTCACAACGTGCGGCGGCGATGAAGGCGCCGCCGAGATCGGAATCAGCGACGGGACTACCAAGATAATGCGGCCGGGGGATATGGTGTTGATGGAGGGTGTGACCTGCCCCGGACACACCACAACACCTATCGAGCGTCCTTGGCTAATCGCCCTGATCGCCTGCGCCGACCAGACGTCGGGTGAGGCTCGGTAGCACTACTGTTTGACCTGAATGTGCTGCCGCTTGCTAGAAAGACTATCGCTTAAGTGGAAACATGGGCAGCAGCTCTTCGCCCAAGATGTCTAGCTGCTCCATGGTCTCATCAGCGGAGCACATGGGGCGTAAGACGAACTTGGAGCCGCCGGCCTCTATGTAGCTCTGGATCATTTCCGCCACTTTCTCCACCGGGCCCACGGCTGTGAACTCGGTGAAATGGGCGTCGGGACGCTGCCGGGTCACGAACCGGTTCGCTTTCTCGGTGGCTTCTTTCACATCGTCCGAGACGTAATAGCCCATCAAGACACCAATGTGGTCGTCTTCGATCTCACGGTTGAACTCGTTGGCCGTTTCGAAAAGAGTCTCGCAACCCTCTTTGATCTCCTCGGGCGTGGCGCTGGAGACCAGCCAGCCGTCACCCACCCGACCTACGCGCCTGGCGGCGGCGGAGGACCGTCCTCCGATCCAGACCGGGGTTGAAGGCTCCAGATAGGGTTTGGGCGTCACCGTCACGTTGTGGCAACTGAAGAACTCGCCTTCGTGGGTGACGTCTTCTTCTTGCCAGAGGCGGCGCATCAGGGCGATGCCTTCATCGGTCCGAGGGCCGCGCCGCTCTTTGGACACGCCGCAGGCCTCGTACTCCTCCGGCTCCTCTTGTCCCAGGCCAACCGCAGGGAAGAACCGTCCTTGGGACAGGTAGTCCAGGGTGGCTATCTGTTTGGCCAGGACCACCGGGTTGCGCAGTGGCATGGCCAGCACGCTGGTGCCGACCTTCAGGCGGTCTGAATAGGCCAACACCATTGAGCAAGCCATCATGGGCTCAAGACTGAACTTCTCGCCGACGATCCGGTCGCTGAGCCAGAGGGAGTCGTAGCGGTGTTTGTCGCCAATCTCCACCAACTCCCGAAGATATTTGTGGTCGTCTCCACCCTCTCCGTAGGCTCCGGGCATGAAACCGATGGCGATACTCATTTCATCTCTCTTGAACGTTCACTTTCGGGCGTGGATCAGGTTCAGCTCAATTATAACCCAGTCTGTTGATAAACACGCGAGTTAGGCTGCTATAGGCTCCATCCCTGCCTCGGCGCGGGCGTCGTTGATGTGGTCCAGTATCCGCTGCCGAAGGGGCGCGATTTCGTAGCCGATGTCGGCGAGCATCCTACTGTTGTCCACGTTATACACGTGGGGTACCTGCTGGTCGCCTGTGGAGATCTGGGCGTCGGGGATGATGTCACGCACGATGTCGGCCATGTCCTTGATGGTGCACATGCTCCCTCCGCTGATGTAGATCGGGTGGTTTAGCTTATCGGCCAAGGTCGCCCTCACGAATATCTCCGCGGCGTCTTCGGCGTGGATCATGGGCGATTGCTCGTCCTGATGGAACGGCATGCTCACCGGCTTTCCAATCGCCGGCAGGGACATCATCAGCCCGCCGATCATGCCCGTCATGCCCGTGACCCTGCCGTGGCCGAACACGGTGCAGATGCGCACTCCCACCAGGTCCATGCCGTGACGGTCGATATAGCGTTTGGCCGAGAAGTCGTTCACGGACTTGGTCATGCCGTAGACGTTGATTGGATCATTTAGGTCGTCCTCATTGATGGGTCGTTCGCCGAAGGTTGTTTGGACGCCGTAGACGGCGATGGAGCTGGCGTAGACAACTCGCTCGACGCCGGCCCACCGTGCCGCTTCAAACACGTTGTTGGTGCCGCCGATGTTGACCTGCATGGCGTAGTGGTGCCGTTCCTCGGTGTCCGGGGGCAAGAGCGCCGCCATGTGGATGATCTTGTGTACTCCGTTGGTGTTGATGGCCTCCAGCAGGTGCGGCAATTGGGTCACGTCGCCCCGGTACATCTTGATGCGGTCCAGGTAGGGTTCCAGTGTGGCTCGGGGCGGGGCCAGGTCGAAACACACCACCTCTTCACCCCTATCAATTAGCTTGCGGATGATTCGGTTGCCGATGAATCCGGTTCCGCCGGTGACCATCACGGACATAAAGCCCTCCAAATTGCTTCTGAGTTACAGGCAGCGGCTAAGCGGCCTGCCTTGGCCATTCTCGTAGATGATATAGGCGCGGGCCGCCCCCCCGCAACGCCAGTCTCGTTTTACACAATTGCCAATAAATGCCTTGGCCGTCTTCAGCGCCCAGTTCATTATTAACCCTGCTATCCAAGAAATTAATCAGCCATGCACACACCATAAATGGGGAAACGCAAGGCAGAATAGTTCCAGAAAACTTCAGGGACTTGGGGGCGGATCATGAAGAAGTAACTTTCGATATTAACGATTTTTTGGCCATCTTGTTGGCTGCTTGGGCTGCCTGGCCGGTAGGCGCCAACAATGGCAACGGGAAGGGCGAAGTTATTGCCGTGCCTGGCAAAGACTTGATTGTTCATATCATTGCTCTTGTGCCGCCCGGTTCCAACCGCTCTGACGTCGCTAAAGAAATCCTGGCCAACCAGGGGCACGGGCGATGACCAAGGAAGAGCTAAGCCTCAACGGCTTGGTCTGGGTCAATTCTCCGATGGCAATACCGGCAATGACACCGTCACGCAGAACTACAACCCGGCTAAAGACCCCCTAAAGGGCGGTGGTTTGGCTCCAATTTCACCCTGTCATTGGGTGTTGATGATATCAATCGGTGCTCATAGGTTGACGATGTGCCCGTGGCCGTAAGCGGGGCTTCGGTCTCGATCTCAGTAACTAACGGGAGCCAGACCAAGGTCGGTCCCGGTACTACCGGTACCGTAACCTTCAATTGGTCTAAGGCGCCTCGGGGGACCTACACGACCACGGTCACAGAAGTGGTTGCCACGGATTAGGCTTCGACGGTAGTACGCCGCCCAACTCCTTCTCTAAGTAGCAGCGAGCCTTAATGCGCAAGTAAAAAGGAGGGTCCGCTCGAAGTGGGCCCTCCTTTTATTTTGGTCTGACCCAAGATCTCATCTCAGAGCGGCCGCTTCCCCGGAATTCCCACTCCTCTGGGATAGCGCTCCGGGGTTGGCTTGGTCTTTTCTACCGAGATGACTATCCGGTCGTCGGTCAGTCCTTCAAGCAGCACTGTGGAAACTCTCTCGATGTGCCCGCCCAGTTCCTCAAGGGCGTTGGCGGCCGACTCCTGTTCCGACCAGTCGCCGCCGTGCTTCAGCGCCACCAACCGGCCGCCGGGCTTGCAGAAGGGCAGGCTGAACTCCAGCAGCAAGGGCAGCTTGGCCAAGGCCCTGGCCACCACCAGGTCAAAGGCGCCCCGCAGGTCCTTTTCGCGGGCTAACTCCTCGGCGCGGCCAGTATAGATCGAAACGTCCTTCAGGCCAAGCGTGTCCACGATGTGATGCAAAAACGCCGTCTTCTTTTTCACCGATTCCACCAGGGCAAGCCTCAGCTCCGGAAAGGCTAGTTTCAGGGCCAGGCCCGGCAGCCCCGCGCCGGCGCCCACGTCCATCACCCGCACCGGCCCGGCCAAGTGATCCTGGGCCGTTAAGCACACGGTTAACGAGTCTAAGAAGTGCTTCACCTGGACGTCTTCATACTCGATGACGGCGGTCAGGTTGGCCCGTTTGTTCCAGTAGGCCAGCTCATTGAAATAGACCTCGAACTGGTCCAGTTGTTCATCCGAAAGGTCAACACCCAACTGCGACGCGCCCGTTTTTAATAATTCCATTCTTTCAGGCATATGGGCATATTATAGCCTGGTCTGGCCAGTCTCCGGTCACGTTCGGGGCAAATTGACACCGTGAGAAGCCGGGCCGTAAAATGACCTTCAGCATACGACGAGCCCAGCACCGGGTAGAATCGGAGAGGGGGAAACATGGCAACAAAAGCATATCTATTGATCGAGACTGCGGTCGGAAAGACGCGCGACGTGGCCAACACCCTGACCGGTCTACCGGGAATCACCACGGTGGACGTGGTCACGGGCCCCTACGATATCATCGCTGTGGTATCCGGCGAGGATATGACCGTTGTTGGTGACTTGGTCACCGGCCACATCCACACCGTCACAGGCGTGGTGCGCACCGTCACCTGCGTGGCAGTGGGCAGTTAGCTTCCCAATCAGTAATTAAACCCCTGTAGGAGATTCACTGTGGAGTTCAAGTTCACTGCCGAGGACGAAGAGTTTCGGAGAGAACTTCGGGCGTTCATGAAGGCCGAGCTTCCCGACCCATGGGAAGGCGCCGGTCGCTATCCCGAAGAAGACGACTGGGACCTGAACGTGGCCGTTCGCCAGAAGATGGCGGAGAAAGGCTGGCTCACCATGCACTGGCCGGAGGAATACGGCGGCCAGAACGCGTCCCCGGTAAAGTCGGCCATCTACAACGAAGAGATTGCATATATGAGGGCCCCCGGGCGTGACATCTTCGGCGTTCGCATGCTTGGACCCACGTTGATGATCCACGGCTCCGAGGAGCAGAAGAATACCCACCTGCCATCGGTGGCCAAGGGTGAGATTCAATGGTGCCAAGGTTACAGCGAGCCGGAATCGGGCTCCGACTTGGCCTCCTTAAGCACCCGCGCCGTGCGCGACGGCGATGACCTAGTTATAAACGGCGCCAAGGTCTGGACTACCATGGCCCACCGCGCCGACTGGATCATGCTGTTGACCCGCACCGACCCCGACGCCGCCAAGCACCGTGGCATCAGCTTTGTGCTGGTGGATATGAAGTCTCCCGGAGTGTCGGTCCGGCCTATCATCAACATGGCCGGCGGTCACGAGTTCAACCAGGTGACTTTCGATGACGTCCGCGTTCCCCGAGCCAATGTGGTTGGTGAAGAGGATCGTGGCTGGTATGTGGCCGTAACCCTGCTAGACTTCGAGCGGTCTGGCATCGATTACTCCGCCGCCGCCCGCCGGATGCTGGACGACACCAAGGAATTTGCCACCGAGACCAAGCGCAACGGAATTCCCCTCATCGAGATTCCTTGGGTACGTACGCTGATGGCCGACCGGTATATCGACTGCGAAGTTGCCCGGTTGATGGCTTACAACGTGGCCTACATGCAGTCCCAAGACCTGATCCCCACTAAGGAAGCGTCCATGAGCAAGGTCTTTGGCAGCGAAACGGTGCAGCGCGTGACCGAGGCTTCTCTGGACATCCTCGGCATGTACGGCACCCTGGGCCGCGAAGACAAGTGGGCACCCCTCAAGGGCCGAGTCCAAGAGCACTGGATGAACGCCTTCGCCGGCACCATCGCCGCCGGCACCTCAGAGATCCAGCGAAACATCATCGCGGGAAGAGGGTTAGGGTTGCCCAGAGGCTAAGTTCCTGCACGGATGCCAGTAAAAAAATGGCCCGCTTCAACCGGGCCATTTTCTTTTTATGGGATGGGTGGTTGGGGCTGCTCCTCCCGTCATTCCGGCGAAGGCCGGAATCCATGTAATCCGGGCCAGTCCCTTCGGAGCTGTAGGGCCACCGTTGGTCCCCGCTTTCGCAAGAATGACGGTGATCACCCCGAATATAAGAATAAAATCGGGCAACTGGCACACCTCTGCCAGATATTTTATTTTAGAGACATGCCCATCTGCCGGGCAGAAACTCCCCAGGACTCACTTAGTCCTGGAAATATACAAGGCGTGTATCCGTTAGTGGTGAGCCCCGTCGAACCACCTCTACGGGTAGGCCAATATTCCCCAATCAAAACCTTGGCTAGTGCGCATCCTTCGACGGAGCTCAGGACGAACGGTTGGAAAGACCGGTTATTGATTGGGTTACTAGAACTTGGAGTACTCACCTTCGTCTTTGGTGATGAATTCCAAAACCACTGCTTTGCCGGCCTCGGTCTCAGCGATTCCACGTTTGATGGCTGGGATGATGTCGGCCGGGCCAGTGATCTTCTCGGTGTAGGCGCCCATGGCCTGGGCAACCTCGGAGAACTCACCCGACAGACCTTTGATGTTGTATTTCTCCATGGCCACGGGGAACCGGCTGTCGTCATAGATGGACATGTAGGCATTGTTGATGACGATGGTCAGCGTGGGGATGTTGCATCGGACCGCCGTTTCCACGTCCAGTCCCACGGTGCTGAAGGCCAGGTCTCCCATGACGTTGATGCACAACTTCTCGGGAGCGGCCAGCTTGGCGCCCATGGCCAGACCAAGACTGTAACCCAATTGGGTGGATTTACCCCAGCCGATGAAGCTGCGGGGCGCGCGAGCCTCCCAGAAGGGACTCAGGTACTCCCGGGCGCTGCCTGACTCGTGGGTGATGATGGTGTTGTCCAGATCGACCGTGTGCATCAGGTCCCAAACCACCCGGTACGGGTTCATGGGTACTTCGTCGGAGGTTAATTTGGGCATCCACTGGGCCAGCCAGGCCTCTTTCATCGACTTGATATCGTCCTGCAAGACCTGGTTCTTTGGCCGGGCGCCACCCGCCTGACTCTTCAGTTCATCCAACAATTGGCGCAGCACCAGTTTGGCGTCGCCCAGCATGGCGTATTCGGTCTTGAACTCGCGGCCGATGGCGTCCTCATCATTGGTCATATGGACTATGACCTTGCCCTGGGGTATAGCCTGGGCGAAGTTGGTCCTGGTAAAACTGCAGCCAACCCCGAAGACCAGGTCCGATTCCTTCAGGTATTTGTTGGCCTGGGCGGTGGTGCTGGGCCCACCGGAGCCTACGGATAGGGGATGGGTCTCCGGGAACCCGCTCTTGCCCGGCAGGGTGGTCATCACCGGAGCCTGCAGGAACTCGGCGATCTCGATCAGTTCGGGCGTGGCTTCGGCGTACAGCACGCCCTGACCGGCATGGATGATGGGCCGGTCGGCGGCCAACAGAGCCTTTGCGGCGCGGCTAACGTCAGATGGGTCGGCCTGCTGCAACACGATGCGCGGCGGCTCGTAGTTGAAGAGCTCTTCGGGCAGTTCCGCGGTGGCCACGTCCGCTGGTATCTCCAGCAGGACCGGTCCGGGACGGCCGGTGCGCAGCTTGGTGAAGGCCCGGCGCATCAGGTCTGGGATGCGCTCGACGATGTTCATCTCTTCCGACCACTTGGTGATGGTCTCGTAGCTGCGGGTGGGGTAGAAGTTGGGATGGACGCCCCGCTTGTCTCTGGGCATGCCGGCGGGCAGAAGCAGGATGGGGACGGACTCGGAATATGCCTGGGCCACGCCGCCGAAGCCGTTCTCAGCTCCGGGGCCGTTCTGCATCATGAACACGCCCATCTTCTTGCCGTTGGTGACTCTGGAATAGCCGTCCACCATGTGGATCCCAGTGCCTTCTTGCCTGAAGACGATGGGCCGGATCCCGGCGATGGCCGCCGCTTCCAATAATGGCTGGTAGGGCACGCATCCGATGAACTCCACGCCCTCCAGACGCAGGATATTGGCGATCGCTGTGACTCCGTCCATTCTTTAACTCCTCATTTATGAGTGGGCCATAGCTGGCCCACGGGCGCTGGCGATTTCGGGCCAGTGTAGATTGCACTCCTAAAGGTGTCAACTGAAGAGGCGAGTAATACCCTTCTCCCTCTCACAAAAGTCCCCTCCCGCTCGCAAAGGGGAGGGTTAGGGTGGGGGCACCCCGTTGCAAGGGAACAGTGATTAAAAGCACAAGCATGACTTGTTCGGCCCTTCGACAGGTCCGATTCCATCGAGACTCGCGACTCTGTCGGAGCTCAGGATGAGCGGTTGTTGGAGGCGCCTAGTTGGCTACAAACCTAGAACTCCAGCTCGGAACTCCAAGGCACGAATCTGGCCGGGGCGATCTTGATCACCGGGCTTTGGTCCAGTTCCATCCGGTGGTACTGGGGGTACTTCTGGCGAAGCATGGAGATGGCCCGGGACCATTCGTCTCCCGATTCCAGCAATCCGGCGTCTCCCATCACCATCACGTACTGCAGCCGGGTCCAGTCTTCTTCGTAGTGGTCCACGACCAACGACGCACGGGGGTTGGCCAGGATGTTGCGCACCCGACGCAGTTGCCTAAGAGCCGTGGTCTTGGGCTTGGCGTCCAATACCGAGTAGACGGACTCGCCATCGAAGACGTAGCAAACAGGGATAACGTGTGGCTGGCCGTTGGCGTCGGCGGTGGCCAGGTGAGCGGTCCGCGCGGAACGGAGGAGACGGTCTTGGGCGGGAGTGAGGTTTGGCACGGGTTACGGTCCGAGCCTAGAGGTCGCCCAGGTAGCCCTGAGGGTCTTCGTCGAACTCCAAGTCCTGCAGTTCCGTGAGGGCTGCTTCTTCCAGGTTGGCGTCGCCGTCTTTGACCAGGGAGGTGAGCACCTTCTTGGCCAAGGGGCCGCCGATCTTCCCCAGCGCGCCGATGCTGGCCAACTGGACCTCTGAGTCGCTATCTTCCAGCAGTAGGATCAGGTGGGAGACCGCGTCCTCTTCGCCCAACTCACCGCAGGCATTGGCCGTCTCATATCGGATGGTCGGCTCTTCGTTCTGAAGTTCCTGGAGCAAGATGGGAAGCCAACCAACCTCGCCGGTGCGGCCCATGGCGAAGATGGAACTGGCGCGAAAATCCAGGTCCAGGCTCTCGTAGGCCAGCGTGATGTGCTGGTTGATCTCCATCGTGTTGAACGGCGCCAGGGCTTCCATGCAGCGCCGGCGGACTTCCATGGGTTCCTCTTCGTCCTCAAGGACCTGCATCAGGTTGTCGTGGATCAACTCGCCGTCCCTGACCAGCAGCTTGCCTTCCTGGGCCAGCAAGGGGAACCTACCGAGCGCGCTGGCGGCGGCGGACCGCACGTCGGAGCCTTTGTCCGAGCGCAGAACTTCCACAAGGCCGGAAATCACCGAGCGGTCATCATGCTCCCAGAGGCCGTCCATGACAATCTGCAAAAGGGGTTCGTCGTCGCCTTTGAGGCACAGTGTGTAGATCGCCGTGAAGTCGAGTTCGGGGTTGTCTTCGGCCAACTCTACCAGGGTCGTGGCGATCTCGCGTTGGCGTTCGATGGAGAGGAGGTACCAGGCTGAGGCAAATTGACCCAGCTCTTCAGGGGAGAGGTCTGATATCTCGTAGAAGTCCACGGCGGACATATGGCCCGTCGGGTCTGAAACGTTCTCGAGAAAGAATTCGAAAGACATTTATCTTCGGGTCCTATCCTGAGTTTCGGCGGCCGTTTCAGGCTCTGGGAAAAGCTTGGACAAGCTATTCTCAGGCACGTTTTTCAGTATAGCATAGGCGGACAGGGCAACTACAGGGGCCGGTGTTACATTCCTCTAATCCGCTGCATCGCCGCCGGTATCTCGGGCAGAAGGTCGGAAGCAGCCATGCCGGCGTTCCCCGACCGGGACACCACTTCCAGTCCGGCTTCTCCGTGGAGATAGACCCCACAGGCAGCGGCGACATCCGCCTCCAGCCCCTGAGCCATCAACCCACCGATGATCCCGCTAAGGACATCTCCGGTGCCGCCGGTGGCCATCCCCGGATTGGCGAACGAGGCTACCCGGACCATGCCGTCGGGCTGGCCAATCACCGTGTAGGCGCCCTTCAGAACCAGGGTCACATCCCATTTGGCGGCATACTCCCGCGCGACGACCACCCGGTCCTTTTGGATCTCCGCAATTGAAAGTCCGGTAAGAGTCGCCATTTCCCCCGGGTGCGGTGTGAGCACCAGCGGCCCACGAGTGCGCTCCGGCCAGCCTTCGATCCGGGCCAGGTTGTTCAGGCCGTCGGCGTCGACCAGCGCCGGCAGTTCGGATAGCCCAGTATCGTCCTGGTTGAACAGAAGGTCCTCGACGAACTTCACCGTGCCTTCGGAGAGGCCTAGCCCGCAGCCCACCAGGATATTGGTATAGCGCCTTAGTCCTTCACGGAGCCTCTGTGTGCCTCGGGCATCGACATGCCCTTCCTCGCCATCTAGGAGTGGCAGATGTATGGGCTCGGTGGATTTGGCCGCCGCGATGGGATAGACGCTTTCCGGTGTGGCCAGCGTGGTCAGCCCGGCCCCGGACCGCACGCACGCCTGGGACGCCAGGTAGGCTGCGCCGACGTAGTTCCGAGACCCAGCGATTACCAATGCGTGGCCGAATGTACCTTTATGTGAGTCCAGAGGCCGCTTCGGCAGGTGGCCGGCTATCCAGTCGCGTTCCAGCAATTCCAGTTGTATCGATATCTCTTCTTTAAGGCCGCGCGGAACACCTATGCCCAGAACGCGCATCTTCCCAGCGTGATCGGTGCCGGGGAATTTGAGCAGGCCCACCTTGGGATAGCCCAGGGCAAAGGTCACATCGCAGGCCACAGCGCTGAAGTCAACGTCGCCGGTGTCGGCGTCGAGACCGGTGGGCAGGTCGAGGGCCAGCAGTTGCGGGCGGTTTTGTGCCAGCCGGACATTGGCCAAGGACAACATCGCCTCCAGAATATGACCTTCTAGAGGACGGGACCGGCCGGTGCCCAAAAGGGCGTCTATCACGAGGTCGGACCGTAACAGCATCTGTTCGAAGGCTTCCGTGCTGATGGCGTCGATCACGTGGACGCCGTACTCCAGGGCCAGGTCCATCTTGGGGTCGGTTTCGGGCCGGCCGGCCACGACAAAACAGGTGACCTCAGCGCCCCAGCGGCGCAGGTGTCTGGCGGCCACCAGCCCGTCGGCGCCGTTGTTCCCAGGGCCGACCAGGACGATCACCCGAACTCCGATCGCGCCTACCAGGTCTCGAGTCCCTTGGGCTACAGCCAGACCGGCGTTCTCCATCAGCACATCGGTATTGATTCCAGCCTTCTCCGATGCCTGCTCGATGGCCGTCATCTGGTCGGCGGTTACGATCTTCATCTCAGCACCCGGACATTGGGGATATTTTTCTGGCAAACCGTTCGTCCTGAGGTTCTCGAAGGGTGTTGGCGCAGAGGTGGTTCGACGGGGCTCACCACGAACGGTTGGGGGATCTCCGAATATCTATAGGCGGGCCGTTTCGAGTTAATCCTCATGAGGACCCACGGCCCCTGGGGCGGTCGTATTTCCTAGGTAATCGCCGGATAGATCGCTTTCTTCCAGTTCTCGCTGCTTGGCGACGTGTACACCGCCGATCTTCAATGCGCCGCACACATATGGGTTGTCCTTGTGCTGTTCCCGAAAGTCCTCCCAGGTGCTGGTGCCCCGGTCCATGAAATCTTTGATGAAGTCATAGAGGGCTACGTCGGTGACGTCGTGGGTTGGTCTGGGCATCCAGGCGAGGTCAATCCCCAATGCCAGCAGTTTATCGTTGGAAAGGGGCGGGTCCATGTAACCCTGCATGATCGAGAAGGGCCCGTCGACAACTTCCAGGGCCCGCTTCACCTCATCCACGGAACGGGGTGCGGTGAGTTGCACCCAGTCGACTGCCGCGACCTCTTTGTAAGCCTTCTTCCGGACCAGAGACTCTTCAAATCCGCCGTTGGCAGCCTTGGCCACGTAGCATTGGGCCATGACCACGAAGTTCGGGTCAAGCTCCCGTTTGCAGTCCACCGTCGCCCGGTTTCTGGTCAGCACCACATCCAGCGATTGAGCTTCCATGTCGGCGGTGCCGGTGCTCCGTTTACCCTCGATGGGCTGGTCGTCGATGCGGACACCGGCGATCCCCTCGCGGATGCAGTCCTCGACCTTCGGGCGGACGGCCATGATTCCGCCGTGACCTGTATCGCCATCCAGAATCACCGGGAACTGTACCGACTGGCCGATCCAGCCTGCGATCTGGACGCACTCGTTCAAGGTTACAGTGCCAACGTCTTCCATCCCGGTGTAAGAGCCGACTACGCCATTGGTCCCGACGAACCCCGCCTCAGCGCCCTTAGCCTCCATAACCCGGGCCAAAGATGAGCTGGGAGAATGAAGCACGGCTGTCACCTGTCCCTGCCGCTGGATCAACTCCTGTAGCCGGGCTGTTGCTTCTTGAAAGGGCATCTAGGAAAAATCTCTCCTGGCCATTACTGGGCTAGTCCTCACGGTGAGCCACCACAAAAGCCACAGCATATTCGCGGGAGTGGGAGATGCTCAGAGATATCTCGCCCACCTGCAAACGCTCCGCCCGTTTCTCGGCCCGGCCGTGTAGCTTCACGCTGGGAGCGCCGGTTTCGGCCCGAATGACCTCGATATCCTTCCAACTGACTCCACGGACGCCGGTGCCCAGCGCTTTCATTGTCGCCTCTTTGGCAGCGAAACGGCCGGCCAGGTTGGGCGCGCGGCCACGGCAGTAGGCGATCTCATCCGGGGTGAAGACGCGTTTCAAGAAACGTTGGCCGTAGCGGTCCAACACCAGTTTGATGCGGGGAATCTCGATGATGTCGACGCCTGTTGTAAGCATCGTCCGCCAGTGGTCGAATCGAGTCGGGGGATCAGTCTTGCCGGTGGTGGCCGGGAATCGTCAGGTTGTCCAGGATACGGGACACCGAGTAGCTTCGGTTCAACACATAGAAATGGACGCCGGGCACGCCTACGTCCCAGAGGTCTCGCACCTGGGCGGTGGCATACTCCACCCCCATGTCCCTGGCGCTGTCGTCGTTATCGGCGTATTTGTCCAATAGCTTGTCCAATTCGGGAGGTATCTCCGAGCCACTGAGAGCGGTGAACCGGCGCACCTGGGCGGAGTTCAATACGGGGAGCACGCCGGGGATGATAGGCACGTCGATGCCTCCGGCGCGGGCCCGCTCCACAAAGTCGTAGTAATGCCGGTTGTCATAGAACAACTGGGTCACAAGGAAGTCGGCCCCATTTTCCACCTTCATCTTGACGTATTTCAGGTCGGAGCCTAGGTCCACAGACTCGGTGTGGCCCTCGGGGTAGCAGGCGGCAGCAACGCCAAACTTGAAGTTGGACTTAACGTGCTCCAGCAAGTCGGTGGCGTGCTGGAACCCGCCTTCAACCGGGACGAACTCCGTGGAACCCCGGGGCGGGTCGCCGCGCAGGGCGATGATGTTCTCCACGCCCTCGGCCTCCAGCCGCTCCAACACGCCGTGGATCTCTTCTTTGGTCTGACCCACGCAGGTCAGATGGGCCATGACCTCCACTCCGGCTGTCCGCTTGGCCTCAAAGGTGATCTCTTCTGTGAACGCACGGGTCGAGCCGCCGGCCCCGTAGGTCACCGACACGAAGTCCGGACAATACACCTTCAGCTCATCCAGAGTCTCCAACACCGCCGGTATGCCATCGGCTTGGCGGGGAGGAAAGAACTCGAATGAGACCGGACGCGTTTTTTCCAGTATGTCTTTGATCTTCAAGCTGGGTATCCAATGACTGCCGGCAAAGTCTTTATAGTTGGTGATATTCGTCGTCGGTAGGCGTGAAATACTTCGAAATAGCGTCACACCGACACTAAATCATAGCATTGGCCCAGTCGGGTGTCGAACCAGCCAGGCTCATTCTTGCCCGTTAGCGCCGGTTAAAATTCTGGTTGGCGCTTCTCAACGAACGCCTGGATGCCCTCCGCTGGGTGGGGCGAGGTGGTCATGTACCCCACGAATGCTTGGGCCTCCAGCGCCACACCATCGTCCGTGGACATGGTCATCCCCCGGAGGGTCACCTCCTTGATCAGGGCCAGTCCGGCACGGCTCTTGGAGCGCAGGGGCGTCAGGATGGTCTCCAGTTCGTCGTCCAGGTTCTCCGCTGGACAGGAGCGCAAGGCCAGCCCCCACTTGACGGCTTCGGCCCCGGTTATCCATTTGCCGGTGGTCAACAACTCCATGGCCCGCTGCAGGCCCACGCGGCGGGGCAGCCGTTGTGTGGAGCCGCCGCCTGGCATGAGGCCGAAATTCACATGCTGGTCGCCGATTCGTGCGTCTTCTGCCACCAGAGTCATGTCACAAGCCATCATCAGTTCTAAGCCGCCGGCCAGGGCAAAGCCATGCACCACCGCGATGGCCGGAAAAGGCAGGCCCTCGATCTGGCGGGTTACGTCGCTGATTTGGGCCACAAAGCCCGGCAGGAGGGTGGTGTCGGTGAATGTTTGTTGGAAGTAGGTGAGGTCGGCTCCGGCGGAGAACGCCCTGCCTTCGCCCCTGATAACCAAAGCCTTGATGGACTCATCGCTGCCGGCATCGGCAACCGCCGACGAGAGTTCCGTCAACAACGCCGGACTAAAGGCGTTCAGTGCGTCCGGGCGGTTCAACCGGATGGTCGCCACCCGGTTTTCTTTCTCCAGTTTGATGTTGGTATACTCCACCGGACGCCTCCTACAGCATGTTTAATCGGCTTTGCTCGCCAGGCCTAATATACCAGACGGCCTTGGCTAACACTCCATGGCCCACGCCTGGCAGGTGCCTAGAAAATGGCTCCTACATCGTTAGATAGTTGCAACTTAAAAGTACGGGTGCAACCAAAAGCCTCCCGAAACCAGGTGGATGGCTTTGAAGACGGCACGCTGCGCCTGCGCGTCACGGCCCCGCCCGCGGAGGGCAAAGCCAACGCCGAGGTGATCGCTCTGTTGGCCAAGACATTGGGCTTGAGCAAGTCCCGACTGGAGATAATCCGGGGGCACAACTCCAGAGACAAAGTAGTTTCCATAGAAACGCTGACCGAGCAGGAAGTACACCAACGGATCAAGGTTATAGTCTCAGGCTAACTTGACGCAACGGGGAGGAAACATGCAGGTCATGAACTTTGGTTGGGTCTTGGACGACGAACTGGCTGGATCACAAGGACCGGCCAGTCTCGACGACCTATCTTTTCTCTACAGCCAGGGCGTCCGCGCCATAGTCCGCATGGAAGAGCGGACCATCGCCGCCAACAATGGAAACCAGTTCGACCTGGTGGACCTGTTTGTGCCCGTACCAGATTTCACGCCCCCCGACCCAGACCAGATCTTGCGGATGATCGAATTCATCGATCGGGAGACCGCGGCGAAACGACCGGTGGTGGTCAGTTGTTACGCTGGGATCGGCCGCACCGGCACGGTCCTGGCTTGTTACCTGATTCACCGCGGCCAGGACCCCGTCGACGCCATCAATCGTATCCGGGAACTGCGTCCGGGATCCATACAGACTCCAGAGCAGGAAGAGGCGGTCTATGGTTATGCCGAATGGGTGGCCGACGAAACGGGTGAAAATTGAGCCTAGGCGGCAACCGCGACTTTGGCTTTCTCTCCCTTTGCCGCCTGGAGAGCGACCTCGTTGGCGGCCGCGCCATCCAATACGGACTAGTCTCGTTGACCTCAGTGACTTCGGCGAACTTACCGCACTGCGGGCATTTCAAGAAAGTGCCATAGGAGTCTTCTTCCAGGGTTAGGTCGCCAGAGCATTTTGAGCAAGCCTTGAGATACAACATCTGATAATTCCTTCCGGGGTTCCGGTTGTGCGAAACTTGGTGCGTCGCTTTCCCGTATTGATTGATACAAGCTTTGATGCCGCTTTCCACCTCGGGATTCCTCTGCTATATTCACACAAGTTTGCGGCCTCATATCCCTCTTGACGCCGGCCGCCTAAGTTCTGTTCCCATTCAAGTTCCGGGAGTTGATCGATTGGTCCAGATCAGACAGGAATTCATCGACGATATGGTGGCCCACGCCAAGGCTGACCTGCCCAACGAGTGTTGTGGCATCCTGTCGGGACCCAGCGGCCAGGTAATGAAGTCCTACCGCATGGCCAACGTGGAAGCCAGCCCATACCGGTTCGTCATGGATCCGGTGGAGCTGGGAAACGTCGATTCCGATGCCGGAGATAACGACTGGGAACTCTTGGCCATCTACCACTCTCACACCGGCAGCGAAGCCTATCCCTCCGATACCGATGTGCGTATCGCCGGGGGCACCGCCGGACTCTGGCCCGATGTTCGCTATGTGTTGGTCTCTTTGATGGACATGGACAACCCTGTCGTGCGCATCTTTGAGATCACCGACGGAGAAGTCATCGAAGAACCCCTCGAGGTCGTCTGATTCGGCCACTTCCGGCTCGTTTAGATGGTTGCCCGCGGCCGTCCTTTTTCTGCTGATCGCCGCCTGCGGTGATTCGACTGCAGCGCCTCCTTCGGCCACATCCACGCCTGGCGCAGTCACCCAAGCCAACACTGCCACCCCCGTAGCCTCGCCCACGCAGACTACACCAGTGTTCCTGTCCACCCCTCATCCCGACACCTCGTTTTGGGCGGAAGAGCGCATCGACGCGGTGGTTGCCCTTTACCAACTCACCAAGGACGGAGAAGCGTTGCTGCGCAGCCTGGATTTCTGACAGACGGAGGGGGTCCGGGCTTTTCGGCAGCTACGGGTTTTCCGGCCGGGCCGGTGTCGGCGAGGCATCGCAACAACGGCGTGATTCACGAACTGAGCCATTCCTATTGGGGCGGCTTTCCGGTCGGCGGCAGGCCTGACCTCAGTTGGGATGTGCCTGCTGATGGCAGCCGTTCACCGACTATGCAGAACTAGCACCGCGACATCTTGGCCTTCATGGCCCAGCCTCCCGACGACTACGAATTGCTCCGCCAGAGGATGCCTAATCTCCCCGACATCTCCATCGACAACCCCGAGCCCGTGTTCCACAACGTGGAAGCAGACGTGATCTATAACACCGGAGGCAGTGTCAAGCTGGCGTCGCCCATCCTGCAGAAATACTGGGCGGATTTCCTGTCTACAGGACGGTTCGGCAGTTGGTATGGCGCGGCCGGCTGGTTTCAGGCGCTCTCAGATGGGGAACGCAAGTTAGAGGGCAAATGGCTGGGCTTCGAGCACCTGGACCTGAGAGACTACCCGGCTTTGGACCCGACGCAAGTCTCTCCTGAGATCATGCTAACCGCCCAAAGTGTGCTGGCTACCGAGGAGCAGGAACGGCTGCGTCACCTGGCCTACCAATTCGACCTCCTGATGGGTGACCCACAGAATGAAGAGGACTTAGAGTTCTGGCGTCGGTATTTGCAGGACAAGGTGACCCTCTACCGGGACCACCTCGCTTCCCTTGCGGTTCTCTCGATATCCCGCGCAGGGCAATTGGCTTCGGCCTTAGAATTTCTGGCGGCCCCGGCCACGGGCTCGCCAGCTCAACAGGTGCAACGCCTGGCTGGCCGGTTGATCGAAGAGCCGCCGG
>Ga0207990_1000632_pt1 | contig 19932 bp, 17 predicted proteins | sample ETNtaG_8_FD_185780 | JGI IMG/M metagenome (GOLD analysis project Ga0207990, IMG submission 185780) | Marine microbial and viral communities from oxygen minimum zone, Eastern Pacific Ocean - ETNP201406SV75 (SPAdes) (version 2) | ecosystem: Environmental > Aquatic > Marine > Oceanic ...
GTTTCCTGTCGGTTCATCGGCGAGCAGAAGATCCGGTTCGTTGATCAGTGCGCGGGCAAGCGCCACGCGCTGGCTTTCTCCACCGGACAATTCTCCCGGTTTATGGTGCAGTCGGTCCTTAAGCCCAATCTGAACCAGAAGTTGCTCTGCCCGATCGCGCGCCTCATTCTTGTCGACCTTCGCGATCAACGCCGGGAACATGGCATTTTCCAAAGCCGTAAAATCACCTAGCAGGTTAAAAAATTGAAAGACGAATCCGATCCGCGTATTTCGAAAATTTTCAAGATATCCATTGTCCTTGGAGCAAATATCCTCTCCGCGAAACAATACTTTGCCTGCGTCCGGGTGATCCAGTCCACCTAGGATATGGAGCAGGGTGCTCTTACCCACACCTGACGCACCAGTAATCCCAAGCATCTCTCCAACCATCACCTTGAGATGAGTTCCCGATAGAACAGTGAGTTTCTGCTTGGAGGTCTTGTAACTCTTATATAGATCGACGGCTTCGATCTGGCACGCGGCCTGTTTGTCGTGGGGATTAGAATCATTCATAGCGCAGACCGTCAATCGGATCCAGTTTCGACGCCCTCCATGCAGGATAAAGGGATGCGGTATAACAGATGATAATAGAAAAAATGATGATCAAAAACGAATCCATATACTGAATTTCAGAAGGCAGACGGTCGAGGTAATAGATATCGCTGGGAAACGCAACAATCCCAAAAACCGATTCGATGAATCCAACAATTTCATTCAGGTTCGGAACGATGGTAAATCCGGCCGCGCAACCCAGCAGTGTCCCCACCAGCCCGATAATCAAGCCCTGATAACTGAAAATTTTCATAATGCTAACGCGACTGGCTCCCATCGACTTGAGGACAGCAATCTCCTTTGACTTTTCCATGACCAGCATAAACAGGGTACTGATGATATTGAATGCCGCCACAAAAATGATCAAAATAAGAATGATGAACATAACAATCTTTTCCAATTTGAGCGCAGAAAAGAGGTTTCTATTCATCCGCATCCAGTCGCGCACAAAATAAGGGAATCCCAGTTTCTCCTGGAGTTCCGACGCGATGACTCCAGCCTGTTCGATATCGGCAACGCGTATCTCGATGCCGGAAACGCCATCCTTCATCGAGAAAAACTTCTGCGCTGCCTTGATGGAAATGAACGCCAAGTTAGAGTCATATTCGTACATTCCCGTCTCGAAAATTCCAACGACCTTGAACAGATTCATCCTAGGGATGAGCCCCACCGGGGTGATACGCGAAACCGGGGAGACCATCGACACAATGTCTCCGGAAATAACCCCCATCCGTCGCGACAGTTCCTTACCCAGAATGATGCCGTCCCGGCGGTTTTTTGCAGAGGGTTTTCCATTCTCAATACGCGGTTTCGTTGTCAACTGCTCCAGAGTGCCTGCGATCAGGTTCTTCTCCAGGTCTGAAACCGTCGCTTCCAGTTCCGGGTTGATCCCGCGCGCAACGATTCCCGAGACGCTGTCTTCGTGAATGAGCATGACCTGGTTCATAATAAACGGCGCTGCCGCTGTTACCCCATCCACATCTTTCACCTGCCTGAGGACGTCCTCGTAGTTTTTCACCATCTCCCGGTTGATATTTGTCACCACCACGTGGGAATTGGTCCCCAGTATCTTGTCACGTAGATCCTTGCCGAATCCAGACATGACGGCGATGACCACGATGAGCGCCATTACCCCCAATCCCACGCCAGCCGTCGATATCCACGTATTAAGCGAAATGAATCTCTGAGACTTTCTGGCACGAAGGTGGCGGATGCTGACGAAGAGTTCGTATGACATAACGGAAAACTAAAAAGGTGGAATCTTGAGATCGGCCGGACCAGCACCCTGGTCTATGAGGATGGTTGAGTACAGTCTCTCGTACCGCCTAGAGAATATAGAGGTTCTACCCAGCTAGATTCTATTGTGCCCGGTCAAGATTCTTTTTTCAACTGTGGGAACAAGATCACGTCTCGGATTGACTGTGAATTGGTGAGCAACATGACCAACCGGTCGATGCCGATACCCTCCCCAGCGGTTGGGGGTAATCCGTGTTCTAGGGCACGAATAAAATCAAGGTCCATCATATGCGCCTCTTCATCCCCCGCTTGACGCTCGGCTACCTGCTCTTCGAACCGCTTTTTCTGATCGATGGGATCGTTCAATTCGGTATACGCATTAGCAATTTCCTTACCGCCGATGAACAGCTCGAAACGTTCCACCAAGTCGGGATTATCCTCCTTCTGCTTGGATAACGGGGATAGTGCTCGCGGATAGTCCGTGATGTACACGGGCTGAATCAGATTGGGCTCTACGAAATGATCAAACAGTTTTCCGAGGATTTTTGCGTGATGATCCTTCTTTTCCAACGGTACCTTGTGCTCCAGGGCAAACTCCACTGACTTTTTCGGATCGTCGAGAATTTCTGCGGGTATCTTTCCGATCTCCTCCAGCGACTCCTTGAATGTGTAGCGTCCGAACGGTTTGGAGAAATCAATGGTTTCGTCGCGCAGTTCCCCTTCACCGCTACAGGTTAGGTTAAACATCAAAGTATCGAACACGGTTTGGCAAATGTGACGAAACAATTCCTCCGTCAAGTCCATCAAGTCCCGGTAATCGGCGTAGGCCGTATAAAACTCGATCATAGTGAACTCAGGATTATGTTCAGTGGAGATACCCTCGTTGCGGAAGTTGCGGTTAATTTCGTAAACCCGTTCGATCCCGCCCACAACGAGCCGCTTGAGAAATAACTCGGGCGCCACACGCAGGTACAATTCCATATCCAGCGCGTTGTGATGAGTCCTGAACGGTTTGGCGGTAGCACCACCAGGAATGGACTGCATCATTGGCGTCTCCACTTCAAGATAATCCCGCGCATTGAAAAACTCGCGGATCACCTGAACAATTCGACTCCGGTAAACGAACACAGCTTTCACCTCAGGATTGACGATAAGGTCAACGTACCGCTGGCGATACCGCAGTTCAATATCCTTTAATCCGTGCCACTTTTCCGGAAGCGGCAGGAGAGACTTAGTCAACAGAGTAACTTTTTTTGCGAAGATGGTGAGTTCGCCCGTTTTTGTTTTGGAGAGCCTACCCTCTACGCCGATGAAATCCCCAATATCAAAAATCGTGAAAATTTCATAAGCCTCCGCGCCGATATCGTCCTTCTTCACGTAGATCTGGATTTGCCCGGCCCGATCCTTGATATGGCAGAAGGTGGTTTTCCCATGCTTGCGGCGGGTCATCATGCGTCCTGCGACCAGGCATTCCCTGTTCACCTCCTCAAGTTCTTCCTTGGTTTTTTCGGAAAACCCGCCGATCAGCGAACCAATATCGCCCCTTACCTTAAACCGATTGGTGAAGGGATTGATTCCTTTGGCGCGGAGTTGATCAAGTTTTTCCCTGCGGAGCTTAACAAGGTCGCTTGTTTCGTCCATGGAGTCTAGTCAATATTCTGAGTTCAGGCTACGGCCCGTTTCGTCCGCCCGCATTACGCAGGCCGAATTTGAATACGCCGGATACTTTCCGCTTTTCCCGATTCCTGATCGACCGCCACAATAGCGCCGTTGAATTGGGCCTCTCCGGCAGCGGTTTCAAAACGTTTCGGCAGTCGAGTGCGAAACCGGCTAATCGCCATCTCGGTCTTGACGCCGATCACCGAGTCGATGGGTCCAGTCATCCCGGCGTCTGTCAAGTAAGCCGTGCCGTTGGGTAAAATTTCTTCATCAGCGGTTTGGATATGCGTGTGACTCCCGACCACTGCGCTCACTCGGCCGTCTAAGTAGCGCCCCATCGCAACTTTCTCCGAAGTCACCTCAGCATGCATATCAACAAAAATAATATTTGTATTTTCGCGCAGCCGTTCGATTTCCTCATCGGCCCGTTTAAACGGGCAGTCGATCGAGTCGATGAACACGCGGCCCATAAGGTTGAGAACCCCTATGGTCATACCACTATCGGTCCGAAAAAGATAACTTCCCATGCCAGGAGTCTCAGTCGGGTAATTGGCTGGTCTCAAGATACGGGAGTCGACATCCAAGTGTTTGATGATTTCGCGCTTGTCGAAAATATGGTTGCCCGAAGTTAGGACGTGGATTCCCAACTTGAAAAGATCATTCGCCGTTTCAGGAGTTAAACCGAATCCGCCAGCCGCATTTTCCGCGTTACCGACACAAAGTTGCACCGAATGTTCTTCAATCAAACCAGTAAGCACTCGACTCAGCGCAGCGCGACCAGGCTTGCCAACAATATCCCCGATGAAAAGAATGTTAACCATAAGCAAGAAGAATCAGCGGGCTATTTCTACAAACCGGGTTTCGCGAACCACGGTGATTTTGATTTCACCCGGATATGTCACTTCCTTTTCGATACGCTTGGCAACATCCTTGGCGAGTAAATTCGCCTGGTCATCGCTAGTTCCATCGGGAACGACGATGATACGCACTTCGCGCCCGGCCTGGATAGCATAGGTCTTTTCCACACCCTTGAAGGAATCGCCTATTTCTTCAAGCTTGGTCATCCTTTTCACATACGTTTCGAGCATTTCCCGTCGCGCGCCAGGGCGCGAGGCTGAGATGGCATCTCCAGCAAGTACCAGCACTGCGTAGAGTGATTCGGGTTCCACATCCTCATGATGCGCGGCGATGGCGTTAACGACATACTTATGCTCGTTGTAGCGGTTAGCCACATCCACACCCAGCTGAGTGTGCGTTCCATCGGTCTGCTGGTCGATGGCTTTTCCGATATCGTGGAGAAGTCCGGCCCGTTTGGCAAGCTGAACATCGAGTCCCAGTTCTGCCGCCATGTACCCGCACACATAAGCCACTTCCTTAACATGTTCCAGAACATTCTGGGTGTAACTGGTACGGTACTTAAGCCGGCCCAGCATATTGACCAGTTCCTTATTGATGTTGTCTATTTCTAATTCGACGACGGCCTGTTCGCCCGCCTCTCGAATCTGCTGGTTCACTTCCTTACGGCATTTATTGACAACGTCTTCGATACGCCCAGGATGAATTCGCCCGTCGATCGTAAGTTTTTCCAAAGCACGCCGTGCCACCTCACGCCGAATCGGATTGAACCCAGAAAGTACTACCGCTCCCGGGGTATCGTCGATAATGAGATCAATGCCCGTTGCCTGTTCCAAGGCGCGGATGTTGCGTCCTTCGCGTCCAATGATACGTCCCTTGATCGCATCGTCGGGAAGCTCAACCACCGAAACCGTACTTTCAGCGACATGATCGGATGCCAGCCGCTGAACCGCCATGGTGATGATCTTACATGCCTCCTCATTGGCATGTTTCTTTGCGTTCTCTTCTATCTTCCTGACCTCTTTGGAAGCTTCCAGATGAGCTTCATCGACCACCTTCTTCTTGATCTCTTCCCTAGCCTCCTCGACAGTTAAGGAACTAACGACTTCAAGCTTCTTAATCTCTTCTTGAATAAGCCCCTCATATTGATCTTGCTTAGCCTGGGTCTCCTCACGGCTTTTATTCGCCTCTTCTATCTTGCGCGTCAATTCTTTCTCAAGTTCGCGGGTCTTCTCAAATGAAATTCTCAGTTCGCCCTCTTTCGCACGCGAAGTCCGTTCCTGCACTCGAACTTCTTCCCATTTTCCTTGTAACTCTTTTTCCACTTGAAGTTTGGCGGCCAAGCCCTGTTCCTTAACCTCAACCACGGCGGATTTCAGCAGATTTTTAGCTTCCACTTCCGCTTCTTCGATAATCTTCTGTTTCCTCGCCTCCGCTTCCTTAACCTGATATTGGCTAATCAACTTGCGCAGAAAAAACCCTATTAAATATCCAATCACCGCCACCAGAAACACTCCAATGAACAGAGTGAAAAGACTGACTTCGAATGTTGTAAAAATATCCATCGTTATCCTCGCCTTCCCATATCAATTAACCCTCGGCGCCCGGTAAACCCAGACATGTGAGGGATTGGGTTTCTGTAATCACAAACTGGACCGGCATGTCAAAATCCATCCGGGGAATCGAATCCAGAACCTGAAAATCGAACCCGATCCCAACCCGGACCGCTTCCGCAGGAATCCGTTTTAGCAGCCTGTCATAGTAGCCAACTCCGTATCCGATACGACCACCACTGGAGTCAAACGCCAATCCCGGCGCCACTACTAGGTCAAGTCGGGAGGGAGATGAAATCTCCCGCCACTGGGGAGCCGGCTCCTGAACCCCATATTCGCCGCGTACAAATTCAATTTCCAGATGCGGAATCCGCGCAACCTGCAATCGACCCTCTTCCTTATCCACCAAGGGCACAAAAACTTCCTTGTTCAACCGAAAGGCTTCCCGGATCATGTCCCCGGTTTGCACCTCCTCGAGCAAGGAAAGAAAAAAAAAGATCGCCTCAGATTTTCGGAACGCCTCAAGTTCAAACAGTCGGCGGGCAATTTGGCGGCTTTTTTCGATTCGCTCAAAATCGTTAAGTCCGTCGCGCATCCGAATCATTTTCTCCCGGATCACAGCTTTCGCCCGGGCAACCAACTCTGGCTGAACGGCTGATCCCATGATTAGCTCTCACCTTCAAGGCATCCGGCGCAATTCTTAAACACGCGGACCAACGCAAAATATAGCTTCAATCTCTGTTGAGGAAAAAGTGCGGCGAGGATTTTAACCGCTGACTTCAGATACGAGCAAAGTCGAACCTAGGGGTGAGTTGACGAAACATTACGACCGGAAGATCCCGGATAAGAATCCACACAGAAAACGAACTCCTGCAGAAAAAAAAGCGGATTAATTTATAGTAACAAACAAAACCATGTCCATCGTTTTGCTTAGAATCGTCACCGAGGAAAAAATGAGCCACAATCAATCCCCCACACAAACAACCCAGCCGACTTAAAAAAACTCCAAACACCCGTGCTCTCCACTTTTCCCGACAAAAAACGGGAGCTTTACCCGCTGCCCCCCCGACAAAAATATTCTTAACTTCCCCGCAGCACCGTGCAAAAACCTTTTTTTGAACCTGTCAAGGACAGGTGGGATATCCGTATACCGCTTTAGGCTTCCTTCCGGAGAAGGCCTGCACACCACGGCAGCTTATCAATCCCATTCACAAAATGTTGGCTCAAAAAACACAACTCTTACACCAGCACAGCAGGGAAGCGAAACCCTCTTTCCCTAGCCAATCCTAACACAAAGGCCCTATCTTCAACAAGGCCTAACTGCGAGAAGAACCTTTGTTTTTAATGGTTTCAAGCGAGCCTTCTAAGCTCCGGATCATCCCACCGAGGCGTTGGTTTAAATCGTCCTTGCCACCTTTTTGCCCCCGCTTTATCTCCAGAAGTTCCTGCCCCAGATTCAATGCGGTCAGAACGGCAAGGTCGATGGTTGAAGCCTTGCCCTTGGTTTTAGATAATTCATTCATTTTCGAATCCACCAAAGCCGCCAATTCCTGGGCTTTCACAGTGGAGGACTCGGTTTTAATCTTATAAGTTTTCCCGTAAATTGTAATCTGCTCTGAGGCCATAACAGTCAAACAAAATCCATTTTTTCGATCTTCTGAAGAGCGTTTTGCACCTTCAGCCGAACGGCAGACCGTTCTTTTTCCAGCTTTCGATGCGACGCTTCCAACTGTCTACGCGTGCTCAGTGTTTCCTTGGCTATCTTGTTCTCCGCAATCATCCTCTTTTTCTCCTGTTCTAATTCACGGAGACGGTTCTCGAGGCGGATATTTTCCTCATGGAGACCCTTCACTCCCTCGACAACCACGGCGACCAGCGTTTCCAGTTTTTTTATCTTTTCCATGGACATGCCCGAATCCTAGCACCGGGCAAAGGGAGGTGTCAATCGGCAATACCCAGAAGCAACTCACTAGGGCATAAAGTTATATTAGTCAACTTCTTAAGGTTGCACCCAACTGACTGGAAAGGGTTTTTACGATCTTTTCAAATATGGGATTTACCTCTTCGTCGGTGAGGGTCTTGTCGGCAGACTGAAAAGTCAGGGCATACGTGAGGCTTTTTTTTCCTTCCTGGATTTTTTTACTATCGAAATGATCGTACAATTCCACCCGTTTGAGAAGCGGAGCTCCTGCCTGAGAAATCCGGTCAGACACTTCCCCGGAAGACACAACCTTGTCGATTAGTATAGATATATCGCGATACGTTTCCGGGCACTTGGGGAGAGCGGCGAACCGCACTGGTCCTGACAAAGCGTCTATCATCCTGTCGAAATCCAGTTCAAACACAACACTGCATTTGGGTAGTTCGTATTGGCGGATCACACCGGGAGACAACTCGCCAAAATAACCGCAGACCGAACCTCCCACCGAAAGTTCCACGCTCTTCCCCCGAAGCATATAGGGTCTCCCAAAAGCAATCTGCTCTGTCAGTTCCAGCTTGAACTGAGCAGCTACGGAATCCAAAATTCCTTTCAAGTCGTAGTAATCATAACTTTTCCCGGTTGTTTTCCACACGCTGCTTTCGTATACCCCGGCAGCCAATCCGGCGAACGCAATCTTTTCCACGCGTTTTCCCTGTCTACCGCACAAAAAGATGTGCCCCAGTTCAAATATCTTGACCTGCTTCTGCCCCCTGCTCAGGTTGCGAACCGCCGACTGGACCAGGCCAGGCACAAGACTTGGACGCATGACCCCCATATCCGAACTGATTGGATTGCTTAAAGAAACGGTTTCCATCTCCTCTCCGGCAAAAGCTGACTGAAACTGCGCGGCGCTTTCCGGATCTATGAAGCTATACGTGAGGATTTCGAAATACCCAAGGTGACTCAGTATATCCTTGACTTTGCGAACGGCGGATTGTCTCGGCGTGAACCGTACCGGGCTGATCCGCGCAGCCGGACTCGTCACTTTAATCTTATCGAATCCATGCAAGCGGACCACTTCCTCAATGAGGTCAGCCTCCCTTTTCACCGCGGGGCGAAACGATGGAACCTCCACACAAAACGTTTCTCTTCCATCCAAACCGGAAACATTCATTCCCAGCCGGAACAGGTAATCCTCAATCTGCTCTGCGGAAAGCGAACAACCGAGAACCTGGTTGAGCCGCGAAATACGGAGTGTTGCGCTCTGTAAGGACACCGGAGAAGGGTACACATCGACGCGCCCTTTTCTGATTTTTCCTCCCGCCAGTTTCTGAATGAGCAGAGCAGCCCGGGCCTGAGCACCGATCACACCCTCGATATCCACACCCCGCTCAAAACGCATGGAGGAATCGGTTCGAAGACCATATTTTTTCGCCCCCTTTCGCACCGTCACCGGATCGAAACAAGCACTTTCCAACACAACATGCCGCGTAGATTCGGTGACCTGGCTATTGGTTCCACCCATAATCCCCGCTAGCGCCACAGGTTTCCCCGCATCAGCGATAACCAGAGCTTCTTCGCCTAGCTTGAGCTCAGTTCCATCAAGACTGGTGAACAGCTCGCCCTTCCCGGCATGACGCACAATGATTCTCGATTCGTCCAACAGATCGCGATCGAAAGCGTGCAGAGGCTGGCCATATTCCATGAGCACAAAATTCGTGACGTCAACGATGTTATTGACCGGGCGAAGTCCGATCGCCGTCAGGCGATCCACCAACCACTTCGGCGATGGGCCGGGTTTTACATCTTCGATGACCATACCGGAATAGCGTGAACACAATGCTGGCGCACGGTTCTCAACGGTAAATCCATCCTCGACCCGGGTGGGTCCCCAAACTTTTTCTAGTTCCGTTTCAGGCTCGGGAAATGTGCACGGCTTATCGATAAGAGCCGCGACTTCCCGGGCAACACCGAAGTAACTGAGACAATATCCACGGTTGGGAGTTACATTGAGTTCCAGAACGTCTACTGGTGTACCGTCGGCGAGCTCCACCGTCTCCCTTGCTTCGATCTCAAGTCCGGCCATCGTCAGAAGATGCCCCATCTTTTCGGCGCTGACATCGAAATCAACGTACTCTTTCAACCAGTCCAATTGGATTTTCATTCAATGTTCTTCTATTTTGGAATCGTGCTAAATAAAAGAGGAATTATATGGGAACCGAGAACAAAAATCAAAAGTGGCAGGACCAGTCATAAAGTTGATTGGACAGCGGATTCTGGGATATAACAATTTGAACAACCTTTCCGAGCGCCATGAAACTCACTCAGGATATTATTCTCAAACAAATCCACAAAAAAGCAAAACGGCCAATGAAGATAGCCGAACTGGCACGGTGTCTTTCTATCCCAGATGCCCAAAGGCGTGAGTTCCGCAGCCGAATCAAGGAAATGGCTGAGGCAGGGACGCTCATCCGCCTTCGGGGAGGGCGCTTTGGTCCACCGGATGAAATAAACCTGATCACGGGAACCTTTCAGGGGCACCCGAACGGATACGGGTTCATAGTTCCGGACAAGGACGATGGGGAGGGCGACGTTTACATCGCCCCACGCAATACTGCTGGGGCCATGCATAAGGATCGGGTCGTAGCACGTATCGAATCGCGGGGAAACCTGGGGCGGCCCGAGGGCAGGATCATCCGCATCCTAGAGCGCACAACCTCTTCCCTAATCGGTTTGTTCGAACCGCTCGACCGCGACGGATGGGTTGTCCCCATGGAGGAAAAATATTTCCACGATATTTTTGTCCCCGCAAAAAATAAGCACGGCGCTAAACGCGGACATGTTGTTGTCGTCGAGATCACCTCCTATCCGGCGAAGCACCAGCCCCCAATAGGAAATGTCATAGAAGTCTTGGGGTACTCCAACGACCCACAGGTGGAATTGAAATCCATCTTCCGTAAATTTGGAACGCGCACGGATTTTCCTCCCAACGTTATAAAACAAGCGGAACAGGCCGCTGCACTCTTTGACAAGGAGGAACGGGAAAAGCGCCGTGACCTTACAAACCAGATCGCATTCACCATCGACGGCGAAACCGCGAAGGATTTCGACGACGCTGTTTCCCTGAATCTCACTGATGCAGGGTATCTCCTAGACGTTCACATTGCCGACGTGAGTCATTACGTAACAAAAGACTCGGCCCTTGACAAGGAAGCCTTAGAACGCGGTACGAGCATTTACTTCCCCAACGGGGTCATCCCTATGCTTCCCCTCGGGTTGTCTAACGAAGCGTGTAGCCTCAAGCCCGATGTGGAACGGTTGACGATGACCGTACGCATCGAATTTGATCGTAAAGGAAACGTACTTGAATCGAAGTTCTTCAACTCTATCATCAAAAGCTGTGCCCGATTTACCTATACCGAGGTGGCTCACCTCATCGAAAAAGGAGACACTAAAAACCATTACGGGAAGACCATGGGTGTTTTAAAACAGATGCACAAGCTCAGCCGGATTCTGCGAAAGCGCAGGTTTGAGTCTGGAAGCGTCGATTTCCAGATACCCGAACCAGAAATTCACATGGACCCCGAAGGGCAGGTGAAACGAATTGTCAAGGCCGAACACAACGACGCACACGAAATGATCGAAGAGTTCATGCTAGCCGCCAACCAGGCAGTGGCACGTTACCTATTCGAACAGAAAACTCCATCTATCCATCGCATCCACGAAGCGCCTGACGAGGACAAGATTGCTGCGTTCCAAGAATTTATCGACGGATTTGGCCTCCGCCTACGCTCGACTCGCACCGTACGGTCGGTCGACCTGCACAACCTACTCAGAAAAGTTCATGACCGACCGGAAGAGCGTGTGATCAACACCTTGCTTCTCCGTACAATGAAGCGCGCTCAGTACTCAGAAAAAGGTCTAGGCCATTTTTGTCTAGGGTTCGACCACTATACTCATTTCACGTCACCCATCCGACGTTACCCCGACCTGACCACGCACCGTCTACTCAAGGCCTGTCTCACCCGAAAACATTCCGCACGGGAAAAAAAATGTCTCGCAAAAGAAATGAAAGAAATTTCGGAACTGTCCTCAATCAAAGAAGAGAAGGCCATGGAAGTCGAACGGGAAGTTAACGATCTGCGTCGCGTTCAGTTTATGGCCAACAAGGTAGGGAAAACTTTTTCCGGGCTCATCGTCAGCGTCACCCCATTTGGATTTTTCGTAGAGTTAACAAAAGTATTCGTGGAAGGCTTGGTGAGAATATCAAGCCTCACCGACGATTATTACATCTACATAGAACCAGAACACAAATGGCGTGGCCAGCGCCGACATAAAGTTTACCAGATCGGCGATTGCGTTAAAGTGCGCGTGGCCGAGGTCAGCCTGACTCTGCGCCGCATTGGTCTGACACTCCAGCAACCGCTTTAAGGCGGAGGATAACGCCCTAAACCGTCACACAGGAATTTTGCCGATCCCAAGCTATCTCGTACCCACTTGGAACGATAGCTAGCGCCTGCCTCACCATGTCCCGGGTCAAAGGGATCCATCTATCAACAACTACACACCCATAACTGGGGGATAGAACCCTGTGGCGTCTAAGTTCAGGAAGCATGCACCAATTCAGGTTGTGGTTTGAAACAGAATTTGTTATAAAGCCCCTTTCCACGGAACATTTTTTCGAGGTGATTGAAAATCATGGCAACGTTGGAACAAGTACAAACGCATGTTAAAAAAGCTCAATCCGCTTTCAACGACTCAGCAAAAAAAGCTGATGACCCGAAAGACAACCCAGAAGTCCGACAAAAGAAGAAAAAATTGAAACGTCTGCAACGTAAAGCTTCCAAGATGGTAGCCACGGCACAGATGGTCGAAGAAAAGAAGAAACCCAAAAAGGAACGCAAAAAGGCCGCCGAAGGCTAAGCATCCATATCAACCCGTCTGCCCCCTCCATGTCCGGTAAATTCAACATCGACAATATCGCCCAGTTGGCGCGACTCAAACTCACCGACGCGGAAAAAGAACGTCTTGGCGGACACCTTGAACAAATTATCGAATATATCGACCAGCTCAACCGGCTAGACACAGAAGATGTGGAACCGACGTCCCACGTTCTTCCCATCCATAACGTATTCCGTGAAGATGAAGTCTCCCAATCTGGCGCCACGCCAGACTACCTAACGGGCTCGCCCTCACACCAAAAGGGCCATTACGAAGTTCCCAAGATCATCTGATCCTGACCATGCATCGCAAAACCATCCTCCAGGCAAGAGAAGACCTCAAACAAAAAAAGTACTCCGCAGTTGAGCTGACAGAAGCCGTCTACCAGCGCATCGATGACGTCGAGTCAAAAGTACAGGCATATATTCACCTAACAAAGAAACAGGCCCTGGAACAAGCACGGGAAGCCGACCGCAGGCTAAGCGCAGCGGAAGAAGCGCCGCTCCTCGGCATCCCTATCGCATTGAAGGACTTGATCTGCATGCAGGAAACCCGCACCACCTGCGCATCACAAATTTTGGATCAGTTCATCTCCCCTTACGACGCCACAGTGGTGAAGCGGTTGAAAGGGGCCGGTGCGGTAATTGTAGGCAAAACCAATATGGACGAATTTGCCATGGGCTCTTCTACCGAATCCGCATGGCATCACCCGTCGATGAATCCGTGGAACCTTGAACGAGTTCCCGGTGGATCAAGCGGCGGGTCTGCCGCCGCCGTCGCTGCCAACGAATGCATAGGAGCACTTGGAAGCGACACTGGCGGATCGATCCGGCAACCCGCAAACTTCTCTGGCGTAACCGGACTCAAACCCACCTACGGCAGGGTATCCCGGTTTGGACTCATCGCATTCGCGTCATCATTGGACCAGATCGGCCCTATGACCAAAACCGTCGCTGACTCGGCTCTCTTAATGAACGTGATCAGTGGAAAGGACCCGCTTGACTCCACTTCTGCCGATGTGGAGCGACCCGATTTCATGAAGTCGTTGGAACGAAGCGTTTCCGGGCTGAAGTTGGGTGTTCCGAAAGAGTACTTCACGTCGGGGATCGATCCGGAAGTGGAGCACTCTGTTCAGGAAGCTATTAAAACTCTCGAATCGCTGGGGATGGAAAAAGTAGAAGTTTCCCTGCCACATCTGGAGTATGCAGTGGCAACGTATTACGTCATCGCCTGCGCTGAGGCAAGCACCAACCTATCACGGTACGATGGCGTTAAATACGGGTACCGATCGGAAAAGAATGACAACCTGCTGGACATGTACATGAATACGCGAGAGGAAGGGTTCGGCGAGGAGGTGAAACGCCGTATCATGCTAGGAACGTTCGTTCTCAGCTCAGGTTACTACGACGCATATTACCTGAAGGGACAAAAAGTTCGAACACTCATCAAACAGGATTTCGAAAACGCATTTCAGGAATCCGACGTGATCGTCGCTCCCAATGCTCCAATTACCGCGTTTAAATTGAAGGAACGCGTAAACGACCCGCTCAAGATGTATTTGTCGGATATTTACACAATTTCAGCCAATCTGGCAGGCATTCCGGGAATGTCGGTCCCTTGCGGGATTTCAAAAAGCGATGGGATGCCCATCGGAGTCCAACTGATGAGCAAACACTTTGATGAAGAAAGTCTTATTGCCGTTGGCCACCGATTCCAACAAGCTACGGACCACCACCTCAGACAACCCCCATTGTAGAGCTTCACAGAACCTCACCAAAACCGGCACATAACTGATTGCTATCTCAAAAAAAACGGGATACCGCAAAAGAACGAGAAGATTCCTTCCACCTAAGGAGGGGCAGCGATCAAAAAACGTTTTTCAGGGAAGGGCTTGTAAAATCCATCGTGAAAGACTTGGTTCCATTTTTTTACTGTTCGCCCAGTGGTCGGAGTGCTCGTTTCCTGCGAACCTCACGATCCTCTGGGCGACCGTATCGGCCGATAGTTGAAGGCAATCGAGAAAACACCTCCATCCAAGAAGTTTCCCGCGGTCGAAGCAAACCATAAGCCGGGTTCTGTTCCTTTCTGCCGGACGAGTCCAGCATCGAGGCGGTGGTCATCAATCTAGGCCTACCGTTACCAGCAGGCTCAAGCAATCAACCCGAAAGTATCGGGCGGGCCGCCCTCAAGCACTTTCCTATTTGATCTTGCTCCGGATAGGGTTTGCCAAGCTACCGTCGTCACCGACGGTACTGGTAAGCTCTTACCTCACCTTTTCACCTTTGCCGCCGACGAAAGGTCGCCCTATCGCCGGGTAGGCCGTGTCTTTTCTGTGGCACTTTCCTTAGGGTCACCCCCACTCCGCGTTACGGAGTATCCTACCCTGTGGAGCCCGGACTTTCCTCTCTCCCGGCCTAAAAACCGGGACAGCGACCACCTGGTTTACTTCGGAACCGCGGTTTCCGATTGTTCTATCCAGTACAGGTAGCGCAAACAATGTTGACATTGGGTGATGGTTTCACCGATCCTGACGTCTATGGCCTGCTGGGGAAGGATTTGCTGATAGCAGCCTTGGCATACGGTATCTTGAATGCCGACTACCGCTAATCCGTCACGAGCCTTGGCGACCTTCTGATATTGTCCCAGCCACTTGGTTTCAATAGCTCGAGCCACCTCTGCACTCCGGGCTCGATTCACCCCCAATTCTTTTTCACCCCGGGCCATTTCGGCTTCTTTTTTCAATTTGTAAGCGTTGAACTTATCCTCCTCTTCCTTGCACAGAGCCTGAAGTTGGGGGATCACCTTCTCTTTTGCCTCTAGTGTTTCCATGAGTTCCAACTCATTGTCTTCCAATACAGAAATTTTTTCTTTAATTGTGTCAACCTCGGTCAGAATCGCAGTGTATTCCTTGTTGGTTTTAACCAACGGAAGTTTGGTCTTGGTTTTGGCAATGTGATCGTTCTCGGTCGCTACGTCCACCTCCAGATCTTTCCGTTTTTTCTGCATCTCGGTGATATCATCCTGCGCCGCTTTCAATCGATTTTTCCTTTCCTGAAGGTCGGATTTTCCAGCTTCGATTTGTTTTGGAATACGAGCTTGACTCTTTTCCAGTTCAGCGATTTCGCTATCAACTTTTTGAAGCTCAATCAGGTACTTCAGTTGAGGATTCATTAAAATAAAAGCTCCCGGGTCACCAGAAAACCACACATTTTGCGGATTTATTATTCAAATACAATGAAAACAGAAGAGATTTTCAGCCCTCCTCTTGCACTCCTTTGGAGGGGGCTTTTTTCCTTTCCGTCCGTGCAATTGTGTTTGGATTTCGCTCGAAAATCTAGCACGGTGATTAATGGATTGCAAACTTTTCCAGAAAAGCGGGAAAAACCGTAGTAACAGAAAGGATTGCTTTTTCAAGCACGTCTGGTTTGGGTGCGCTCAGCCCAGTAGACGAGGAAAACGCTGGCAATAAAAACGGAGGAGTAGGTTCCGACTATCACACCGATTAGCAGAGCGAAGGAAAAGTCATGGATGATCTCGCCACCGAGAAAGAACAGGGCCACTACAACCAGCAGAGTAGTGCCAGAAGTGAGGATCGTGCGACTTAGGGTTTGGTTGATGCTGTTGTTGATGACCTCAACCAGTGGTGTTTTGCCTTTGCGCCGCATATTCTCCCGGATCCGGTCGAACACGACGATGGTGTCATTAAGGGAGTAACCGATGATAGTCAGGAACGCAGCCACGATCACCAAGGTAAATTCCTTGTCATAAAGAGAAAACGCTCCCATGGTGACCAACACGTCATGGATGAGGGCGATGATTGCGGCGATGGCATATTGAAGTTCGAACCGCCAGGAAATATAAATAACGATCCCGATGATCGCGTAGATGATCGAAAGAACTGCTTTTTCCCTGAGATCTCGCCCCACCTTAGGCCCGACCATCTCCACACGTTCGACCACAATTGCCTCGGAGTTGAATTTCCCAGCCAAGCTATTTTTAACCTGTGTTCCCACCTCTTCCAGTTTCTCTTCGGACCGCTGGACGCGAATCAGAATATGGTTTTTCGAGCCGAACTCCTGAATCGTACTATCCCCTAAGCCAATCGTTTTGAGTCCATCTCGAATCTCTTCAATAGCTGGCGGCTTCTCAAATTTGAGTTGCACCAGAGTGCCACCCGCAAAGTCGATGCCGTATTTTAGTCCGCCGTGAATGATGACGGAGACGATCCCGATTAGAATGAGAATAGCCGACAACCTGATCGCTGTCTGCTTTTTCCCCATAAAATCGAATTCGGTTTGACGCTTGAAGATTTCCATAAAACCTCAAAAAGATAAATAAACACCCCGGAACACCGGGAGTTCATGCCCGACAAAGGCATTCCAACATAGCATCTGTTTTCAAGAAACAGATCTAAATACTGATCCGGGAAATTTTTTTTCGGCTCATGGTAGAGTCGAAAATAACCCGACTAACAAACACAGCCGTGAACATACTCGCGGCTATTCCGATACACAACGTGATAGCAAACCCCTTGATCGGCCCGGTTCCGAACTGGAAAAGAACCACGGCAGCGATAAAGGTGGTGATGTTGGCGTCAACAATCGTACTCAAGGCCTTAGCATACCCGGCATCGATCGCCGCACGAACAGTTTTGCCAAGACGAATCTCTTCGCGGATACGCTCGAACACCAGCACGTTTGCATCGATGGCCATGCCCACAGTAAGCAGGATTCCCGCAATACCCGGCAAGGTAAGCGCCGCACCAAAATAAGCCAACGCACCGAGTAGAAGAACCAAGTTCAACAACAGTGCGACTACCGCCACAATACCGGACAGTTTGTAATAAATGACAATAAAAACCAGAACCAGGATCAACCCAAGCAGAATGGAACGAACACCCTGTTCGATAGAATCTTTCCCCAGAGAGGGGCCAACCGTCCGGTTTTCGAGAATCACAACCGGCGCCGGTAACGCACCCGCGCGTAAAACGATGGCCAGATCGCGGGCCTCTTCAGTCGAAAATTGACCAGTAATCTGCGCGCGCCCGCCTGGAATCTCCTCTTGTATCACGGGCGCGGAATAGATACTGTCGTCCAGAACAATTGCCAGTCGCTTTTTTACATTTTCCCGGGTAAGTTCCTGAAATATCATGGCACCAACACTGTTGAACGTAAGCGCCACATAGGGTTCATTGAATTCCGAATCGTAGCGCACCTCAGCACTGCTCAAGGTTTCTCCGGTGAGCACGGTTCGTTTCTTAACGAGGTAAGGAACTCTGGAAACTTCACCGGTTTCTTTATTTTTGTCACGCTTGTAAAGAATTTCGTCACCTTCTGGAACCGATCCACTCAACGCAGTTTCCGGACTGATCGATTCGTCAAGTAGCTTGAATTCAAGCTGAGCGGTTTTACCGATAAGGTTGATGGCACGGTTAGCATCTTTGATTCCGGGCAACTGAACCAAGATGCGCCGCTCGCCCTGAACCTGAATGGTCGGTTCGGAAACGCCAAACTGGTCCACCCGGTTACGGATGGTTTCCAACCCCTGGCTCACCGCATTCTGGGCGATGCGTTTACTTTCTTCCTCTGACAAGCGGAACTGAAGCCCACGCCCTTCGCGCACCTTGCCCTCGTTTTTCAGGTAAACGGTATAATTTTCCATAACCTCTTCCACCGCCGGCAGGTCTAGCGCATCGACCATGAGCACGGTGATGGTATTATTTTCCAAGTCAGCGCTGACACGATCCACCTCATAATCTTCGTTTTGAATATCGCGCTTGATGTCGTCGGCGATACGCTCCAGACTCGCCTCAACCGCTTTTGCCGTCTGCACTTCGAGAACCAGATGCATCCCCCCCTGAAGGTCGAGCCCAAGGGCAATTCTCTCCTTGAGGGGGTGGGCAAGCACAACCGCCCCGAGGACAACAAACAGGATTAGTGGAATTTTCCACTTGAGATCTCTGAACATACTCAGTCTTTACCCGATTCTTTAAGGGTGCTAATAGACGTGCGATTGATCCTAATGCGGACGTTATTATCTATCTGAAGAACCACAATATCGTCCTTGAGTTTTTTTACCGTGCCGTGAATCCCGCTCAAGGTCACTACGTTGTCTCCCTCCTTTAAGGTATCCAACATCTGGCGAGTTTCCTTCTGTTTTTTCTGTTGCGGCCGGATCAGAATGAAATAGAAGATCAGAAACATCATGATCATCGGCGGCAGGAGAGCAAGAAGTCCGCCCCCTCCCTGTTCCCCGCCTTCCGGCGGTGGAGCCATTGCAAATGCTAGTTCCAGCATAATCAATTCCTAGAAGTTAAGTATTAAGTCAAAATTTTACCAAACCAAGACCTCTATCCGGTCACGGCGCCTCGAGGTACCCGGTCGCTATTTTACAGAAAAACAAACGGTTATCAAAAAAACCTGACCGGCTGACCTTTTACCGATCAAACGTTGCTTCTATCAAAACTACCGAATTTTGTCAATTTTAAACAAAACGGAGACTGGGTAGAGCGTTGGGGAGATCCGTCAGTAGAATTTTCCACCGCGCTGGACGGCCTTTTCTTCGTTTGTTAGCTTCGCGTATAGAGCATGAAACTCCTCAGTGGTCAGTTTGGGGTCTCTCAACTGTTCAAGATCCTTGGGCGTAACGCGAACCTCTGACAACTCATCCCAAGCCGAGGTCGCAATCGCAACATAATTAGGGGGGTTAAGCGGGCGAAGAATCAAGGTGTCGACTTGATCGTTGTACTTGATTGCTATATCGATTGCCATACGAGCGTCCTCGGCGCTGACCTCACTGCCAATGGCGATGTTGGTCGGTGGATGCCCACCCTTAGGTTTCCAGTATTGGATCGTATGCCGCAAAACCTTGAGGTGTTTGGACTTGAGAAACCCACGAATTGCTCGATTGTTCTTTTTCTGTTTATGGGCTAGCCACAGTTCGATGGTGCATATCGTGGTTACGGAAGTATCGCAAGACGGCTTGTAGCCTTCCCATGGGACGGCATGCGCAGAGAATGGCATAAAAGTGATGACCGCAAGGAATACACAAAAAGAATAAAACAGATTTTTCATAAGAATTGCTGACCTCAAAAGAGAAATACGGGTAAGAATAAAGGTATTTTATCTCATGTTCGTTCCCAGTCAAGATCAGGTCACCACATAGAAAATTCCCGGA
>Ga0207990_1000633_pt1 | contig 19930 bp, 17 predicted proteins | sample ETNtaG_8_FD_185780 | JGI IMG/M metagenome (GOLD analysis project Ga0207990, IMG submission 185780) | Marine microbial and viral communities from oxygen minimum zone, Eastern Pacific Ocean - ETNP201406SV75 (SPAdes) (version 2) | ecosystem: Environmental > Aquatic > Marine > Oceanic ...
TATGTCGACCCCGATTGGACCAATCAAGGACTTGGTACCGCACTTGTAGAACGAGCGAAAGCCGAACGCCCGGAGGCCCTTGACCTCTGGACGTTCAAAAGCAACCGAGGGGCACAGCGCTTCTATGAACGGCATGGCTTCCGGGCTGTTTGTGGAACCAACGGCGACAACGAAGAGGGAGAGCCAGACATCCACTATCGGTGGGTCAGGGGAAATGTGGTGTCCGATGACCGAGTCGATAGACAGAGGTCGCCGACAGGCACACTGGAGACCGTGAGCCAAACAACAGTCGTGCACAACCAGGTCGACGAATACGACGTCTACATCGGACGCGCCATCCCCGAGCACGGTGTCGACGACAGCAAATGGGGCAACCCATTCGTGATGGCTAATGACAGCGACGCCGAACGCGAGCGTGCCATCAACGCCTACCGGGAATGGGTGGTCGCGCAGCCCGAGTTGATGAGCTCACTCGAAGAGCTCCGGAGCAAAAGACTGGGTTGTTGGTGTGCGCCAAAGGCATGCCATGGCGACGTGTTGATCGAACTCCTTGACCGGGCCTAGTCGGGTAGTAACCCCACGGGCTGGCCTGGAACAATGGGGATGATGACACCAGGGAACAAGGTTGGGGGCGTTCAAGTCCCCCTCCGACACGTAGAGAGCCGCTGATTGACAGCGGTTTTCGGCGCGTTTGGGGTCTCGTGTTCGTGGAACACAGTGAGGGGCTCTATGACAGGCTGGCGATGTGAAGAGTCTGGTTGGGGTGTTGGTGTATGCGGCGGTGCTGGCAGGTGCCTGCGGAAGTGCCGACGGCTCGGGAACCTCGGCCACTGTCGCTCCGACTACGACTGTCGCTCCGACTACGACTGTCGCTCCGACTACGACTGTCGCTCCGACCACGACTGTCGCTCCGACCACGACTGTCGCTCCGACCACGACTGTCGCTCCGACAACCACCGTGTGGGTGGTGCATAACACCACCCTCGAAACAGTCGGCGACGTGGGCGTCTACAGTTCGCTAACGATTGGCGTCGACAGCAACCCCTTGATCTCCCACACGGACATCTCGAACTCTGATTTGGAGCTGTACGTGTGTGACGACCCGGCATGTTCGTCAGGCACCAACGTGACCCTCGAAACAGTCGCCGTCGTGGGCGGGTCCAGTTCGATCGCGATAGGCGTGGACGGCAATCCAGTCATCGCCTACACCGACGCCACGAGGGATGCTTGGGAACTGGAGGGGTGTGAGGACCCAGCGTGTGGCGGTGACCTGGCGTTGTACGTGTGTGACGACCCGGCATGTTCGTCAGGCACCAGCGTGACTCTCGAAACCACCGGTTCCGTCGGTTGGGATACGTCAATCGCGATAGGCGTGGACGGCAATCCAGCCATCTCCCATTACGACGACACCAATGAAGATCTGGAGTTGTACGTGTGTGACGACCCGGCATGTTCGTCAGGCACCAACGTGACTCTCGAAACCACGGGCGACGTCGGTTGGGATACGTCAATCGCGATAGGCGTGGACGGCAATCCAGTCATCTCCCATTACGACGCCACCAATGAAGATCTGGAGTTGTACGTGTGTGACGACCCGGCATGTTCGTCAGGCACCAACGTGACCCTCGAAACCGACGGCAATGTGGGTTTCCGCGGATCGCTAGTGATCGGCGTTACCGGCAACCCGGTCATTTCCCACATGGACCGAGCGAATGAGGATTTGGAGTTGTACGTGTGTGACGACCCGGCATGTTCGTCAGGCGCCAACGTGACTCTCGAAACCAGCGGTTCCGTCGGTTGGGACCCGGCGGTCACGATCAGCGATAACGGCAACCCGGTTATCTCACATGGACGCTGGGACTGGGACGAAGCGGACGGTGATTTGGAGTTGTATGTGTGTGACAATCCGGCATGTTCGTCAGGCACCAACGTCCCCCTCGTGACCACCGGCTCAGTGGGCGTCTTCTCATCGATCACGATCGGTGATGACGGCAACCCGATCATTGCGCATCAAGAATACGCCAAGGGCGATTTGGAGTTCGCTCAAGTGATGATGCCTGTCTCCGTCGTGGCCTATCAGTAGCCGAAACCGCCGCCCGTCGGCATCGGCAACTGTTTCCCCAGGTGAGCCACGCAGACAGCCACGGGGGATACAGCGGTCTGTTAGGACGGGTTGAGCAAAGTAGAGATCGACTGATCTGGGGGCGTGATGACGTTGACTGTGGGCGTTCAAGTTCCCCCTTCGACACCAGGTCTCCCCAGGTCACAAACCTGGGAGCCGGCCGCTTGTGCGCTATTGGTAACGCTGACGAGGCAGATGTCAGCTGGCCTTTCACTCCCGTGCCGGGCAGGACGGTCAGGTCGGGCTGAACGCTCCGACGGTCTCGGTGTGAGACGTTCCGGGGAACATGTCGACCACGGCCATTCGATCCAGGCGCAGCCCGGAGGCGGCCAGCAGGCCTGCATCGCGGGCGAAGGAACCGGGGTCACAACTGACCAGTAGGAACAGTTCCGGTTGGCATCCCATGAGGACCTCCACGCCGCGCTGGCCCAGGCCTTCGCGGGCCGGATCGGCGACCACGACCGATGCCCGTACCGCCTTCCAGTTCTCGACCGCTGACCCGACGATTTTCACCCGATTCTCGTCGAGGTTGATCCGGGCGTCGGCGAGTGAGTCCCTGCCGCGCTCGACGGCGTGGACGTCCCGACCCTGACCGATCGTGCCGGCGAAGATTCCGATCCCGGCGTAGGCGTCGACCATCGGGCCGTTGGCGCCCAGGGCGTCGACCATCCCGCCGACCACCTCCACGAGCGCATCCACGCCGGCCGGACGGTTCTGGAAGAACGATCGGGCCGAGATCCGCCAACGACGGCCCGCCGCCTCCTCGTGGAGCCAGACCCGGCGACCCCCGGCCAGCTCCTCGGCGCTGACGACGCGTACGTCATCCGGAACGGACACGACTGATGGGTCGCCCTCGACGAGCACCAGGCGCTCACCGGTGCGGTTGCCGACCCGGATCGTGACCTCGGCAGCGTCGCCGAACCGGCCGTCCACCAGGACCTGCTCGGCCAGGGGGTCGACGGCCTGGCAGGTCAGGGGGATCACGACGTCGTGGGAGCCACCCATCCGGTAGCCGGCCCGACCGTCCACCACGGCGGCCCGCACCGTGGTCCGGCCGTGGTCGTCGACCAGTGGGTGGAGGGTCGCCTCAGGCGCCTCGACCCCGGCGCGCTGCAACTGCTCCGCCACGATTCCGGCCTTCATGGCCAACTGGTGTCCGGGATCCACGTGAAGCAGGTCGCAGCCACCGCATCCCTCCAGGCGGTGTGCACACGGCACGGCCACCCGGATGGGTGACGCCTCGAGCACCTCGACCACCCGGCCGCGCGACCAGCGCTTCTGGACGTCGATGATCTCGGCGGTGACCGTCTCGCCGGGCAGGGCCCCTTCCACGAACACGACCCGACCGTCCTTGGTCCGCGCAATCCCGGCCCCATCGCGCGCTGTCGCCGTCACCACGAGTTCCACGCAGGAACGCTAACCCCCGAGGGGTCTCCGGGAACCCTCCTCGGGATGGGCGGTACTGTCGTCGGAGGCGGGCCGACAGGTTCGGCGGAAGCGAGCACGGAGGTAGTGACATGCAGGAGTCGACGTGGGTGGGGATCACCTCCATGAGGTCACAGGCGGGCAGCGCCCTGATCCTCCCGTTCGTGCTGATGCACGGTGTGGTGCTGGTCATCATCGCCTTCGCCGGGGATGCGTTGGGTGACTCGAGCGTTCAACTTGCGGTGGCAGGCATCGCTGTGATCGGGTCGATCTGGACGACGTTGAACTTCGACGGGGTGTTCGCCGACTTTGCCGCGCTCAGGAAGGACATGCCCGACGGCGTGGCCTCCTCCAACTTCGGAGCCGTCCTGCAGAAGTTGCCCATCGGGCCCATGCGGATAATGGGCGTCGCATTTTCGGCACTCCTCGTCGTAGCCGAGCTCCTGGCCATCTACTAGACGGCCCGATCCCGTTCGACTGGCAGACGCGGGGCCGTGATTGCCGAGCCGATCGCAGCCACCGCAGCCAGTATCAGCGGAACCCGGTAGGTGCCGGTCGCCTCGAACAGGAGGCCGGCCCCGAACGGTCCGACCAGGCCTGCGGTGCCCCAGGCGGTGAAGACGCGGCCGTAGGCAGTTGGATACCGCTCGCCGCCGAAGGTCCGGACGACGGCGAACGGGTACAGGGCAATCACGGCGCCATAGGCGAAGGCCACCGCGGCCACAGCGACAGCCGCAGCGTCTCCATCGGAGGTCGCAGCGGCGACTCCGAGTACGAATGCCGACCCGAGCGGGAGCCTTCGCAGTAGACGAGCGGTTTCTGCCCGGTCGACTGTCACGGCGATCCATGCTCCTCCGGCGGCGCTTGCCAGGCCGGCCACCACGACGGTGGCGCCACCGGGACCGCCGGCAGCGTCGACGATCGCCGCAGCGTGGCCGAGGGCCATGAGGCCCGCCACCACGGCCAGCCCGTAGGCCACCCAGAACCTGACGACAAGGCGTCGGTCGGTGCCTGAGAGGCGGGTCGCCGAGCCGCGGGCCTGCGATGGTGAACCACCAGCGAGCAGGGTGGCGGCGATCAGCCCTGTGGCGGAGATCCCCAGGGCAAGGGAGCGGAGCGCGGTTGCGATGCCGGATGCGTCGATCTGGTCGCCCAGAAGGAGGGCGGCGATCGCTCCACCCAGGGCGTAGGCCGCAGTGACCAGGCCCAGGGCCAGGCCCCGACGGTCCGGGTTGGCCTCGGCCGCGCACTGGAGTCCGAAGGCGTAGCCAAGCCCGTTGCAGCCGCCGAAGACGATGCCGTACCCGACGAGCAGGCCGATCAGCGAGGAGGCCGATGCCGCCAGCAGCAGGCCGACCGCAGCGCCTCCGGTAGCGACCAGTACGACCATGGGTCCGGGTAGCCACCGGAACAGCGGGTGTCCGGTGAGGACCACGAGGGTGAGGGTCACCAGCGCCACGGAGTACACCGCGGCGACACCGCCGCGTCCGGCGCCCAGGTCGGCTTCGAACGGTTCGATGAACAGGCTGAAGGAGTGGATCGTGCCGAGGGCCCCGCTCAGGAGCACGCAGGCCAGGAGCGTGCGGTCCCGAGGTCGCATGGTCGGCGACCCTACGCCATGCCTCCGTTTTGCTGATTCCCACGTGAGGCAGGTCGAAGCAGTGGGTCGGATGAATCGACGGGTGAGGCCAGGTGCCCCCGGTGGCCCGCCTTGACCGGTTACAGGGTTGCCTTGCTTCCGGAACCACTGTCTAGTCTCGAAGGGTGGGAAAAGCCCTCACCGACTACGAGGTGGACCGCTACAGCCGGGAAGGCTGCATGTCGCCGTTCGACCTGCTGACTGCCGACGAGGCGTCCGAAGCCCGGGCGGCCCTAGAGGCCCACGAGGAGTCGCTCGGGGGGAGTCTCGGGCCGGTCCTGCGGTCGGGTTCCCACATGCTGCTTCCCTGGGTGGACGACCTGATGCGCCATCCCCGCCTGTTGGATGCCGTCGAGGACCTGATCGGGCCTGACATCCTCTGCTGGAATTCCATCTTCTGGATCAAGGAGCCGGGCAGTGCCAGCTATGTGGGCTGGCACCAGGACTTCGAGTACTGGGGTCTGGACGACGATCGCCTGGTAAGCGTCTGGATCGCCCTGTCGCCGGCGTCCGAGGCGGCGGGATGCATGTCGGTACTACCCGGCTCCCACCGGGCGCCGATAGGCCATCGGGAGACGTACGCACCGGACAACCTGCTCAGCCGGGGCCAGGAACTCGACATCGACCCGGCAGAGCACTCGCCGGTGGCCATGCCGCTGGAGTCGGGGCAGGTTTCGTTCCACAACGTCCGGACGGCCCATGGATCGGGGCCGAACACCACCACCGACCGACGCATCGGCCTGTCGTTCCACTACATGCCGACGTGTACACGCCAGACCAAGGTGGACTGGGATGCGGCGGCCCTGGTGCGAGGCGTCGACGAGTTCGGCCACTTCGCCCACTGCCCGCGGCCGGGTACCGACATGGACCCGGAGACCCTGCCGTTCTTCGAGCGGGCCGCCGGGGCAATGCGCGAGATCATCTACGCCGGGGCCAGGCCGACGACGCCGACCATCTGAGACCCGTCCTGACACGGCATCGCCGATGGAAGCATCCCCACCCGGCGCCCCCGGATGGGGGTAGGAGGATCAGGCGAGGCGGGTGCGGTCCACCTCGAGGCGGAGTACGTCGGGGCGTGAGTAGTGGCCGGTCGGGTCGAAGTTCTGGCGCTGGCGGTGGACCTCGCCGATGTCCAGGTCGGCCCACACGATGGTCTCCTCGTTCCGGACCGGTTCCACGATCCATTTCCCATCCGGTCCAGCTATGCAGGTACCGCCGTTGTGGTAGCGGACGCCATCCGGGAGCTGGTTTTTCAGGGGAAATCCGGGTGGCAGGTCCTCTGAGCAGTAGAGGGCTCCGACGCTGATAACGAATAGGCGACCCTCCTTGGCGATGAAGCGGGTGATGTCCTCGGTGAGGCCCACGGATCCGGGCCAGGCGGCGACGTGGATCTCCGAGCCTGTGGAGTACATGGCGGTACGGGCCAACGGCATCCAGTTCTCCCAGCAGTTCAGGCCGGTCAACCGCACCCCGTGGTGGTCGTGGGCGACGAGACCTGCCCCGTCCCCGTCGGCCCACACCAGGCGTTCGCCGTAGGTGGGCTTCAGCTTGCGGTGCACGCCGATGACGCCGGCGACCGGGTCGATGGCAACCAGCGAGCAGTAGACGGAGCCCCTCGAAGCGGACCGTTCGACGATACCGACGTAGGTGAAGGCACCGGATTCGCGTACGGCGTCGATGACCGGAGCAAAGGCCGGACCGTCGACCTCCACGGCCTGGTCCAGGTACCAGGAGAACGCCGCCTGCTGGTCGGGGTCCTCCCACGCAGCAGCGTTGGTCAGGTCGATCCAGACCGGGTAGCCGGGAATGAACACCTCGGGAAAGGCGATGAGCTCAGCGCCACCTACGGCAGCCTGGCCGATGCGGTCGACGACCAGGTCCACGGTGGCGGAGCGATCGAGGAACACGGGAGCGGACTGGACGGCAGCGATCCTCATCTGCCCAGCCTGCCAGAAGGGAGTGGTGGGACCAGAACGGGGGGTGTGACTCCACGACGGGCAGAAACGGAACCCTGGGCAGCCGGTTCCGGTCAGCTGGTCCCAGCGAGATCCCTGTCCGGGGCGTCAAATGCCATGACGCCATCGTCGAGTGCTGCGCGACGGATCAACTTCACGTCACGGGCGTAGTCCTGTGTGTTCAACCACGGTGCCCTGTCACCCTGGCGGGGCAGCAGGTGCATGGAGCGCTTCATGTAGCCGGCCGGGAAGTCGTCGATCCACGGACGTTGCGGCATGTCGGCATCCGAGGGACGGAGTAGCGGCATGCACCGGGTTGCCCCGGCCCTTCCCATGTGCTTCAGGAGCCGACAGACGTACTCCGAGGTGAGGTCCGCCTTCAGGGTCCACGAGGCGTTGACGTACCCGAACGACGACACGAGGTTCGGCACGCCCGAGTAGGCGAGGCCCCGGTAGGTCCACGTCCTGGCGAAGTCGACCGGCTCGCCATCCACAACGAAGTCCATTTCCCCGAGGGTGACCAGTTTCAGGCCAGTCGCCGTCACGATGATGTCGGCCTGCAACTCCTCTCCGGACTGGAGGAGGATCCCGTTCTCCGTGAAGGTGTCGACGTGGTCGGTCACCACCGACGCCTGACCGGAGCGGATCGACTTGAACAGGTCACCGTCCGGTATGAGGCACAACCGCTGGTCCCACGGGTTGTAGGTCGGGGTGAAGTGTGTGTCCACGTCGTAGTCGGGTCCCAGACCTGCCCGTACGCCGCCGATGAGCAGGTTCTTGATCTTCTCGGGGTCGGTTCGGGTCTTGCGGTAGACGAGACCCTGTCGGACGACGTTCTTCTTCCGGGTGATGGCATAGGCGAGCCGTTCGGGCAGGAACCGTCGGAGGCGGTTGGCGAAGACATCCCGGGAGGGTCGTGAGACCACGTAGGTGGGTGAGCGTTGCAGCATCGTGATGTGGGCAACATCCTCGGCCATGGCCGGAACGAGGGTCATGGCGGTCGCCCCCGACCCGATCACCACGACCCTCTTGCCGACGTAGTCGAGGTCCTCGGGCCATTCCTGGGGATGGATGATCGTCCCGGCGAAGCGTTCCCGGCCAGCGAACTCCGGCGTGTAGCCCTCCCGGTAGCTGTAGTACCCGGAACACATGTAGAGGAACCCGCAGGTCACGGAGACGAGGCCCTCGGCTCCGGTCACGGGGTCGGTGTGTGTGGCCGTCACCGTCCATCGGGCGTCGGCGCTGGACCATTCGGCGGTCGAGACCCGGTGTCCGAAGCGGATGTGGCGGGCCAGGTCGTTCTCGGCGACCGTCTCCCTCAGGTAGTCCAGGATGACCGGTCCGTCGGCGATCGACTTCTCCTGCTTCCACGGCTTGAAGCGGAAGCCCAGGGTGTGCATGTCGCTGTCGGACCGTACGCCCGGATACCGGAACAGGTCCCACGTGCCGCCGATGTCCGGCCGGCCCTCCAGGATGGCGAAGGTCGTGCCCGGGCACCGGTCCTGGAGGTGGACGGCGCCGCCGATGCCGGAGATCCCGGCGCCGACGATCAGGACGTCGACGTGTTCCCGAGATGTCCCTGCCATGGCCCGGACCCTAGGAAGGGCCTGAAGCCGAGGCCAATCCCGCCATGAACCCCTCGTGGTGGACTGCTGACGGTGCACGGGACGCTCCGCCGTAGCCTTCACCCCGTGAGCGTCCCGACTGCCACCCGTCCTCCGGAGCTGCGCCTCACCCACCTCCACCAACTGGAGGCCGAGGCCATCCACATCATGCGCGAGGTGGTCTCCCAGTTCGAGCGCCCGGTGATGATGTACTCGATCGGCAAGGACTCGTCGGTACTCCTGCACGTCGCCCGCAAGGCGTTCTTCCCGGGGAGGATCCCGTTCCCGCTACTGCACGTGGACACCACCTGGAAGTTCCGGGAGATGATCGAGTTCCGGGACCGAACCGCCGCCGATCTGGACATAGACCTGATCGTCCACACCAATCCCGATGGTGTCGCTGACGGGATCAACCCCTTCGACCACGGGTCCCGGAACTACACCGACATCATGAAGACCCAGGCCCTCAAGCAGGCCCTCGACGCCGGTCGCTTCGATGCGGCCTTCGGGGGTGCCCGTCGCGACGAGGAGAAGTCCCGGGCCAAGGAACGAATCTTCAGCTTCCGGGACCGCTTCCACCGGTGGGATCCCAAGAACCAGCGACCGGAGCTCTGGGACATCTACAACGGACGGGTCGACCGTGGAGAGAGCATCCGGGTCTTCCCGATCAGCAACTGGACCGAGCTGGACGTCTGGCAGTACATCCACCTCGAGGGCATCCCGATCGTGCCGCTCTACCGCTCGGCGCCCAGGCCGGTCGTGGAACGCGACGGAACACTCATCATGGTGGACGACGACCGGTTCAGATTCGCCGACGGCGAAGAACCCGAGGTTCGCTCGGTGCGTTTCCGGACCCTGGGCTGCTACCCGCTCTCCGGCGCCGTGGAGTCAACGGCTACGACTCTGCCGGAGATCATCCAGGAGATGCTCCTGGCCACCCGGTCGGAGCGTGAGGGCCGGATCATCGACCACGACCAGTCCGGCTCCATGGAGGAGAAGAAGCGGGAGGGGTACTTCTAGATGTCCCACGCCTCCGACCTCATCGCCTCCGACATAGAGGCCTACCTGGCCGAGCACGAACGCAAGGACCTGCTGCGCCTCCTGACGTGTGGCAGCGTCGACGACGGCAAGTCCACCCTCATCGGGAGGCTCCTCCACGACTCCAAGATGATCTACGAGGACCACCTCGCCGACCTCGAGGCGGACTCCTCGATCATGGGCTCGGCCGGTGGGCAGGTCGACCTGGCGCTCCTCATGGACGGCCTGAAGGCCGAGCGGGAGCAGGGGATCACGATCGACGTGGCCTACCGCTACTTCTCCACGGCCCGGCGGAAGTTCATCATCGCCGACACCCCCGGACACGAGCAGTACACGCGCAACATGGTCACCGGCGCCTCGACCTGCCAACTGGCCGTCATCCTGATCGACGCACGGCTGGGCATCCTGGCCCAGACCCGACGGCACAGCTACATCGCCAGCCTCCTGGGCATCCGCAACGTCGTGGTGGCCGTCAACAAGATGGACCTCGTGGACTGGTCGGAGGAACGATTCGACGAGATCTGCGCCGCGTACCGGGATTTCGCCCGGGTCCTGGACCTCCAGGATCCGTACTTCCTCCCCATGTCGGCGCTGCTGGGCGACAACGTGGTGGATGCTGGCGACAACCTCGCCTGGTTCGACGGGCCGCCGCTCATGGAACACCTCGAGACAGTGGACGTGGAGGCGGGCGTCGACCTGGAACGCCTCAGGCTTCCGGTGCAGATGGTGGTCAGGCCCGACCTGGACTTCCGTGGCTTCGCCGGAACCGTGGCCTCCGGCGTGCTCCGCCCCGGCGACGAGGTGGTTGCCATGCCATCGGGCCTGCGATCCAGCGTGGAACGCATCGTCACCTTCGACGGAGACCTGGAGGTGGCAGGACCCGGCCGGGCCGTCACCGTGACCCTGGCCGACGAGATCGACATCAGCCGCGGAGACCTGCTGGTCGGCGTGGACCAGGCCCCGGGTCGGGCCCACGAGGTGGATGCGATGCTCGTCTGGATGTCAACCGAGGAGCTGGAGCCCGGCAGGCGGTACCTGCTGCAGTCGGCGAACGGCACCAGCAGTGCCTCGGTCTCGACGATCCGGCACCGGATCGACGTGGACACGCTCGACGAACAGCAGGTCGTCTCACTCGGCCTGAACGACATCGCCCGGTGTGCCGTCAGCAGCGACCGGGAGCTGCTGTTCGACCCCTACGCCTCGAATCGCCAGACCGGATCGTTCGTGCTGGTGGACCGTCTCTCGAATGCCACGGTCGCCGCCGGGATGATCATCGGGGCCTCGTCGGCCTGGGACCGTCAACCCGATGCCGGGCTGAACCGTCAGGCATCGTCGATCTCCGGAGCGGAACGCTCGGACCGGTTCGGCCAGCAGCCCTGCACCGTTCTGCTCACCGGTCTCACGGCTGCCGGCAAGTCGACCATTGCCACGGCCCTGGAGCGGCGCCTCTTCGACCGGGGTCGGACGACGATCCGCCTGGACGGTGAGAACGTCCGTCTGGGCATAAGCCGTGACCTCGGCTTCAGCTCCCAGGAGCGGTCCGAGAACCTCCGCCGCGTGGCCGAGGTGGCCCGCCTGGTCAACAACCAGGGCCTGATCGCAATTGCCGCCCTCGTCGCCCCGAAGGAGGAGGTCCGGGCGCGGGCCCGTGAGCTCGTGGGCGTCGAGCGGTTCGTGGAGGTGTTTGTCGACACCCCGCTGGAGGTGTGCCGGGAGCGTGACGCGAACGGCATGTACGAAGCCGCCGACCGGGGTGAGATCCCCCAGTTTCCGGGCGTGTCGGCTACCTACGACCGGCCCACAGACATGGACCTACGTGTCGACACCTCGGTCCAGGACGTCGACGAGTGCGTGGACGTCATCATGGGGATGCTGGCGGAGCGGGGCTACCTGAATGCCTGACCAGCCAGTCTCAGAGCCGGTCTCGAGCAACATCGTGAGAGCCGACGGTCGGGTCGATGCGGCTGATCGATCGGCCATGCTCGGCCACGCCGGACGGACGGTCTGGTTCACCGGGCTGTCTGGTTCCGGCAAGTCCACCCTGGCATTCGCCGTGGAGGAGGCCCTCGTGGCCAGGGGCGTGGCCGCCTATGTGCTGGACGGCGACAACGTCAGGTTCGGGCTGAACCGGGACCTCGGCTTCTCCGCCGAGGACCGCACGGAGAACGTGCGACGCATAGGCGAGGTCTGCCGCCTCTTCCAGGACGCCGGCCTCGTGGTCCTGAGTGCGTTCATCTCGCCGTACCGGGCCGACCGTGACGCCGTACGGGCGCTGCATGCCGAAGGAACGTTCGTCGAGGTGTTCGTGGATACGCCCCTGGACGTCTGCGAGGACCGCGATGTGAAGGGCCTGTACGCCAAGGCCCGTGCCGGGGAGATCCCCGACTTCAGCGGCATCTCGGCGCCCTACGAGGTCCCGGAGTCCCCGGACCTCACTGTCGACGCCACCGGCACCCTGGCTGATTGCGTGGCGGCGATCCTCCGGCACCTCGACGATCTCGACCCTGTCGACGGTCTGGACGGTCTCGACGGTCTGGACAACAGCTCCCGCTGACCCGGGGCCGTCAACGTATGCAGGCCGCTGCTGGCATGTACGGTCCCGGCCGGTGACCGACCCACTGCTGGAGCCATTCGACCTGGGAGGGATCCACCTCCGCAACCGGATCTTCTCCAGCAGTCACGCGCCCGGATACAACACCGACGGCACGCCCAGCGAGCGCTATGTGGCGTACCACGAGGAGAAGGCCCGTGGCGGCATCGGCCTCACCATGGTCGGCGGTTCCTCCAACGTGTCACCTGATTCGGCGTCGATCTGGGGGCAGTTGAACTTCGGTACGGACGCCATCATCGAGCCACTGGCTGCCATGGTCGAACGGATCCGCGCTCACGGGACGGGTGTCATGAGCCAGCTCACGCACATGGGTCGACGAACCGTGTCAAACGACGGGGACTGGCTTCCGACGATCGCTCCGTCGCCGGTACGTGAGCCGATGCACCGCTTCTGGCCGAAGCAGATGGAGCACTCCGACATCCGACGGGTCGTCGCCGACTTCGCCTCGGCCGCCCGCCGGGCCGCTGCAGCGGGCCTTGATGGCATAGAGCTGGTCGCCACCAGCCATCTCATCGACCAGTTCTGGACGCCCCTGGTGAACCGAAGGACCGACGAGTACGGCGGCTCGTTGACGAATCGGCTGAGGTTCACCTTCGAGGTGCTCGAGGCCATCCGTGCCGCCACCGGGGAGGACCTGGCGGTCGGCCTCCGAATGATCGGCGACGAGGACCAGCCCGGCGGACTCAGCAGGGAGGAGAGCATAGAGATAGCGGTGCTCCTGGCCAGCTCCGGGCTGCTCGACTTCCTGAACGTGGCAGGGCCGTCACTGGCCACCGACGACGGGCTGGCCAAGGCCATTCCTCCGTCCGGGACGCCGCTCATGCCGTACCTCCAGGTCGCTGCTGCGGTGAAGGAGGCCGTGGACCTGCCGGTCCTGCATGCCACCAGGATGACGGACCTCTCCTCGGCCCGGCACGCCATCTCGGAGGGCCTCATCGACCTCGCCGGGATGACACGGGCCCACATGGCCGATCCCCACATCGTGGCCAAGTTGGAGCGCGGTGAGGCCGATCGGATCCGGGTCTGCGTGGGCGCCGCCTACTGCATCAACAGACTGCACCTGGGCATGGAGTCGGTCTGCATCCAGAACCCGGCCACTGGGCGCGAGTCGACGGTCCCGCAGTTGGTCGTACGTACGAGCGGGCCACGGAAGCGTGTCGTGGTGGTGGGTGCGGGGCCGGGTGGCCTGGAGGCCGCACGAACGTGTGCAGAACGTGGCCACGACGTGGTCCTGTTCGAGGCACAGGACCGGGTGGGTGGCCAGATGGTGCTGATGGCGCGCGCCAGCCAGCGCCAACTGGAGGTCGCCGGCATCGTGGACTGGCTGGCGGCCGAGATCGGCCACGCCGGCGTGGAGCTCCGCCTGTCCAGCCCCGTGGACGCCGTCGACGTCCTCGCCGAGGATCCCGACGTCGTCGTGATCGCAACCGGTGGTCGACCGGAGATCGACTTCCTGGAGTCCGGTGCCGACCTGGTCCACACCTCATGGGAGGTGCTCGCCGGCGCCGTCAGGCCGGCGGGACGGATCCTCGTGTTCGACGACCACGGGGCGGAGCGTGGCCTCTCCGTGGTGGAGTACCTGGTCGACCGGGGAGCCGTCGGCCTGGAGGTGGTCACCCCGGACCGACATGTGGGATTCGACCTGGCGACGCCGCCGGGCCCCGCCTACCTGCGGATGCTGTATGGCCACGGGGTGCTCCTGACGCCCGACCACCGACTCGTCGCTGTAGAGCATTCCGGCGACGTGCTCCGGGCCACCCTGCGCAATGGGTACACGCGGGCGGAGGTCGTCCGGGAGGTGGACTCGGTGGTGGTCGAACACGGGGTCGTTCCCGATGGGAGCCTCTTCGAGGAGCTCCGGGACGGCTCGGCCAACGAAGGGGTTGTCGACCTGGATGCGCTCCTGGATGGAGGCCCGCAGCCGGCGCCGGCCGACGGCTACGCCCTGTTCCGCGTGGGAGATGCCGTGGCCAGCCGTGACGTAGCGTCCGCCATCTACGAGGCCCGACGCCTCCTTCAGTCCCTCTGACCGGATCGGATCCAGCAGTGACGAGCGGTGCCGTTGTGTTCCCCTCCCGGCGACCACCCGGCTACGACTGGTTGGCCGACGAACCTCGGTTCGACCCGTCCCGACATCTTCAGGTTGAGCCGCCGAGAACCACGACGAGCCTGGCCGAACTGGGCTACAGCGCTGCCGAGATCGCGCCGACGGCGACTCCCGTGGCGTTCTCCGAACCCTTCCGGATCCTGTCGGACGAGGGCGCCGGGGTGCTCCTAGACGTTGCCCGTGGGTTGCGGATCCATGCGTCGCGGGCCGGGGACCGCATAGAGAACACCGTGCGCGGAGGCTGCTACCGGTCCCGATGGTTGCGCGACATGTGCTGCAGCCCCGAGGTGACCGGCGCCATGTCGGACATCTACGGCAGCGAGGTCGCCCCACACACCATGCCGGTGCACCTCGGACACCTCAACTATGAACCAACCGAGGTGGGCGAGGCCGTCGACAAGTGGCACCACGACACGATTCCGCTGGACTACGTGATGATGGTCAGCGATCCGGCGACCATTCCGGGAGGCCGGTTCGAGATATTCCTGGGGACCCGGCACGAAGCAGGGTGCCTCGCCGAGGCGGGGGAGCGCCCGCCCGTGGACCGGGTGCTCGTTCCGGACTTCCCGGGTCCCGGATGGGGCATTGCGCTGCACGGAAACATGGTCGTACATCGTGGAGCGCCCCTGGACGGCCAGGCCGAGCGGATCACGATGGTCAACGCATATGTGGCACTGGATCGGAGTGGCGCCGACCAGTCCCGTTCCCGGGACCTCATCGGCGTGGACGACCCCGAGTTGCTCTATACCGAGTGGGCCCGCCATGTCGCCTGGCGGGCGGCTGGCCGGCTGGAGGAACTCGTCGACTCGCTGCCCTTCGGGACGGGTGCCGATGAGGCCGCTGACCGCCTGGAGGAGGCGGTGGCAGACGTGTTGCAGGCTATGGAGGAGATGCGTGCCGGCGAGGTCGAGATCCAGCACTACGAGTGAGCAGGGTCCGGGGAGCAGGGCCGGATCGGCGGCGCAGGGTCGGACTGGATCCGGACGGCAGTAGCCAATCGACCAATGTCTCCCGAACGTGGAAGGATCCGCCCTGATGCAGGTACTCAGCGACACTCAGGTGGCGGCGTTCCGCCGCGACGGCTACGTGATGATGGCGGACGCCGTGTCGGCCGACGAGCTGGCTGCCCTCCGGGAGGTGTTCGCCGCTTGGATGGCGGAGAGCCGCTCCCAGACAGGCCCTTGGGGGACCACGGTCGACGGCCGGTCCCGCTTCGACGTCGAACCGGGGCACTCCGCTGGGTCGCCCGCCCTGAGGCGGGTGGCCTCGCCCGTCGAGGTGTCCGACGTCTACCTCGACGTGATGCGCAACGCCCGGATGGTGGACGCCGCGGCACAGCTCGTCGGCCCGAACATCGAGTTCAACAACGCCAAGGTCAACTCCAAGCAGCCGGGGACTGCCACAGCGGTCAGGTTCCACCAGGACTTCCTGTACGAGCCCCACACCAATGACGACCTGGTGGCGGTCCTGATCTTCCTCGACGACGTGACGTTGGAGAACGGGCCGCTGGAGGTGGTTCCGGGCAGCCATCTGGGTCAGATGTACGAGCACTGGCACGACGGGGTGTTCACCGGCACGGTGGCGCCGGATGTGGAGGCCGAAGCGACCGGACAGGCGGTGGCCTGCCAGGGGCCGGCGGGTTCAGCCTGCCTGCTGCACACCCGGACGCTCCACGGTTCGGGGCCCAACATGTCGGACACGGCGCGCACGCTCTACATCTGCACCTACAGGTCCGAGGACAGCCAGCAGCTGCAGGCCAACCACATCCCCAGCGTCTTCGATGGCGAGGTCGTGCGCGGGGTGGCCACGAACCGGGTCCGCTGTTCAGCCTCGGAGATGGAGTTTCCGGAGATCCCGACGGGTGCTTCGTTCTTCGAGCAGCAGGCACAGCATCCGGTGGCCTGATGTCGGACCTGCTGCGCCTGTCCTATGACACCGATGACGGCTTCGGAGTGCGTGCCCGTATCGGCCTCGTGGTCCTGGAGAACGACCAGACGGTGGAGGCTGAGCTGGCAGCCCTCTGGCCCGCTGGTGTCACCGCTTTCGTGACCCGGATTCCGATGGAGGACCAGGTCACCGCTGAGACCCTGCTGGCCATGGAGGGCCGGATTCCCGTCGCGGCAGGCCTGCTTCCGACCGCCTTCGGCTTCGACGTGGTCGGCTATGGCTGCACGTCGGCCTCCACCCTGATCGGGGAGGACCGGGTGGATGCAGCCATCCGGGTCGCCCACCCGGGAGTGCCCAACACCAATCCGATGACGGCGGCAGTGGCGGCGTTCACCGCCCTCGGGGCGATCAGGATCGGCGTGGTGACGCCGTACTCGGCCGAGGTCACGGCCGGAATCGTCGGGCACCTGAACGGTCGGGGCCTGGACGTCGTGGCCGCGGGCTCCTTCCTGGAGGAGAGCGACTCTGTCGTTGCACGGATAGCCCAGGAGTCGGTGGCCAACGGGGTGCGGAAGGTGGTCGAGTCGGCGGAAGCGGCCCTGCCACCAGGTGCGGGCCTGGACGGCGTGTTCGTGTCGTGTACCAGCCTCCGAGCCTTCGGAATCGTGGAGGACCTGGAGGACCACCTCGGGATTCCCGTCGTCTCCAGCAACCTGGCATTCGGCTGGCACATGCTGCGACTGGCCGGGGTGGGTGATGCAATCGCCGGACTGGGACGGCTCTTCACCCTCGGACTGGACTGCAGCCCGGCATGACCCTGCCGGACCGGGGCTTTCCCCGTAGCGAGTACGAACAGCGGACGGAGAGGGCCCACGGCCTGATGGCCAGCCTCGACCTGGACGCCCTGCTCGTCTGCACGGAACCCGAGGTCCGTTACCTGACCGGATTCCACACGCCGTTCTGGCAGAGCCCGACCCGGCCATGGTTCGTGGTTCTGCCAGCCGCCGGCCCGCCGATCGCCGTGATCCCGGAGATCGGTGCCTCCTCCATGGCCGACACGTGGGTCGAGGACGTCCGTACCTGGCCGGCACCGCGTCCGTCCGATGACGGCGTCGGCCTGCTGGTCGACACCCTCAGCGAGGTCGTCGGGCGACGTGGCGGTTCACCTGGGCGGGTCGGCCTGCCCATGGGCCATGAGACCCATGTCCGGATGCCCCTGTCGGACCTGGACGTGATGCGGGACCGGATCCAACCACTGGAACTCGTGGACGCCACCGATGTGGTCCGTGGGTTGCGGATGGTCAAGTCCGAACGCGAGGTCGCCAAGACGGCACACATCTGCGGCATCGTGTCCGGCGCCTTCGAGGGAATCGGCGACCTGCTGTCCGTCGGCATGACGGAACGGGAGGCCTTCGCCGCGTTCCGGATCGACATCCTGGAGCGGGGTGCCGACGACGTGCCCTACCTCGTGGGGGCTACCGGTCCGGGGTTCGACGACATCATCAAGCAGCCCGGTGACCGTGTGATCGAAACAGGCGACCTGCTCATGTTCGACACCGGTTCCACGTTCGACGGGTACTTCAGCGACTTCGACCGCTACGTGGCCTTCGGGCGGGCCGACGAAGAAGCCAGACGGGCCTACGAAACGGTCTGGGCGGCCACGGAGGCCGGCTTGGCCGTCATCCGACCGGGAACCACGACCAGTGGCCTCTGGCAGGCCATGGGGAAGGTCCTCGAGAATGGAGGGCCGACCGGCGGGTCCGCCGGCAGCACACCGGGAGGCTCGGTGGGCCGCATGGGTCATGGCCTCGGAATGCAGGTCACGGAATGGCCGTCGAACACTGCCGACGACGACACCGTGCTGGTCGAGGGGATGGTCCTGACCCTCGAGCCATCGCTCACGTGGGCGCCGGGATGCATGATGGTCCACGAGGAGAACCTGGTCGTTCGGGCCGACGGACCGGAGTTGCTGTCGCGTCGGGCCCCCGCCGAAATGCCCGTAATCGGGTGAGTCCAGCTCGTCAGCCGTGGGCCAGGCGCATTGGATGAAGTGAGCGTTTCGCCGGTTGATCTGCGCCCGTCGGTGGGCGTTCCGGTCGTGGACCTGGGTGATACCACTGCGCTCGTATCCGCCCTGTCGACCGTGGGCTTCGTGGCCGTCCGCGGTCACGGCGTGCCGGATGCCGACCTGTCGGCCATGCGGGGCCTGCTCGTCGACCTGTTCGCCGTGGGCGAGGAAGCCAAGGCCCGGCAGTCGGTAAGTCGGGATGACTACCGGGGCTTCATCCCGCTACGTGCGTTCTCATCCAACCGGGCCGGGGAGGACCCACCGGACGCCTTCGAGGGATACAAACTGCACTGGGAATGCCCGACCGACCATCCGGTACGAGCCGAATGTGCGCTCTACGGATCCAACCGTTGGGCCGACCACCTGCCGGAGATGGCGTCCGTGGTGGGCTCCTGGTGGGCGGCCATGGACTGTCTTGCGGATCGGCTCGTGGATTCCCTGGCCGACTCTCTTGGGCTGAACGGGCTGGACGGGCAGACAATGGCCGCGACGAGGGCAGCCCCGCTCACCAACGTGACGTTGCTCCACTATCCGAGGCGTCGGCCCGATGACCTGACGCCGGGATTCCACCCGCACAAGGACATCACCGTGGTGACCATCCTGGACCCCGACCCGGTCGGGGGACTGGAGGTGCGATCACGGGAGGGCTCCTGGATGGAGGCGGAGTGTCCTGAGGGCGCCCTGCTCGTGAACGTCGGCGACCTGCTGGAGGTCTGGTCCGGTGGTCGCCTGGTGTCGACACCGCACAGGGTCACCAACCCGGTGGGAGTCGACCGCTACAGCGCCCCGTTCTTCGTTGTGCCCAACCACCGGGTGGTGGTGGAGCCGCTGCTGGAGCCGGTGGCGGGCTTCCGACCCAGGTCGGTTCCGGTCGGCGCTGTGACCGCCGAGGTGTGGCGGACCAACTGGCCGGACGAGGCGCCCTCGGACCCGACCACGCACCTCGGAACTGTCGACGTCTGAGCAGGTGCATCCCCGATCGGGCTGTTCTCGGAATCGTGCATGCCCACATGACCGCATGCCCGCATGGCAGGAGTTCTCCCAGGCCACGCCGGAGTTCAAGGTGGGGCGCATAGTGAGCGGGGGCTGCGTGAGGGACCTGGAGCCCGGCGAGGTGGCCGCCTACGACGCACCCTTCCCGGACGACTCCTACAAGGCCGGCGCGCGGATCTTCCCGACCCTCGTACCGACCAGCCTCGACGACCCGGAATCGGTACCCAACCAGGAGGCCTGGAAGGTACTCGAGGCGTTCGAGCGACCGTTCCTGTGTGCGTTCAGTGACCAGGACAAGATCACCGCCGGCAACGACGCTCCGTTCCGGGCGAAGGTGCCGGGCGCCGCAGGCCTGGAGCATCGGACGATGGTGGGTGGCGGCCACTTCCTGCAGGAGGACGTCGGCCCGGAGCTGGCAACGGTCATCGTGGATTTCATAGCCGCCACTGCCTGATAGGCCACCGCTGCCGCTGCCGCTGCC
>Ga0207990_1000634_pt1 | contig 19895 bp, 27 predicted proteins | sample ETNtaG_8_FD_185780 | JGI IMG/M metagenome (GOLD analysis project Ga0207990, IMG submission 185780) | Marine microbial and viral communities from oxygen minimum zone, Eastern Pacific Ocean - ETNP201406SV75 (SPAdes) (version 2) | ecosystem: Environmental > Aquatic > Marine > Oceanic ...
AAAAAAAAAATAAAAAAAAAAATTTATAAATTAATAAATTTTATAGATTTAAAAAATCTTATGGAAGAAGAAAAAATATGTTGTTGGTGGTGTACTTATCAATTTGATAATTTAGCATGTGGAATACCAATAAAATATGAAAAAAAAAAATATCATGTAAAAGGATATTTTTGTAGTTTTAATTGTGCATTAAGTTATAATGATAATGAAAACATAGATTATTTAATAAAACAAGAAAGAAGATGTTTATTAAATTTATTATATAATATTATGGAAGAAAAACACGAAAGAATAAAAAAAGCACCAAAAAAAGAATGTTTAATAAAATTTGGAGGAATATTAACAATAGAAGAATTTAGAAAAAATAGTAAAACATATAAATTAACTTATCCACCAATATTACCATTAATACCAGAATTAGAAGAAATAGAATTAATAAAAGATAATAAAGATATAACATTAAATAAAAATATTTCACAACGATTTAATAAAAAAAGTAATACATCGTTAGATAACTTTTTTTCTTAAAATTAATTAAATATAATTAAATATAAATTATTATACTACTAATGGAATATAATTTAACAAATCAAGAAATGGATATGGGAATGAATAATCCAACTATGAAAGAAGATAATGATTTAACAAATTTATCAGATTCAAGTTCAAATTTTGGAGGAATACCAATGCAAAATCCACCACAAAATCATCAAGATAATTTTGAAAATGAATTAAAAGATGATGATGTATCATCATATGCTGGATCAGATTTATCACCAGAAGAAACATTAAAAAAAAAAAGATTATTATTATTTAAATTAAAAAGATTACAAAAGAAAAATTATCAAGCATCAAGATTTTATGATATGAATTCATCATTACCAGAATTAACTGCTGAAGTAGAATCTTTAAAAAGAGAAGCAAATTTAGATCAAGGAACAAAAGTTACAAAAAATGCTTTAATATCAGTATGTTCATTATTAGAATATGTTAATAATAAATTTGATCCATTTGATATTGTTTTAGATGGTTGGTCAGAAGATATTAATGATGATGTTCAAAATGGAGAATATGATGAAGTAATGGAAGAATTATATTATAAATATTATGATAAAGTATCAATGGGACCAGAAGTAAAATTAATAACAATGATTGGTGGTAGTGCAGTTAAATTTCATTTATCACATACATTATTAAAAACAATGATTCCAAATGCAGATGTATTATTAAAACAAAATCCTAATTTAAAAAATGAAATTAGTAATTTAATTCAAAAAAATATACCAGAAATGAAACAAGTACAAAATGAAATTGATAATTTAGGTAGAGGACAAGTAACTGGTTTAACTGGTCCATCAGAAAATGTAGATGATATTATTGCAGAAATAGAAAAAGAATCCTTAAATAATCAACAAGAAAATAAAATAATGGATGAAATAAATAATCAAGGCGGAACAGAACAAGAAATTATATTTTAATAAAAATAAGATGGAGGAGATTTGGATCTTGAATTAATAAAATTTAAATCCATTTGTAAAGTATTTTCAATAAAATCTACTTTTTTATTTAAAATATTTTGTTTATCGTTAATTTTTTCAATTTTTTTTTGAACTATAGTTTTAAAATTATTTATATTTGTATTAAGTTGATTTATTAAATTTAATAAATAATTTAATTTTTCATCATGTTCTTTTATATTTTTATAAATGTCTTCTTCAATCATCATTATATATTTTCTTTTCATTTAGTTAAAAATATTTTTATATCAATTTTAAAATATATAAAATTGAATTATTATATATCATTAACCTTAATGAAAATTAGAATGAAGATGTTACAACAAAATACTATAGTCAGTCTAACCAAAGAGTGGTATGATATACGAGATAAAAAAATATCATCTACTAATATTAGCACTATAATTGGTGTTAATAGTTTTAAAAGTTCAAAAGAACTATTAAATGATAAAATATATGGATTAGATAAGATTGATAATATTTATACTAAACATGGAAACAAATTTGAAGAAATCGCAATTAATATTTTAGAACAAAAACTAAATATATCAATTGAAGATATTGGCTTTAAATTAAGTGAAAAATATAATTTTTTAGGTGCAACTCCAGATGGTATAACAATTTTTAATAATAATATTCATTTAGTGGAAATTAAATGTCCATTAACTAGAAAAATTAGCGGAATACCTTCATTTAATTATTATTGTCAAATGCAAACACAAATGGAAGTTTTTGATATTGAAGAATGTATATTTTTTGAATGTCATATAACAGAAATAACAAAATCTGAATATAAAAAAATGAAAAATAATACTAATATTGGATATTATAAAACTAAAAATATTTATTGGAAATTAAAAGAATCATCTTTAAATATAGTAAAAAGAGATAGATATTTTTATGAATTTTATATTCATGATATAAAAAAATTTAATAATAATTTGCAAATAAAATTAAATCAAAAAAATAATCGTAAAAGAAAATTTTCTGAAATGAATATTCCATTATTACCAATAAGAAAATATCAAAAAAATAATAAAGGAAATAAAGTAAGTAATAATGATATTAAATTACTTTTAACAAAACGATATTTAAATTATTATATAAGAAATGATAAATGTGAAGTATGGTTAAAATATTATGGTAATAAATATTATAAAGATTATTGTGTTGATAATAAATTTAGTAAAGAAATATCACAGAAAAGTATAGAATATAAAAGAAATTTTATAAAAAAAATTAAAAATATATGTAAACAAAAAAATTTAACATATATTGTAATACCATATCATTATAATTATAATGAATATTTAATAGAATTTACAAAAATTCAAATGAGAAATAATATAGATGTAATAATTAATCCATATTTTTTTGAAGAAAATATGGAATTATATTCAAATCCTACATTGATTATTAAAAATTATTCTATAAAAAATATTTTTCCTAATATTGAAATAGATAATACTGATTGTTATATTCTAGTAAATAAAGTCATCAAAAATATTAAATATATTAATAAAGGAAATAATTTATCAAACAATTCAATAAATAGAAGTTATATTTTTAAAAATAATTTTGATCATTATGTTTTAAATAAAAATCAAAAAAATATTAATAATAAATCTTATCTTATTGGTAATAAATGGCATTATATAGAAGATAAAAAACAAATTGAAAGTGACGAAGAGAATAATTTTAGTAAATTAGGAATAATTAATTTTTCACATCGAAAAACTAGAAAATTTTTATATAAATATAAATATTGGTTACAAGAAATTATAACGAATGATGATAAATATATCATATTTAATGATAAAACTTATACACCTAATTATTCTTCAAATGAACAATCAGAATGGTTAGATTTTAAAAAATCAATATTAGAAAAGAAAAAAGATTTAGTTTTGATATATGGAATTGGTGAAAAAACTAAAAAATTATTTAATAATGATAATATTTTTAGCTGGAAAGATCCAAAATTTTTAAAAAATATAAAAAAAGATAAATATAATTTAGGAATTAATAAATGTAATATCATACAAAATATATTAGAATTAAATAAAACTCAAGAATTAATTTATCCATTAGAATTACCAAAAGAAACAAAATTTATATTAGGAAAAAATGATTTAGAAATATTTTGTGATTTTGAAACTATTAATAGTTTTCTAGGTAAAGATAATTTAACTTATCTTATTGGAATGAGTTATAAATATAAAAATGAAAATATAAAATATGAATATTTTTTTGCAAAAAAAGATGATAATGAATCAGAAAAAGAAATATTTGATATTTTTATTGATAGAATTAATGAATTAGAAAAAAAATATGATTGTGATGCTAATGTTTATTGTTGGTCTAAAGCAGAACATAATTTTTTAAGAAAATTTAATAAAAAAAATAATTTAGATTATTTTATTGATTTTATTGATTTATTAGAAATTTTTAAAAAAAATTGTATTTTAATTAAAAATAATATTTATGGATTTGGTTTAAAAAATTATGTTAAATCTATGTACGAACATAATATGATTAAATTAAATTATAAATTAGAATGTGATAGTGGAGATAAATCTATAATATCAGCGTTGAAATATTATAATAATAATAATATAGATGAATATTGGAATTTAATAAAATATAATGAAATAGATTGTACTATTATGTATGAAATTTTAACCTATATCAGAAATTATTATAAAATTAATTAAAAAATAATTTATATTTATATACTATATAATATTATTATGAATATAATTGGATTAAGTTCTTCTTTAGCTATAATTATATTTTTACATGTCTTAATAAAAAGATATAATGAAATGGAAGAAGATAATAAAGAATTAATGGAATTATTTAAAAATAGATTAAATTTTAGTCAAGTCAAATCTGAAAATAAAGCTGAAAAAATTATTGATGGTGATAAACAATCATATAATAAATTTGAAATGGAAAAAGTTGAAGATAAAGAAGGAGTTGATATTGAAAATGATTTTTCTTTATTAAAAAAAGATTTACTTAAATATGTTAATGGTGCCCGTAATATGTTTGATAATAGTTTATTTGATAAATCAAATGAAGTTAATGATAAACAAAAACAAAACGAAAATAATAAACAAAATATTCAAGAAAAAAAATATGAAAACTCTTCAGAATTTGTGATTCAACATCCATTTAAACAACAAGCTATTAATTCATTAGATAATAATTTAAATAACAAAATTGATGAAAATAATAAAAAAAGATATTCTAGTTTAGATTATAAATCATTTAAACCAGATATGTGGGTTTCTGAAAATGAAAGTAGTATGAATGGTGGTAAAATAGATCCTAATTCAAATATATCAGCTTTTGATAATATGGAATCTTATAATTATATTTTAGAATAAGATATAATTTCATTAATTATAATTTTAATAAAATTTAAAAAAATTATTAAAATTTAAAATAATTTTTTACATTATACAAAATCTTATGATGTCTTCCGATAAAATTCCAGAACCAATTTTAACTGAAAATCAAAATCGATTTGTTTTATTTCCTTTACAAAATAATGAAATTTGGAAAATGTACAAACAACATTTAGCTTGTTTTTGGGTAGCTACTGAAATTGATTTATCTCAAGATCTAAATGATTGGAAAACATTAAAACAAGATGAAAAACATTTTATTAAATATGTTCTTGCTTTTTTTGCCGCAAGTGATGGAATCGTTTTAGAAAATTTAGCTGATAATTTTATTTGTGAAGTAAAACTACCTGAAGCAAGATGTTTTTATGGTTTTCAAGCTGCTATGGAAAATATTCATTCTGAAACATATAGTTTATTAATTGATACTTATATTAAAGATGAAGATGAAAAAAATAATCTTTTTAATGCTATGAATAATATCCCTTGTATTCAACAAAAAGCTAATTGGGCTATTAAATGGATGAATAAAGATGCTCCATTTATACAAAGATTAGTTGCTTTTGCATGTGTTGAAGGTATTCATTTTAGTGGTTCTTTTTGTGCTATATATTGGTTAAAAAAAAGAGGGTTAATGCCTGGTTTAACTTATTCTAATGAATTAATTAGTCGTGATGAAGGATTACATACTGATTTCGCATGTTTATTATATAGACAAGCAGTTAATAAATTAACTAATGAACAAGTTCATAAAATTGTAACAGAAGCTGTGAAAATTGAAAAAAATTTTATTTGTGATGCATTACCTTGTAAATTAATTGGTATGAATTCTAAAATGATGGCTACTTATATCGAATTTATTGCTGATCATCTATTATATGAATTAGGTCATACTAAATTATATAATGTTGAAAATCCTTTTGAATGGATGGATATGATTAACTTAACTGGTAAAACTAATTTTTTTGAAAAAAGAGTAAGTGAATATCAAAAATCTGGCGTAATGAATTCATTAAAAAAAACAGAAAAAAAAATTAATTTTTGTGTAGATGATGATTTTTAAATTTAATTTATTATCTTATTATATAATCAAAATATGGATTTTAAAAAAATTTTTAATAAACAAAGTTTTGGCATTGTTATTGGTTTATTAGGTACTGGTATCGGTGCTTATGGTGGTATGCCAGCACCACCTCAAACTTTTATAAAGCTTGTCGATAAATATAAATTTTTACAATGGTTTTTAGTTTATGTATTAATTTGGCAAGGAGCAGGTGGTTATGATGAAAAAATATCATTTATAGGTACAATTATTATTTATGCAATTTATAAATTAATTAGACATGCTGAAAGATGGTGGGATTTAAGATATAAATTAGGTTTAGATAAATACACAAGAAAACAAAGAGTAGCTATAAAAGCTGCGAAAAAAGCTGCAAAAAAAGCTGCAAAAAAAGCTGAAGCTGAAGAAGAAGAAGAAGAATCCGGCGGAGAGCTGACTATAGAAGAAGAGCGTGCAGAGCGTAAAAAAGGTAGCTTTGGTAAATCAGTTGAATCTCAATTAAAAAAAGCAGAAGAACAAGAAGAAAAAGATCAGGAGACAAGAGATTCATCATTCTATGGTAGATTATTTATTTGATTGATTTTTTTAAATTAATTAACAATTAAAATTTATACAATATATATATTTTAATTATGACATTACAACAAGATCCTGAATTTATCCAAAATTTAAAAGAGTATTTAAGCTTAGAAAAAAAAATTGCAGATTTTAAATCAGCTTTAAAAAGATTAGAAACAAGAAAAAAAGAATTATATGGTAAAGTTCATCAAAAAATGATTGTTAAAAAAGTAGAAACATTAAAATTACCAAATGGTGCAAAATTAAAAAATTATGTTAAAAAAACAAAAGAAGGATTAACAAAATCATATGTTCAAAATAGATTAAAATTATATTGTGAAGAAAATCATTTAAATTTTGAAGAAATAAATGATTATCTTTATAATAATAAATATAGAAAAGTAACTGAAACACCAGCTATTAGAAAAACTGTTCCTAGAAAAAAAAAACAAAATTAAATTAAAATTGATTATTATAATTTTATAATAAATATTTGAATAAAATGGATAGACATCAATACGAAGCTTATACGCGAATGACTAAACCATATTATGAAAACTTTGTTGAAGAAAATCATTATGATTTAACAAAATTATATAATATGCTAACAAATAGAGTAGAAACTTCATTAAAATTTGAAGATTTTTGTCGATTTGTTTATAAAAAAACATTATACCAGTTTTAAATTTTTTTTAATATTTAGTTATATATGACTAAATCAATTTATATTCCCACGGATATTAAAAATTTAATTAATGAGTTTATTCCATCTAATATAAAATATAAAAAATGTGATAACTGTGATTTTTATGATTTTTATACTAACTATAATTTTTATGAATGTCAGTTATGTGAAATGGATACGAGAAAATATTATTGTTTTGAATGTTCTAGAATTTGTGTTACATGTGATAATTTATATTGTAAATATCATAAATTAGATTATCATCATATTTGTATTTTTTGTAATAAAAGAAATATGATGATAGAATTACAAGGAAAATATACTACATATTATTAAATTAAAATTGATATTATATTTATATTAAAAACAATGTCTACATCTAATATGAAATATCAAACTACATTAATCGCAAATTATTTGAATATATTAGAAAAAGAATATAATAATATTAATAAAATTAGTGAAATTATGTTTATTTATTTATATAAAAATTTAGAATTTCAAGATGTATTTTTAGCAACTTTATTACAAGATGGAGAACCTTTTGATCGTAAAGGTTGTACTGGTTATATTAATTATTTAAAATTTTATTTACAAAATTTAAATGATTATAAAAAAGTCAATAAAGTAGGTAAATTTGTTAAATATTTATCGTGGAATCAAAAATCAACAAATATGAAAAAAACAGCATTAACTTATTAAATTAAAATAACTAATATTATTAATTATTTTAAGTTTTATTTACTATATATTTAAAAAAATAAAATATAATAGACTTAATTTGAATAAGCTAATCCTCCCATTCCTGACATGATTCGTAATACATTATAGTTGCTTGCGAATACTTTTACGACTGGGTTGGCAAGAGCGATAAAGGCAGCTGAACAGTTTAGTTGTAAAGTGGCGTTATCAATTCGAGACATGTTTGCTGAACCTGATGGTTGTTGTTCTTCTGGTTTTAATGCGAAAGAATAACAGTTAATTCCGGTTTTTGGGATGTTTGAGTGATGTTGATAAGGTTGTACAACATTGAAGTATGAACCATCTCGTTGACTGAAACGATCATGACCGTTTAATTGTAATTTTGCTGATTCACATGGGTTGACACCTGCTGCTGCATCACTGAAGTTTGATGCATCTAGTGCTGATGATTGACATACCCAGACTAATTCTTTTACTGGATGATTAAAGTTTAATTTGACTCGGCTTGATGCACCTGATACTGATTCATCACCAGTGAATTGTAATTGTTCAATTAAATATTCGTGGCTGATTTGTGCGAATCTTCGTCGTTCTTCGGTATCTAAGTAGATATAATCTACATACATTGATGCTGAAGTCATACTACCTGCTCCTGTTTGTCCTGCGATAATTAAGCTTGCAAGTGATTCGAATTCAATTGCGAATTTAACTTCGTGGTATTGTAAAGCAATTAATGGTAATGCAAGACCGGTATGACGGCAAAACCAAAATTGTAAAGGAACGATACATGATCGTGCAGCATGCTCGACAGCACCTCCTTCTACCATTTTAGATTGATATTCTGATTCTTTTCCTGCTGGGCAAGATAATGAAGACCAGATTGCTAACCATGCACCGTAGTGTTTGTCGATTCTTTGACCTCCAATTTCTACTTCACATGATTTCATTAAGTAGTGACCTACTTCTGAGATATAATCAACACCATCAAGCTGTGCTGGTAATTCAGCATTTAAGTAACATTTGGTGATTAAGTCACCGTTTCGTGAAACAGTTACGGAAACTTTTTTTCCGAAATCTGCGGAACCATTGAAAGTTTGTTCAATAGCTTCCATTGAGAAGTTTGTGTGTCTTCGATAGACAACTTTGAAAAAAGTGATTTGTGGGTTTCCTGTAAGATAGATATCTTGAGCTCCATAAGCTACGAGTTGCATAAGACCGCCTCCCATTTTGTTTTTTTATATACTAAACAAATATAATTCTAAATTTAAACGAATAATACATTAAATAAATTAAAAAATATGATTTAATTTATTTAAAAAGAAATTTAAAAAAAAGATTAATTATTACCATATCTACCAAAACTAAAATAACTATTTGAATTCATATTTTTCCATAAAAAACATTCTCTCCAATTAAAATGATAAACATTAGTTTTCGGTTTTTGATTTTCTTTACACATAAGCATAATATAACAAAATGCAGTTGAATTACTCATTATTAATTTTTATTATAAAAAATATAATCAATTTTATATTAAAAATTTATATTTATATAAATGAATAAAATAATTTATAATAAATTTGGAAAAGATTGTGGAAATATAATTTTAGATTATAAAAAAGATTTAGATAATTATGAATCATGTACAAAAATTTTTAATCAATTATATAATAAAATTCATATTTGGGATACTGATTTTGCGGTTGATTATGGATTAAATCAACAAATATATAGAATATATGATAAAATAACAATTGCCCAATTTATATATTTTATAAAATATTATATAAATGATGAAAAAAAAGAAATATTTAAATTATTTACATTTAAAGTTAATATTCGTGATCATTATAATAATTTTAATAAGGATTATTGGTTAACTCATTCAATATATGAATTTAAAAGATTTTTAAATACTTTAGAATGTTATAATTATTTAGATTTACAAAATATCAAAAGATATAGACGAGAAATAACATTTAATTTATTTGATCATTATATTAAAAAACCGAAATTATATAAAAAAATATATTTCTTTTTCAAGAAAAGATTCTTTGAAAATTAATCAGTTGGTATAATTAAATGATCATATTGTTCATCAATATAATCTAAAATATCTTCCAATGTATTTCTATATTTATTATCAAAATTAAATCTTTCATAAAATGCTTTTCTCGAATCAACATGTTCATCGTGAAAATTATATTTTTTTTTCATAACATTATAATAACTTTTTTCAAATCTCATATCATAATTTTTTATATCATAAATTGCTTCTTTAAATGCTTTATAATTACATTCTTTCATACCTCTTTTCATTCTTTTTCTAAAACCTCTTCTTTTATATTTTCCTCGTAAATCATTTAATTGATAAACGGATGCAACAGCTACTAATCTATACATAGCAGCCATTCCAGCAGCAGTTGCAAAAGTTATGATAACAGTAGTTTCAATACCACTCATATTAATATATATTTTAACAATATTTTAAAATTATATTAGTTATATCTTTATAAATATCATATTCATCATCTAAAAATTGTTTTAAAAATTTAACTAACATAACTCTTTTAAAAAATTTCAAAATTTTTAAACCATAATATTTTTTAACATCATAAAAAAATACAAATTGATTATGTTGTACTTTATTTTTTTTAATATATTTTATTTCAAGATTATAATCATAAATATTAATAAAAGAACTATTTCGGATATTAATTAAAAAACTTCCATAATTTTTAAATTTATGAATAATATCTCTATGAATTTTTAAATAAACTAAATTTATTTTTTTATCCAAAGTTTTATTAGAATAAATACTTAATTTAATATTTTCATCAACTAAAAAATAAGGAAAAAAATCAATATTATTAACTGGTAAAAAAATATCATTTTTATTTTTTTCATTTAAAATAATAAAATTAATTTTTTTTTTAGTATTACCATATTCTATAAAAACTTTAAATTCAGTACCGATATCATAATTTGAAAAATTTAAACCAGTTAATAAATCTAAATTACGAGGAATAATAATATTATTATTATAAAATGTAAAATTAGATCTTCTTTTAATAGTATGAAATTTTTGAATATAAAAAAAATAAAAATCAGTAAAATTATTATTATGATCTATATTAAAATTACCATTATTTACTGGATCTAAATACATTTCATTTTCTTCTCGTTTTAATTTATTTAAAATTTTGTATACTTTATTCCTATTACTAAAAAAATAGGAATGAAAATCAGAATAATATTTTTTTAAATTCATTTTTCAAATAAATATATATAAACATAATATAATTTTTTAGTATTAAATTAAATTAAAAACCTTCTTATATTAATTAATATAATAATAATGAATAAAGATATAAAATTAACAGGAATGATAGATAACTTAAATAAAAAAATTAAAGATTTATATAAATATAAAAATTTTGTAGAATTAAATCGTAAGAGTAAAAAATTATATGAAAGATTTGAAAAAATACAAACAGATAATCGTAGATTAGTACAATATATAAATAATGAAAAAACTAATTTTGAATTATTACAGAGAGAAAATATAGAATTAAAAAAAGTATTAAATAAATTAAAAAATGATGGATTAAGTTATGAAAATAAAAAAAAATTTTATGAAATTAATTTAAAAAATAATGAAATTAATGAAAAAAATGAAGAATTAAAAACTATAATAAAAAATAAAGAAAATAAAATTATAGAAATAAATAACGAAATGATTAAATATAAAGAAGATAATGAAAATATTAAAATTGTAATAAATAATTTTACATCAAATGTTGCAAATTTTATAAATCCAGAACAAGAAGAAAAAAAAGATGAAAATAAAGAAGAAGATAAAGATAAAAATGTATCACAAACAGAAGAAAGAGGATCACATCGGAAAGAAGAAGAAGATGCAGAATTAGAAGAAGAAATTGAAACAAAAGAAGAAGAAAAAAATTTAAATTAAAATTTATTAAAAATTTATAAATAGTTATTATGAAATTAAATTTTTTCAATATAGAAGATAAAAAAATAAAAAATAATTTGAAAAAAAATATCATAATTAATAAAGAATTATATTTAGAAATAAATAATTTAAAAATACAAATAGATAATATAACTTTTGATAAATGGAAAATAATTAGAAGTATTTCGACAGATTATGAAATAATTGGTAATAATAGAATACATAATATATATCGATTAAAAAGATTTAATATTATTAGTAGAGCATATTATAAATTATGGGAAATATTAAGAAAATATGAAAAAACATTTAAATTATGGGAAAAACCTCAAATTAATATAGCATGTCTGGCAGAAGCACCGGGAGGATTTGTACAAGCATTAAATCATTATAGACATAATTATAATGATAAGATAACAGCAATATCATTATATGAAAATGATAAAAATATTAAATGGGCTTTAAAAGATAATAAATATCAAATTATATATGGAGATCCTAAAAAAAAACATGATGGTAATTTATATAATCCAGAAATCATAGAATATTTTATAAAAGCACATAAAAATAAATTAGATTTAATAACAGCAGATGGTGGAATATTATTAACAGGTTATAAAGAAAATTATAAAAGTCAATATCATTTACATTTATTTTTATGTGAATTATATATTTCATTAAAATTATTAAAAAATAATGGAATATTTATATTAAAAGTATATGAATTATGTAGTCAAAATATGATAGATTTAATGATTCTTATGAATAAATTATATAAAAAAGTTAATATATTTAAACCAAAAACATCAAGAGAAATGAATAATGAGAAATATATTATTTGTCGTGAATTAAATCCAAATCAAGAAAAATTAATAAATGAAATTCATAAAATTATTATTTATTTATGGAGAAATCCAAAAAAAATGATAAAAAATTTTTTTACAGAAAAAGAAAGAAATAAAAATCAAAATTTAATTAAATTAATAGAAAATATTGAAAACAGAAATTTAATGAAACAAAAACAAAAATTAGAAATTGCATTAAACTATAAAAATAAAACTAAGGATGAATTAAAAGTATTATTAAAAGAAAAACAACCTATGCATATTCATATGGCAAAGAAATGGTATGATGTAAATCAACATTAATTATTAAATAAAAATTTTTGTCTTTCTAATAAATCTTTTTCTTTTCTTTCTAAATCTTTTTCTTTTTTAATTAACATTAATTCTTTTTGTTTTAAATTATTATTTCTGAGAATAACTGAATTATTTAAATTCTTTTGTAAATCTTCAATATATTTAATTTTTTGATTAACTTTTTCAATTAAATTTTTTTCTATTTCTTCAGATTTATTTATTTTTAATTCAATATCTCTAATTAAAGAAGTTAAATAAGTATATTTAATTTCAATTAATTTTGCATGTTTTGATACTTCTTTTAAATTTGTTTTTCCTATATTTAAATTAAATTCAATGATTTTTTCTTCAATGAATTTACTTAATTCATTTAATTTTCTTCCTTTTTTTTGTAATTCTAAATCTTTCTTTATTAAGTTTTCTTCTTCTAATGTTCTAAAAATATTCATTATAAATAGTATATAATAATATTATATAATATTTATTTAATTTAACAATGTATATATTCAAATTTAAATTTTTCGAAGGATTTAATTAAATTTATTGTAGATTCATTATCATCTATTAATTTTATTCTTTTATATTGAGAAGTTTTCCAATATTTAATTAATACATTTAATTTTTTATCTGAATCATTTTTACCAAAATATATTTTTATTCTATCACCTACTGCATGTATATTTTCTTCTTTTAAATTAAAATCTATTTTTAATTGTTTTTTTAACCATAATGGTATGATTTTTCTAATAGTATCTTCTTCACCTCTAGCAGTTAAAATACCTAAATCCCAACCATTTTTGATATGTTCTTTTACAATTTCTAAATTATGTAATATAGGTGTTGATTCTATAATAGATTCACTAATAATAATAGGATTATCAAAATCACAGAAATCAAAATGATATTTAGGATATTTCATAGCATATTTTTTATATTCGTTTGGAGTTAATTTAATAAAATTATTATCTGATAAATTTTCTTTAAAATAAATAAAAATATTATTTGCACTTAATAAAGTATCATCAATATCTAAAAAAAAAATTCGTGAATGATTCATTATATTATATATATAATAAATTGTAATTATTAGTATAATAAATAACATACTTGGTCCAAAAAAAGAAATCATCTTATCCATGTGTCTTAATATTTTTTTATTAATCAATTTTATTAAACATTATCAATATTTTAAACTTTTTTAAATCATGAACTTTTAAAAAATCAAATTTCGTATTTTTTTGAAAATTATTTATATTAAAATTATTAGGTATTTTAAAACAAATTATTTTACAAAATTTTATTACATTCATACAAATTATTGAAGAATCTATTTCATTTAAATTTAAATTCATCTTATCTTTTTTTTTATAATCACGACCATCCCAAGGTAAATCAAAATATATAATGTCTTGTTTTAAATTTTTAATAATTTTTAAACAATCATTTTTATATGTTTGATAATTATGATAATCTTTATATAAATGAAGATTATGACATAAAAAATCATATCTAATATTATCTAATTCTATTGCATTGACATATTTAAAATGTTTTATAAAATTAATTGTATCTCCTCCAATACAAGCACAAGCATCTGTAATTGTACAAAATTTTAAATTATTTAAATATAATTTTAAAACTTTAATAATTTGAAAAGATAGATAATGAGGTGTTAAACTATAAATAGAAGTTTCATCTAATTTAATATTTTTGACATCATTATAATTTTTAAAATCATTTTTATCTATCAAATATGTTAAATATTTCCAATCAAGAGTTGGTGTTTTATTATATTTATCCATATATTTATTTATATATAAATAATAAATTTTATTTTCTTTCTATATTATATAAAAGAATGTTCCCAAATCAATTGAAAATATCATTAAAAATATCTATTGTTGTATTATTAAGTTCATTTTTAGCTGGTAAAAATATTAATGATACTAAATTACAAGTTGATTTAATTTATACAATTTGTGGTTTTATTGCTGCTGATTTAGTAAGTCAAAAATTACAAAAACAAATTAATCAAATTGATCAAAAAGTAGGAAAAAAAATAGCAGGTGATATTGTTGGACCTTCTGTTATGCTTTTAACAAAAGCATTATTAGCAAGAGATCCAATTAATAAAAAATATTTATTTAAAATATTATGTGTTGTTATTGGTTTTACATGTTATAATGTATTTATTGCTGATAAATTAAATAATTCAAAAATTGATGATGATATAAAAGAAATGATTAGTAATGTTTTCAAACCATCTGTTATGTTAATGGTAAGTGGTTATTTAGAAAATGGTGAAAATCCATTTAAATCTCAAGTTATTAGAAATGCTTTATTTACTGCTAATGGTTTTATGGCAAATACACTTGTTGTAAAAGCAACTGGTATTTAATTAATTGAATTAAAATTAAAAAAATATAATATTATTATATCTTTTTATGAATTTATTAGAAAAATATAAACCTAAAAATTTAGATGAAATTATTGGTCAAAATTATATTATTGATTTTTTAAAAAAAACTATAGAAACAAAATATTATAATAATTATATTTTTTATGGATTGCCTGGTTGTGGTAAAACTTCAACTAGTTTTTTATATGTTAAAGAATTATATGGACAATATTTTAATAATTATATTTTTGAAATTAATGCATCTAATTTTAGAGGTATAAATATTTTTAAAAATGAAATAAATGATTTTATTTGTAATAATAATAATTTAGATAAAACAATTATTTTAGATGAAGCTGATAATATAACTATTGATGCACAACATTATTTATTTCAATTAATCGAAAAAGCTTCTAATTTAAAAAATAATATTAATTTTATAATCATTTGTAATTATATTAATAAAATTAATTTAAAAATTATAAATAAATGTATTCTATTAAGATTTAAATTAATATCAAATGATTTTTTAGAAAAAAAAATAAATTATATTTTAAATAATGAAAATAAAAAAATAACATTAGAACAAAAAAAATTATTAATTAAAAAATCAAATAATGATTTTAGAAAATGTTTAAATAATTTAGAACTTATTTTTTTTAATAATTTTAATTTTAAAATTGAAAATGATAAGATAAATAAGATTTTAAATATACTATTATTAAAAGATTATAATATAGTATCTAAATATAATAAATTAATAAAAATTATAGAAAATAATCAAATAAATTTAATTAATTTAATAGAAAAAATAACCAAAGAATTTATAAAAACGCATAAAGAAAAATATACAAAAAAAGAATTTAGTAATATTTTAATTAATTTATATAAACTACAAAAATCATTATATAGTGATTTTAATTTAGAAATACAATTATATTATTTAATTATTTTGTTTTAAAATTTAAATATTTTTTAAATATATAAAATAAACTATTATGAATAATAGTCAAAATAAACCACAACAAATGAAAAAACCACAAGGTGTTGTAGCACCACCTCCACAACCAAAAAAACCAGCTGATCCACCTTTATCAGGTTATATTGCTGTTATTAGTATTGAAAATTATAATGTACGAATACATCCAAAAATGCCAGAAAAACCATCAAAAAATTATTTTGCTTTAAATTTTGAAAAACAATATCGTATTGATTTAGATGAAGAAGGAGTACAAGAAATGAATGGTAAAAAAGTAAAATCATTTAATGAAAGAGCAAAACCAAAAAAAGGATGGTTTAGTAAAGCAAAACCAGTACAAACATCAGTGAATAAATTATTTATAAACGAACAATATCATAAAGATTTATCAGAAATTGAATTTGTTTCATTACATCAATCTTTCCAACAAGCAAAAGCTCAACCAAAAAATTCAGATGCAGACCAAGTATATATTGAAGCAAGAACCTCAAATAATAAAAGAGCATTAATGAAAGGAGCTGGAAAATTCGCACTTTTAAGAAAAGTAAAATCGCTTGGAAAAAAAGCAGCAGCATATGGACAAAAATTAAATGAAAATACCAAAAAAGCTCAACAATGGGCAAAAGAAAAAGGAAAACAATTTATAGAAGATTTTAAAGAACCAGAAGTTGGTCCTTCAAGACAACCAATGATTCCTAATCAAATGCAACCACAAAAACCTTTACAACCTCATGAAATTCAAGCATTATATAACCAACAACCTCAACAACAACAAGAACAACAACAAGGTGGTATGCCTGATATAAAAAAAGATGCAAAAAATATGGTAAAATGGGCAATGGATTTACCTGAAAGAGGTTATAAATCAATTCAAAATAAAGCAAAAGAATTATATAAAGAAATTAAAGGAGGTGATTATAAAAAAGCAGAAAAATGTTGTAAACAACTTGAAAAATTATGTAAAGATAAATGCGAAAAACAAAAAGGTGGAAATTGTTCATTCAGTCATGGTGGATGCAAATGTGGTAAAAAATGCAAATGTGGTAAAAAATGTAAATGTAATAGTAAATCTGGCGGTAATCCTCCTTTTGATATTCGTTCTAAAGAAAATCAAGAATTTGGAAAAGAATTACAAAAACAATATAATCAAAAAGCAAATCCATTAAAAGCACAAATTGAAGCAATTCAAGTATTTAAAAAACAACTTAAAAAATTACCAGAATCAGAATTTAATAACAATTTAAAATCAAAAAAACATATGTCAAACAAAGATAAGAAAAAAGAAATGCTTAATAGACAAGATAAAAAAATTGCAGCAAAAAAACAAGCACTTAAAGATCATGAACAAAAAATATATGGTATGTTCCGTTAGATAAAATAAAAATAAATATATTTAGTAATTATATAATTTCTAAATATGAATATTGATTTTGATATTTTCGAAGAATTTGAAAATAATATATTTCAAAGATTTTCAAGTATTATTCTTTTTGTCTATTTATATTATTCTTTATCATATTATTTTATAACTGATGATAAGATTAATAAACCACATATATTTTTTATTTTAATCTTATTAATATTACATTTAATACATATTATTTGTTTAAAAATATTACATAAAAATGATTTAATTACATATTCTTGGATATTAGCAATGGCTCCATTAGTAGTATTTTTATTATATACTAAATATAAAGAACGAGTCAATTTACATCAAAAAAATAAAGAAGCAGAAATGATGCAAAAATTAAGAAATCAAATGAATTTACCTGATGGACAACCTTTTATGAGAAATGCTAATCCTCAAATGCCTCAAAAACAACCATTACAACAATCTGGACAACAAAATCCAAGACAACAACCAATAATACCTCAACAACAACCTAGAGAAATCAAACCAATGGTTAATCAATTAGATGAAAGTCGTAATTTAGAAAATTTACAACAAAATAGAAATGCACGAGTTAATTTAAATCAACAACAAAATCCAAATCAAGTATCAGAAAGAATTGATCAACCAGCAGAATTAATGGGAATGGATCCATATTTTAATGGTATATCTAATTTTTAAAAAAAAAAATATAAAATATTTATTTATTATATAAGATTTTTTATAATGAATAAAATTAATTTTAATCCTGAATTATGGGGAAATCACGGATGGGTTTTTTTACAACATGTAGCTTTATCTTATCCTAATCAACCAAATAAAGAAATAAAGAAAATCTATAAAGATTTTTTTCATTCAATTCAAAAAGTATTACCATGTGAAACATGTGCATTAAATTATAACGATCATATTAATAAAATACCAATTGATAATTATCTTAAAAATAAAAATACTTTATTTAGTTGGATTATTAAAATTCATAATGAAGTTAATAAAATACAAAATAAAAAATTATTAAATGAAAATAAAATTAAACAACATTATTTAAATCAAAATAAACCAAGTTTTTATATTAATCCAAAAATTAAATTAATTTGTGCGATTTCAAGTTGTATTTTAGTTTTATATTTAATAAAAAAAATATTAAAAATAAAAATAAAAATATCTTATCAAAAATAATTCATTCTATATCTAAAGAATTGAATAATTTTTCTAAAGAAAAAGTATTTTTTAAATTTTCCACTACTCTATTAAATTTTTTATTTAAAAATTTAAAATATCTTTTATTTTCATTTATTGATCTTTTACATAAAGGACATTCAATTAAATTATATTTTAAACATTCAATATAACATTTTAAATGCATACAATGTTCACATTGTAGTATAACTTTACCTTTACTATATACATTACCTAAACATATAGGACAAATTTTATTCATACAATGGTTGTATATATATATTTTGGTTAATTATTTTTAAATAAAATTTATGAAAAAAATAAATAAAAACATGACTAAAAACAATTTAAAAAAAAATTTTAAAAATTTTGAAAAAGCTGTTGATAAAATGTTTATTGATATATTAAAAGATATTTCAATTAGACATAATATCTCTATTGAAGATTTAAAAAAATATTATCCAAATAATTTCTTTGATCATTACGAACAAATAGTAATGCAAAAGCAATCTACTGAAAAAATTGAAGAGATTTAAAAAAAAAATATTAAATAATTATATAATATGTGTGATATTAATAAAAATAATAAAAAAGCAAGAAAAACTAATAAAAAAGATTATCCTAGATTACCAGAAAAAACTCTTGAAGAATGTATGTCTAATTATACATTAGTTAAAAAAAATAAATCTGGTAAACCCTCACTCAAAGATACAGCTGCATATAAATCTTTAAGTCCTTTCGGTACTTATCAAAATGCAAGTGGAAAATATAATTATGGTAATAAAACATATTTAAGAAAAAAAGATTTATGTAAAGTTTTAATGAATCCAGAATCATATTTTGAACAAAATATTAAACAATGTAAAAAAGATAAAAAATATCATAAAAAAAGACAGCCA
>Ga0207990_1000640_pt1 | contig 19815 bp, 21 predicted proteins | sample ETNtaG_8_FD_185780 | JGI IMG/M metagenome (GOLD analysis project Ga0207990, IMG submission 185780) | Marine microbial and viral communities from oxygen minimum zone, Eastern Pacific Ocean - ETNP201406SV75 (SPAdes) (version 2) | ecosystem: Environmental > Aquatic > Marine > Oceanic ...
AAATAAAAAATTAATTTCAGAAATTAATTCAAAAATTGCTCAAGAAATGATTAAAGACGGCACTATAATTGGTGGTATGATACCAAAGATAAATACATGCATAGACGCCGTAAATAATGGTGTTACTGGAGTTGTTATTGTTGATGGAAGAAAGCCTCACTCGATTTTATTTGAATTATTTTCAGACAAAGGTGCAGGTACACTAATAAGAAAATGAAAGAATTTAAAAATATAAAAAACATTATCTTCGATTGTGACGGAGTGCTCTATAAAGATTTAGATTCTGTATTTGGTCAAGTTAGTAAAAGAATGGGTGAATATATTTCTAAAAAATTAAATGTAGATTTAAAAAAAGCAAAAGAACTCCAAAGAGCTTATTTTCACCAATATAACACTAGTCTTAATGGATTAATGATACATCACAAAATCAATCCAAATGAATTTCTTAAATATGTACATGATATAAATTTAGATTTTCTCAAAAAAGATGCAGTTTTAAGAGAAGAACTACTAAATCTTGATGCTAAAAAATTTGTATATACGAATGGTTCGCGTGATCATGTCAACAATATAACTAAACATCTAGGTATTGATGATCTATTTGATGGAATATTTGATATTGTGGATGGACAATTTTTTCCTAAGCCACAAATAGAACCATTAAAAAATTTAATTAAAAAATTTGAAATCACTCCTGAGGAAACAGTTTTTATTGAAGATATTGCAAAAAATTTAGAGCCCACAAAAAAACTTGGCATGAAGACTGTATGGTTAATAAATAATGAATACTGGGGTAAAAAAGATTCAGATAAAGATTTTATTGATTTAAAAATTAATAATCTTTCTAGTTTTCTTAAAGAAATTAATATATTAAAAGCAGCATAATACTTATGAGTGATATTGAAAAAATTATTAATGATGCTTGGGAAATTAAGGATCAGATAAATAAAAATTCTGATAAATCAATAATTGAGGCAATTAATCAAATTATTGAAGACTTAGACCAAGGAAAAAAAAGAGTTGCTGAGAAAATTGATGGTGAATGGACAACTCACCAATATATCAAGAAAGCTGTAATGTTAAGTTTTAGAATTCATGAAATGGAAGTTTTATCTGGTCCTTATAGTACATGGTATGACAAAGCTCACCTTGTCAAAGGAAAAACTGCTGGTTGGAAAAAAGAAGATTTTATAAAAGCTGGATTTAGAATGGTTCCGAACTCACCAGTAAGAAGAGGTTCTTATATTGCTAAGAATGTTGTTCTTATGCCGTGTTTTATAAATATCGGAGCATACGTTGATGAAGGCACTATGTTAGACACAAATAGTCGTTGTGGATCGTGTTCTCAGGTTGGAAAAAATTGTCATATATCTGCAGGAAGTGGAATTGGCGGTGTATTGGAACCGGCTCAAGCTTTGCCAACAATAATTGAGGACAATGTTTTTCTTGGTGCGATGTCAGAAGTCGTGGAAGGAGTAATTGTAGGTGAAGGATCAGTACTTAGCATGGGGTTGTATATTGGTCAGTCTACTAAAATTGTTGATAGAAAAACTGGAGAAATTACATATGGAAAAATTCCGTCATATTCTGTTGTTGTTCCAGGTTCGCTACCAGACAAAAAAAATCCATTAGGTCCATCATTAAATTGTGCAGTAATAATTAAACAAGTGGATGAAAAAACTAGATCCAAAACTTCAATAAACGATCTATTGAGAGAATAAATAATGAAAATTTATAATGAATTACAATTAGCTAAAGAGCTAATAAAATTTCCTAGCATTACTCCAGTTGATGCTGGAGTAATTAATTGTTTATCAAAAAAATTAAAATCTTTGGGATTTAAATGTAAAATTTTAGAATTTAAATCAAAAAATTCAAAATCTGTTAAAAATTTATATGCAAGATTAGGAAAATCTAGACCTAATTTTTGTTATGCGGGTCATACGGATGTTGTGCCGCCAGGTAATTTAAATGATTGGACTGTCAATCCATTCAAACCAGCAGTTAAAGGAAATTATTTGATTGGAAGAGGTGCCAATGACATGAAAGCTTCAGTTGCTTGTTTTGTTGCTGCAGTTAGCAAATTTAAAAGCAAAAAATTTAAAGGCTCGATAAGTTTATTAATTACGGGTGATGAAGAAGGTATAGCCGTTAATGGAACTAAAAGGGTTGTTGAATATTTAAAAAAAAAAAAAGAAAAAATTGATTTTTGTTTAGTAGGAGAACCTACCAATCAAAACAAGCTGGGAGAAATGATGAAGATTGGTAGAAGAGGAAGTATAACTGGATATCTAATAGTTCGTGGAGATCAAGGTCATGTTGCCTATCCGCATGATGCAAAAAATCCAGCTCCGGTTATGGTAAAAATATTAAATAATATTGAAAATATAAAACTTGATAAAGGAACAAAAAATTTTCAACCATCAAATTTAGAAATAGTTAAAATGAATATTGAAAATACAGCTGATAATGTTATTCCAGCAGAAGCATCAGCTACTTTCAATATAAGATTTAACAATAAACATTCATCGAATTCTTTAAAGAAGAAACTAAATAATATTTTTCAAAAAGCTTGTAAAATAAGTAAGTGTTCTTTTAAAATTTCTTATATGGTATCGGGAGAAGCTTTTATAACAGTTCCCAACAATACAACAAAAATGATTCAAAATACCATTAAAAAAATAACCAAAATAAAACCAAAATTATCAACATCAGGTGGTACATCAGATGCAAGATTTATAAGAAAAATATCTCCGTGTGTAGAATTTGGTCTTGTTGGAAGAACTATGCACAAAGTTGATGAGGCTGTATCAATTTCAGATCTTAAAAAATTAACTAATATATATAAAAATATTTTAGCAAATTATTTTAAGTGAAAAAACTTTTAACATTAAAAGAAATAGAAAATTTTAATACTGATGGGGCTATTGTTCTTAGAAAAAAGTTTGATATTAGCTGGATTGAAAAACTAAAAAGAGGAATTAAAAAAGATATAAAATTTCCTAGTCCTAGATTTAAATCCCACACAATAAAAAAAGGTGTTCCTGCATATTTAGAAGATTATTGGACATGGGATCTAATATCTGAATTTAAAGATTTTGTGTTCAATTCTCCAATTGCTCAAATAGGTTTAGAGCTGATGTCTGCAAAAAAAATAAATCTTGTAATGGATAACTGGTTTATAAGAGAAGCGGACTCGAAATCTTCAACTCCATTTCATCACGATATATCTTATTTCGATATTGACGGTACTATGTGTGTTCTATGGTTGCCATTAGAGCCTATAGGTCAGGATGAAGGAATTGCTTGGGTCAAAGGTTCACATTTATGGAACAAACTCTTTTTAAGAGTTCTTTTTAAAGATGGTCATAAAATTGAAGGAAAAGAATGTATTATTAATGGAAAAAAATACGAAGATCCTCCAGATATTTTATCAAATAAAAATAAGTATGAATTTTTAAAATGGGATTGTGAATTAGGAGATTGCGTTATATTTGATATGAAAACACTTCATGGTACAATTAATTCATCAATACCAAAAAAAACACAAAGCCGTTATACATTAAGAATAGCAAAAGAAGATGCTAATATTGACTATGTGGGTGACTGGACAAGCTATTCATATCGCAAAGCGATGCAAGAAGCTGGCTATAAAAATGGTGACAAATTAGGTGGTGTTATGTTTCCCCAACTTTGGCCTAAAAATAATTAAATGAAAACAGGTATTGTAACCACAGATACTTATATAAATCATAATACAGGACAAGGGCATCCAGAAAATGCTGACAGAGTTTCTATTGTAATTGAAAATTTAAAAAAAATTAAAAATAAAAATTTTGTTTGGAAAAAACCAAGCAAATTTGATTTTAAATACTTAAAAATTACACATAATTCTAATTATGTAAATGAGGTAGAAAAATCTTTTCCAAAAAAAGGGTTATTTTTTCTAGATGGAGATACTATTGTATCCCCTGGTAGCAAAGAAGCTTCATCAGACGCAGTAGGTTCAATTATTACTGCTATAGACGGAGTTTTAAATAAAGAGTTTAAAAACGCTTTTTGTGCGGTTAGACCTCCAGGACACCATGCAGAAAAAAATAAAGCTATGGGTTTTTGTATTTATAACAATGTAGCAGTGGGTGCTTATTACTTGTTAGAAAAGTATAAATTAAATAAAATAGCTATTATTGACTTTGATGTTCATCATGGAAATGGAACACAAGATATTTTTTATGAAAATGAGAAAGTTTTATACATATCTACTCATCAATATCCTTATTATCCGGGAACTGGAGGTAATGATGAAAAGGGTGCACACCAAAATGTTTTAAATATTCCATTACCTGCTGGAACCAATTCTGAGGAATATTTGAACGCTTATGAACATGTTTTAAAAAAATTAAATAAATTTAAACCTGAATTTGTTCTTTTTTCTGCAGGTTTTGATGCTCACAAAGATGATCCGCTAGCCCAACTACAACTGAAATCTAAAGACTTTTATGATTTAACAAAAAGAACTCTTAGTCTAGTTGAATCTAGCTGCAAAGGAAATGTTGTTTCCATTTTAGAAGGTGGATATGATTTAAACGCATTAAAAGAAAGTACTGAAATGCATGTTAACGCACTTTTAGAATATAATAATTAATGGTATGTTAAATAATAGATGAACATAGTAACTGATATATTTTTACCTATAGCTTTGGCATTCATTATGTTTGCCCTTGGCTTGGGACTTACTGGCGCAGATTTTTTAAGAGTTGCAAAGCAGCCTAGAGATTTTTTTGTTGGCGCTATTAGTCAAATTATTTTACTTCCAGTAATTGCATTTATTTTAGTTAAAACTTGGCCAATATCACCAGAACTAGCAATAGGTGTTATGATTATTGCTGCTGCACCTGGTGGGGTTACCTCCAATATATTAACTTCTTTTGCAAAGGGTGATGTTGCGTTGTCTGTGTCATTCACCGCAATAATAAGTTTAATATCTGTTGTTACAGTTCCTATTATTGTTATAAATTCTGCAGAATATTTTGGAGCAGATGTTCAGAATATTTCAGTAATAGCTAAAGCAATCTTAATGTTTATGCTTGTAACTGTGCCACTGATTATTGGCATGTTATTAAAAAGATTTGTTCCAAACTTTGTATTAAAATTTGAACCAATAGCAAAAAAAATATCGATCGCGCTTTTTGTACTTGTTTTGTTAGGTGCTATCGCTAAACAAAGAGAACACATTATTGATTATTTTGCCCAAGCTGGTTTAGTAACTTTTGTGCTTAACTTGGTTATGATGATTGTAGCATATTTTATTGCCCATCTACTTGCCGCAGGACCAGCACAAAAAAAATGCATTACCATTGAGTGTGGCTTGCAAAACGGAACACTCGCTATATTTGTAGCCAATGAATTTTTAGGCGGAGGTATATATGTTATACCTGCAGCAACATATAGCTTAATCATGTTTGCCACTTCTTTAATATTTATCTTCTTAGTAAGAAAAATTAATAATTAACCTTCAGCAAATAAAGGCCATGAGCTGGCGCAGGGGGGGCGCAAAATTTTCTATTTTTTGATTTAAATACACTTTCAAATTTTTTTAAACTCCATTTTTTTTCACCTAAATATTTTAAACATCCAACCATAGATCTTATCTGATTTCTCAAAAAAGATTTAGATTTAAATTGAATTGTAATTTTTTCATTCAATCTTGTAACTTTAATTTTTTTTAATGTTCTGATTGGACTTTTGGAATAACAATTAGATGCTCTAAAAGTTGAAAAATCGTAAGTTCCAGATAATTTTTTTGCGCCTTTTTTAATCATTTCTAAATCTAATTTTTTTCTGATATGCCAAGCTCTATTTCTTTCAATTGATGGTGGAGCAAGTCTATTAATAATGACATATTCATAAATTCTGTCCTTTGCTGAATACCTTGCGTTAAAATTTAAATTTCGTTTTTTTAATGTTGTAATAGAAATTTGCTTTTGATTTAAAAAAAAGTTCAAAGATTTTATAAACTTATCTGAATTAATTATTTTTTTTTCACATTCAAAATGAGCTGATTGACCACAGGCATGAACTCCGGCATCAGTTCTACCTGATCCAACCAGAGATATTTTCTCTTTTACAATCTTTGAAATAACCGATTGAACAAATTTTTGAACTGAGTTTCCTTTTTTTTGAATTTGCCAACCAATGAAATTTGTTCCAACATATTCAATACAAATTTGATACTTATGCATAATTTAGATCTGAACCTTTTTTTATTTGAGTACCAAGCATAAATTCGTTTATTTTTTGAATTTTTTTTCCTTCACGTTGTATTTCCAAAACTTTTATTGAATTTTTACCACAACCAATTTCAAAATTTTCACTTAAAATTTTACCTGGATTTCCTTTGGCATTAGATAGTTCGGCTTTCAAAATTTTATATCTTGCGCCATTATATAAAAACCAAGCACCTGGAGTTGGATATAATCCATTTATTTTTCCTATTATTCTTTCAGCACTATCAGTCCAAAAAATTTTACCTTCAGATTTTTTAATTTTTTTTGCATATGTAGCTTTGTCATGCTGTTGTTCTTTAAATTTAACTTTGTTTTCAAATATATTATCAATATTGTCTAATAGTTTTTCTGCGGCCAATTTGGATAATCTATTTGTTAGCTCCTCGTTGTTCTCATTATCCAATATTTTTATTGGATATTTGTTGCAAATGGGCCCGGAGTCTAAGTTTTCATTAATTTTCATAATTGAAATACCTGTTTCTAATTCTCCTGCCATGATTGATCTCTGAATAGGGGCAGCTCCACGCCACTTTGGGAGCAAAGAAGCATGTATATTTATAAATCCATACTTACTAAGTTCCAAAATTTCCTTAGGTATAATTTGTCCATAAGCAACTACAATTCCTAAATCAATATTTAATTTTTTTAAAAAGTTTTTTTCTTCTTTATTATTCTTAAGTGTATGAGGAGTTCTAAATTCTAAATTAAGTGTTTCCGATAAAAATTGTACAGGTGATTTTTGTATTTTATAACCTCGATTAGATTTTTGTGGAGGTTGTGTATAAACTAAAGAAACTGGATAACCATTTTGGTATAATGATTTCAATATGGGTATAGCAAAATTGGGCGTACCCATAAATACAATTTTTTTGCTCATTAAAATTAAACAACAATTCTTTCTGATTTTCCTTTTTGTTTAGATAGTTTTTTTATAATCATTGTTTTTCTTAATTTAGATAAATAATCAATAAATAAAATACCTCCTAAATGATCAATTTCATGTTGAATACATGTGGCTAATAACCCCTGTGCTTTAAGCAATTGAGGTTGGCCAAAATAATCTAAATATTTTACATGACATTCTTTTGGACGATTTATTTCTGCAAATTGATTAGGAACTGACAAACAACCTTCTTCATAAATAATTTCTTTGTCTGCTTTCCAAACAATTTCAGGATTAACAAATTGTAAAGGATTTTTATTTTCTTTTTCTCTACTTATATCCATTACAATAATTCTTTTTGGTATACCTATTTGTATTGCTGCAAGCCCAATTCCAGGTGCTGCATACATCGTTTCAAGCATATCATCCATCAATTTTTGCTCCTCCTCTCCAACATGCTCAACTGAATTTGATACTTGCCTTAAAATTTTGTTTGGTTCTGTTATTATAGTTTTAATTGCCATGATTTAATTTTATTACAATTTTTTAACTTTTAAAGGAAGAACTTTTAAAAGAATATTATTTCTTAACGGGTCAATATTTAATTGATTCAAAACATTAACCATAAAATATAAAATATCCGAACCAAGATTTATAAGTTCATCTTCCCCAATAATTTCTACAAATCTGAGCAAAACTAAGCCTATCTCATTATTATTAATCAGTAATTGTATATCTGTTGGAATATCTGATTGGTTAAATTGAAATAAGTTTTGATATTTTTTAGAAATCTCAACTCCATCGGACTGTAAAGACTCTAAAAGCATTAAATCTTTTCTTGAAACGAAGTAGTCTTTATTTTTTTTAATTTTTTTAATTAAGTCATTTGTGTCTTTTTCAATTTTTTTAATATTATAACTTTCCTTGAAATAATTTAATAATTTTGATTGATGAATTATTTTATTATTTATTTTAATATTAGTTTTTTTTGGATTTTGATTAATTAAATTTTTTGTATAAAAAGTAGAATAATTTGAAGGAACATCTTCAATACTTATTTTACTTAACATTTTTGATAATTCTTCTTTAAAAGCATTTTCAATATTTTCATTGGCAAATAAATTTTTTAATTTGGAAGATAAGTCTAATATTTGTGCTGGGTCTTTTGTTAATATTAATCTTTGATAAAGAAGTGCTCTTCCTTGAATTGTTGGTAAAAGTTTATATGTATCTTTAACATTTAGAAGTTGATCAATGCTAAATTGAAATCTTTTATATAAATTTAATAATTCCTGTTCACTATAATTTCCTTCATGAGTTGCTTGTTCAATAAGAGATAGTTTATCCACATCTTCCAAATCTATTTCGTCAATATTTTCTAATAAATTAGAGTTTGAAAGATATCTCCAGATAATTTTTTCTGTATTTTTGTTGGGTTTATACTGAAACTGAGAATTAGTTCTATGAGATAAATGAAAATCCAAAATATTTTTTTCAGATATTTGTTTCTCATTATCTGCAGTGTAACCCATTATAAAATTAAATTTTTTTTCAAAAAATTCATCTTTAAAATCTAATTCTTTCATTAAATCAAATTGAAGTTGGGCTTCTTCTGTTCTATTTTCATTAATTAGACAATAAATATTAAATTTTGCTAGATAATCATCGTTTAACAAATTAGTTTCCTTCATGAGTTGCTTGTTCAATTCATTGAATATACCACATGCATTTTTTAAATCAGAATTTGAAAGATGTTCATCAATGTAATACCTCATTAACTTTGAGTTATTCAAATTGTTTTGATTTTTTAACAAATACAATTTAATCAATTCTAAATTACCATATTGAATTAAATAATTTGTTTTATAATTTAAAAATTCTTCTTCAATAATATTCTTTCTTGGAAAGTAAGAATTGGTGAGTAAGGCAATATCTAAAATTTCTTTTGCATCATTCGATAATTTAATTTTATTTATTCTATTGAATATTGACGCAATCTCATTACCATCTGAATTAAACCACATATCTATTTTCAATCCATTTTCTGCAGGATCGTAAAGACCTGCTAAAATTATATTGTTAGAATCAAGTTTGCTCCCTTTGATAATTTCAAATTCATTATTTTGCTTTGTTTGTATTTGAATTATTGAATTAGTAGAAACATCATTATCCTGTAAAATAATTTCTGATTTATTTTCTTCAGGTTTTTTTTCTAAGTTCCATATATCAACAGCTTCTTCTTGAGCTGCTACAAAATTATTTAATAAAATAAATTGGATGATAAAGATTGATAAATAATTTTTATTTAACAATTTTAAAATTTTCATTAGAAATTACTTTTTCAATTTTTTTAATAGGTGATGGAAAATCAATTCTATCAATTAAAATAACAGCTATTAGCAATGCTAGACAGATTAAAATAATTTTGATTAATAATTTTATTACAACGCTTGTGCTTCCAGCTCTTGTTTTTTTTTCAAATTGCATATACCGTTAAATAATTTCAAATTAAGACATATTTGTGTTTTTTCAATAAAGAACATATGAAATCAAATAACAATCTTGTTTTACTAGGCATGATGGGCTCTGGAAAATCAACAATCGGACATCTTTTGTCTAAAAATTTAAATATAGAATTGAATGATGTTGATGAAATTATTGAAAAAGAAGAAGGATGCAAAATATCGGAAATTTTTGAAAAAAAAGGGGAGATTTGCTTTAGAAAAATAGAAGAAAAGATTACTCTTAAATTACTTGGATCAAACAAAAAAATTATATCTTTAGGAGGCGGTGGATTTATCAATGACAATATAAGAAGCGAAGTTTTATCAAATCATATTTCCTTTTGGTTAGATTGGAATAATTCAACATTAATTAATCGTATAAAAAGGAGTAAAAAAAGACCTATCACATTCAATTTAACTGAAAATCAAATTAAAAAAATAATTTCTGAACGATCAAAAATGTACTCAATGGCCAATTTTAAAATAAACTGTGAAAAATTTTCTAAAGATGAGATAGTAAAAAAAATTAAAGATATTTATGAAAAAAATTAAATTGGTCATTAGAACAAATTCTAAAAATTATCCAATTATTATTGGATCTAATATTTTAAAAAATATATCAAGTATTATGCGATCAAATAATATTAACTTTAATAAATGTTTAATTGTTGCTGATAAAAAAGTACCAAAAAAAAATTTATTAACATTAAAAAACAAAATTCCATGCAAAACAAAACTAATTCATTTATTTTATCCGAGCGAAAAAAATAAAAATCAAGTAAGTGTAAATAAAATTTTAGATAAACTTTTTAAAAATAATTTTAATAGAGACGACTGTCTTATTTCTCTAGGTGGTGGTGTAACAGGTGATGTTACAGGTTTTACAGCAAGTATCTTTAAAAGAGGTCTTAAATTTATTAATATTCCCACAACCTTACTTGCACAAGTAGATTCTTCAATTGGAGGAAAAACTGGAATTAACAATAAGTATGGCAAAAATTTAATTGGTGCTTTTTTTCAACCTGATTTAGTTGTTTCTGATATAAATTTATTAAAATCACTTCCTAGAAGAGAAATTTTATGCGGATATGGTGAAATTTTTAAACATTCATTAATTGCTAAAAAAAAAACATTTAATTTCTTGAATAAAAACAAATTTAAAATTTTAAATTTACAAAGTCCTTATATTGAAAAAGCTATTGCAGATAGTTGTAAAATTAAAAGAAAGATTGTGCAAATAGATGAGAAAGAGAAAAACATTAGAAAAGTATTAAATCTAGGTCATACCTTTGCTCATGCATATGAGGCAGCACTTGGATATTCAAAAAAACTTAATCATGGTGAAGCAGTAATTTTAGGTATTAAAAGTGCCGCTAGATTTAGTTTAGAAAATAAATTTTTAATAAAAAAAAATTATGATCAAATAGCATCACATATTAGCAATTCAAATTTACCTAATAATTTAAGAAAATTTATTAGTAAAAAAAATATTGATTCAATTTTAAATTTTATGAAATCAGATAAGAAAAATAATTCAAATAATATAAACTTAATATTATTAAAAGATATTGGCAATCCTATAATAAATTCAAATTTTAAAATTAATAAAATCCGGAGTTTTTTTAAAAAGGAATTAATCGATTAAAATTTCTATTGAATGTATATATATTTTTAATTCTTCGTCTAAAATTTTATAAATTATTTTAGAAGATTCAATTTTGCTTATTTTTTTTAAATATAAAGAATTAATTTTTAGTTTAATGTGAAATTTTCCTTGTTGATGTGTTTGGTGACTTTTGTGTAAAAAAGTTTTATCTTCAATCTCAATTTTTTCACAAGATATATTTTGATTAATTTTTGTTTTTACAATTTTTATTAATTGATTTATATGCATAATTTATAATAATATATATCATGAAAAATATTTGTGACTGGAATAATTGCTTAGAAATTGGAGAGTACAAAGCTCCAGTTGAAAAAGATAATAGTAAAAATTTTAGACTACTTTGTTTATCACACGTAAAAGAATTCAATAAAAATTGGAATTATTTTTCTGGAATGAGTGAGGAACAAATATGTAAGTTTATAAAGTCAGATATGACATGGCATAAACCTACTCAATGCTTTAGTTCTTCGGATAATTTTTTTAAAATTCTTTGGAATAATACTTTGAGAGATGAAATAGATAAATCTAAGTTTAATAGTCAATTTGACCACATGAAACAATTTAAATTCAGTCATAATGATGTTAAGGCTTTTAGTATTTTTGGCTTACCTGTGGGGTTAAAATGGGAGAAGATCCAAGAAAAGTTTAAAAAACTTGTCAAAAAATTTCACCCTGATATGAATTTTGGAAATAAAAAATATGAAGATAAGCTTAAAGTTATAACTTTAGCTTATACACAGCTAAAAAATACTTATAGGATAAAAATTGACACCTAATTTAAATATAAAACCAGATATTAGAATATCAATTAAGCAGAGCTTCGGTATTAATAGTGATATGAAAGTAAATGCTTTTTCAAAAAAAAATGAATTTGTTCCAGAAATAGATAAAGATTATAAATTTGATAGAGATACTACGCTAGCAATTCTTAGTGGCTTTGATTATAACAAAAAAGTAATTGTACATGGGTACCATGGTACAGGAAAAAGCACTCACATAACTCAGGTGGCTGCACGTTTGAATTGGCCATGTTTAAGAATAAACCTCGACTCCCATATTAGTAGAATTGACTTAATTGGAAAAGACGCAATTATAATTAAAGATGGTAAACAAGTTACAGAATTTAAAGAAGGAATTTTACCTTGGGCATTCCAAAACCCAGTTGCTTTAGTTTTTGATGAATATGACGCAGGTCGCCCTGATGTCCTATTTGTACTACAAAGGATTTTGGAAAGTGATGGGCATTTTACTCTTTTAGATAAAAATAAGGTAGTAAAACAAAACGAATATTTTAGATTGTTTGCAACAGCAAATACAATTGGATTAGGAGACACAACGGGTCTCTACGCTGGTACGCAACAAATTAATCAAGCACAGATGGATAGATGGAATATTGTTACAACTTTAAACTATTTAAGCTTAGAAAAAGAAATGGAAATAATTCTTGCAAAAAATAAAGATTTAAACAATGCAAAAGGTAAAGAAAAAATAGCAAACATGATTAAAGTTGCGTCTTTGACTAGAAAAGGTTTTATGGCCGGAGATATTTCAACCGTAATGAGTCCGCGAACAATATTATATTGGGCAGAAAATTCTAAAATCTTTAAAGATACAGGATATGCTTTTAGAGTTACTTTTTTAAATAAATGTGACGAGATAGAAAAAAACACAATTGCTGAATATTATCAAAGATGTTTTGGTGAGGATTTACCGGAGTCATTGATAAATACTCAGATTTAAATGAATAAAGAAAATAATTTTAAAGAAAAGTTTAAAAAAGCTCTCATTTCAACAATAAAAGTAATTTCAGACGAATATAGGATTGAAAATGAATTAATAAAAAATTTAAGCTCTAAAAATTATAATTTTTTTGAATTAGATAATCTAAGTAGTAAACAAGATTATATTAAGCTAAGAGCAGAAACAGATTCTGAAGCTTTAAAAAGAAAATTTTCAAATAAAGAAATATACAAAAAAAATTTACCAAGAAATTCTTCATGTAAATCACTATATAATATTTCAGAAAGAATTAGGTATGAATTACTAGGTACAAAAATGCTTAAAGGAATATCTAAAAATTTGAAAGAAAATTATAGTCATAAAATAGCTATAAAACGAAAAGATCAGCTTAAAACTAGAGAGGATGTTAGTATTTCTGAAGCTTTTGAACTTTATATGCTAAAGAATTTTTTTGATATAAAGTTAAATCTATTATCAGAAAAAATTTTAAGTTTTTGGGAAAATGATTTTAAAACATCCTTAGGCAATCACTTAGATTATTTAAACAAAAATCTTGAAAATCAAGAGATCTATAATTCAAAATTCTCTAAATTATTGCAAGAAATGGAGATTTTTAAATCTGAAAATGATGGTGTCGAAGAAGAAAACCAGCAAAATGAGAATGAACAGGATAACAATCTAAATAGAGATGCCGAAAAAGAATCTCAAGATGATCAAGAAAAAAATAAACTAGAACAAGATCAAAATGGAATTGATGCAGATTATGACTTAGATGAATACAGAATTGATGAACAATTTGTAGATACAGACTCAGACAAACAAAGTTCTGAAACGGTAATTCAAAAGATGAATGCAAATATTGAGGACAGAGAATATAAAATTTTTACAGACCAATTTGACGAAATAGCTATGGCTGAAAATTTAGAGAGTAAAGAAGAAATATCTAAGTTAAGAAAAAATTTAGATCAACAACTAATTGGCTTTCATGATTTGATTACAAAACTTGCTAATAAACTTCAACGACAGCTATTAGCAAAACAAAATAGAGATTGGGAATTTGATCTTGAAGAAGGTTTACTGGATAGTTCAAAATTAACTAGAATTATAATGGATCCTTATAATTCTTTATCATTCAAAAAAGAAAAAGATTTAGATTTTAAAGATACAGTCGTTACACTTTTAATAGATAATTCTGGATCAATGAGAGGAAGACCAATCACAATTGCTGCTATTTGCGCAGATATTTTATCAAGAACATTGGAAAGATGTTCCGTAAAAGTTGAAATTCTTGGTTTCACAACAAAAAATTGGAAAGGTGGCAAAAGCAGAGAAGAATGGAATAAAAGTAATAAACCAAAAAAACCTGGTAGATTAAACGATTTAAGACATATTATTTACAAAGGAGCTGATACTCATTGGAGACAATCTAAAAAAAATTTAGGTTTAATGCTTAAAGAAGGTTTGCTTAAAGAAAATATTGATGGTGAAGCAATTTTATGGGCATTTAATAGATTAAAAAAAAGAAAAGAAGAAAGAAAAATATTGATGGTTATTTCAGATGGTGCCCCAGTTGACGACTCAACATTGTCAGTAAATTCTGGTGACTTTTTAGAAAAACATTTAAAAAAAATTGTCAAATTTATTGAAAATAAAAGCAATATTGAAATTTTAGCCATTGGAATTGGTCATGATGTTGCAAGATATTATAACAAATCAATAAAAATTACAGACGTTCAAGAATTAGGCGATGTTATGATCAGTCAGCTAAGTGATTTATTTGATAACAAAAAAAAACTTCATTAAATTTGAATTAAATCCTTATTATTCCATATAATATTTACTTCTGCGCCTCCTCTAGTTTTAGAATTTCTGCATAATAATTCTGCTCGATTTTTTTCTAATAAAGTTTTTCCAATAAATATACCAAGCCCTAACCCAGATTTGGAATTATCATATGTTACAAGTGATTTTATATAAGGCTCTCCAATTTTATTTAAAATATCTTTTGGATACCCTTCGCCATCATCTTCTATAATAATTTCAGAATTTTCACTATCACTTTTTAAAGTGATGTAAATTTTTTCTTTTGAAAATTTATTTGCATTTCCAATAAAGTTTCTAATTCCATAAACTATTTCTATTGATTTTCTTATTTGAAATGAATTTGAATTTTGTTCAAGATTTACAATAAATTTTTTATCAGAAATCTTTTTGAAAGACTTAACAATTTGATCAACGTATTCGACTAAAGATAAATCTTTATCTATAAAATCATCTTCTATGGTGGGGTTTAATGTTAGTTTTTTTAAGATTTCATTACATCTTTCAACTTGACTAACTAATAGTTTAAGATCTTTATTTATATCTTCGTCGACTTTAAATTGATCAAGCAACTCTTGAGAAATAATCTTAATTGTTGATAAAGGAGTTCCAAGCGAATGAGCAGCAGCAGCAGCTTGACCTCCCAGAGAAACTAACTCATGTTCCTTTGCAATAACTTCTTGAATTTTATCCAAAGCTTCTTTTCTTAAGCGAGATTCTCTACCAAAAGTCATCGCAAAATAATTTAAAAAAATTAATGCAATTATTAATGCTAACGGAATAGCATAATAATAATATTCATTTACAATTATATTTTTATTAAGTGGATATGGTAAATCTTTATAAAAAAATGTTAAGAAAATTATAGATAATATTGTTACTAAAATTAAAGTTAAGTTAGTTCTAATATCTAAATTAGATGAAGAAAAAACACTTGGGATTAATAAAAAAATTGAAAAAGGATTTAAAACTCCACCAGAAAGATAAAATAGAAAGCTTAATTGAATTATATCAATAAACAGAAAATTAAATGATGATCTATTTGATATTTGTGGTTTATTATAAAAATATATTAAAAATAAATTACTTAAAGCACCTAAAAAAACTATAAAGTTTGCTAAAAAATAATTATACTCAAAGTTAAAAATAAATTTAACTGAATTTACTGTTATAAATTGACCAATAATTGCAATCCATCGTAAATTTACATAAGTGGATTTATTTAAATAGTAAGCTTTTGAAGTTTTAAAAAACTTCATTATTAAATATCAAGGTTCAAAACATTCATTGCATTTTTTATAATAAAATCTTTTCTTAAAGCAACATCATTACCCATTAAAGTATGTATCAAATTATGGTCTTTTTTTATATCTTTAGAGTATTGAACTTTTAGTAAATTTCTTGTTTCAGGATTTAATGTGGTATTCCATAATTCTTCCGGGTTCATCTCGCCTAATCCTTTAAATCTTTGAATACTGAGTTTTGATTTTTCTTCTTGGTATTTTTTTTTAAATTCTTTTGAGCTTTTTTTTACTTTATTTAATTCTTTTGAGTTGCTAAAAATATAATTTTCTAATTTCTTTTCGTCTTTAATATAAATTCCTTTTGAGCCTTTATTTATTTTAAACAAAGGTGGTTGAGCAAGGTACACATGACCATTTTCAATTAATTTGTTAAAAGGCTTGTTATTAAAGAATGTTAATAATAAAGCTCTAATATGAGAACCATCAACATCTGCATCGGTCATAATTATAATTTTTCCATATCGCAAGTCTTTTAAATCAATCTCTTCATTCTTTGGATCTAGACCCAAGGCATTAATTAAAGTCACAATCTCGTTGGATGAAATCAATTTAGAAAGGGTTTTAGTTCTTAACTCACTTCCATTTCCATTACCATTCTTTTTGAATGCATTAGTATCAGTATATGTATTTAGAATTTTACCTCTTAATGGTAATACAGCTTGATATTCTCTATTACGACCTTGTTTAGCTGAACCACCAGCGGAATCTCCCTCAACAATAAATAACTCTGTTCCTTCTTGCTTAGAAATTTGACAATCAGCCAATTTACCAGGTAAACCAGTTAATTCCAAAGCTCCCTTCCTTCTTATATTTTCTCTTGCTTTTCTAGCCACGTCTCTAGCTAGAGCTGCTTGAACAATTTTGGCAAGTACAATTTTTGATATAGATGGATTTTGATCAAACCAAACAGATAATTTTTCATTAATAATTGTTTCAACAATATTTCTTACTTCTGAAGAAACCAGTTTATCTTTTGTTTGTGATGAAAATTTTGGATCTGGAATTTTAATAGATAATACACATGTCAAACCTTCTTTTATGTCATCTCCAGATATTGATAGTTTATTTTTCTTTAATAAATTTTGTTCAGCTGCATATTTATTTACTACTCTAGTTAATGCACTTCTAAAACCTAAAAGGTGGGTTCCCCCATCTTTTTGAAATATATTATTTGTATATGGATAAATATCTTCGGTATAACAAGAATTCCATTTCAAAGAACAATCAATTTCTAAATATTTTTTTTTTCCCTCTATTAATATTGGTTTTCTAAATAAATCATTATTATTTTTATTTTTTAGTTTTTCTTTATTTGCATCTAAAAATTCTACAAATTCTATAATTCCTCCATTAAATTTAAATTCTACACTTTTTGTTTTTTTTTGAGTTAAATCATTAATTATAATTTTCACTCCTTTATTCAAAAAAGCTAATTCTCTCATTCTTTTTTGGATTGTATTAAAACTAAATTTTAATAAAGAAAATATATCTTTTGATGGTAAAAATTTTATTTGTGTTCCATTGTTTTTTGATTTTCCAATAACTTTTAGAGGCATTATTGTATTCCCATTTTTAAATTCAATTAAATATTTTTTGCCATCCCTGTCTATTGTTAATTCCAATTTTTCTGAAAGAGCATTTACTACAGAAACTCCTACTCCATGAAGTCCTCCGGATACTTTATAAGAATCGTGGTCAAATTTTCCCCCCGCATGTAATTGGGTCATTATTACTTCTGCCGCTGATTTTCTTTCACCTTTATGAATATCAACCGGTATTCCTCTTCCGTCATCCTTAACTGTTATTGTTCCGTCAAAATTAATATCTACTTGAATATTTTTACAATATCCTGCAAGAGCTTCGTCAATAGAATTGTCAACAACCTCATAGACCATGTGATGGAGACCTGTGCCATCGTCAGTATCTCCGATATACATTCCTGGTCTCTTTTTAACCGCCTCAAGACCTTTTAAGACTTTTATGGAGTCTGCCTGATAATAAGAATTTTGTATATTTTTGTTCATTTTTAATTTTTTTGGAAAGGAAAAATCATATCATTTTTTTTTTAATTAATAAAATTAACTGTGGCACATGCATCAAATTTATGTTGGTAATCAATCATTATCTCTCAAATAAAAATTTGGTTTTGTATTTGTTAAATTTCATAAAAAAAAACTCTTTTTTCATCAATAAAAATAAATCTGGCGGAGAGAGTGGGATTCGAACCCACGATACTCAATAATATACACGCTCTCCAAGCGTACGCCTTAAACCTTGCGGCATGCTCAATCGTTCTTTCTAACGGTTATTGAATTATATCAAGAGTCCACCGTCAACATGAATTGCGATCAATTTGAGTCCAAGTTTTTAACTCAAAAATTGACTCAATTACGCGCTCACCTAGCAAACTGGACTCGCCAATCTCCGAACAGGAGCATCAGAAAGAATACTTTTTATAGTTTAAGATTAATTAATTCTTTAGGATACCTAGAAGTTTAACATCTTCAAATTCATCTAAACTATCAAGCTCAAAAGTTGTCAAAGACTTCAAATTCATTATGAAAAAAATTTGAAAAATTTTCCAACGAAATCAACCTTAATACATATAAAGACTCAACGAAAATTATGGTGTAGGATTAAGAATGAAAGATGAGATAAAAAATATCATAGATAACAAAATTGCTTCTTTATTTGGAAGAAAAGTAAATCCAAATGATTATGATCTTGCTTTTACCAAGCCTCGGAATGGACTTAGTTATGCCTTACATACCGCTACCAAAAACTTATGGCAAGCTCAAAAGAAATAAGTTCTAATTTTTTAAAAAAAATTTTAAAGAAAGCTTTTTTGTATTTTGGCTACGAAGTTAAAAGAAAAAATAATTTTATTGATAGATATCATGATTATATTGTTGAATTAACCAAAGAAGAGAGTAAAGAAATTGAAAAATTTAAAGAAATTTGTTTAGTATCAAAATTGAATTTATGGTCTATTTTACAAAGTATAAAATATATTAGTTATAATAAAATTCCTGGAGATATAGTGGAATGTGGTATTTATAATGGAAATATGCTTTCATTATTAGGCAAACTTATAAATAAATATAATTTAGATAAAAAAATTTGGGGTTATGATACGTTTGAGCAAGGTTTTTTAAAAGACGGCCTTAGCGAATTTGATATAGATTTTAAAAACAAGAAAGTTATATTAGAAAATGATAATATTCATTACTTCACAGTTTCAGAGGTTATCTCAAATATAAATCAACACGATGCGTTTGATCCAAACAAATATTTTTTAATAAAAGGCGATATAATCAAGACTCTTGATGATAAAAAAAATATTCCAAATAAAATTTCTTTTTTGAGAATGGATACGGATATTTATAAGACAACGAAAAAACAACTTGAAATATTATATCCAAAGTTATCTATAGGAGGCATTTTACATATCGATGATTATGGTTTATGCCCAGGAGTTAAAAAAGCTGTCAATGAATACTTTGAAAATCAAAATGTTTGGCTGCACAGAGCAGACCTTTCTTGTAGATATTTGATTAAAGAAAAGTAGATAATTAAAATTTTTTTCTTTAGGTTTTATTTGATAAAACTA
>Ga0207990_1000641_pt1 | contig 19807 bp, 20 predicted proteins | sample ETNtaG_8_FD_185780 | JGI IMG/M metagenome (GOLD analysis project Ga0207990, IMG submission 185780) | Marine microbial and viral communities from oxygen minimum zone, Eastern Pacific Ocean - ETNP201406SV75 (SPAdes) (version 2) | ecosystem: Environmental > Aquatic > Marine > Oceanic ...
GCCGCCTGGTCGGCACGCAACTGCTCCTTGTCGGTAAAGGGCATCTGGGCAATGTCTGCTAAAGAGGTCGGCAGGGTCAGCGGCGCCTGCGGGTGATGGCGCTGGTAAAACGCCGAGCCGGCAAAGCGCTCGCGCTGCACCTGCCAGCGTGCCGCACGCTCACTGGTAAGTGCAGCCGGCAGAGCAAACTCGGCGTTGTCAGTACAGGGCATCGTGGCGCAAGACTCCTTCAGTGTTTGTTGTGCCAGTAGCCATCGGGATCGTCAGCGAAGCGCCCCAGGTAAGGCCCGTGGCAGCGATAGCCCATCAGGTTCTGTACGGTGCGCGAATAACCTTGCGCTTTCTCGTGCGGCACCGTCAGGTAGTGGTTAACTTCCTGGCGCAACCAGCCCAGCGCGTAGGTCGTGACCAGTCCCATGCGCGGCGCCTCTGAACGGTTGGCGCCGCCGCCGTGCCAGGCAGCGCCCAGGTAAAAAAGGGCGCTGCCGCGATTCATTGTTGCCTGCACGCTTGGGGCATTTTCATAGCCGCCCTCACGCTCGAGCCGGTGGCTGCCCGGCACCACGTGGGTGGCACCGTTTTCGACCGTGAAGTCGCTCAGTGCCCACATCACACTGACCTGCCAGTCAATACCGGGAATGCGTATCGGGTAGATAACATCATCCTGGTGCAGGATCTGTGCTTTTTCACCAGGGTGAATCTCAATACCGGTACTGCTGCCGATGCGGTAGTTGCTGCAGTTGGGCAGCAGTACCGGGTCGAGCAGTGCGAGCGCATGCGTTTGTTCGATCAGATCGGCCGCCGCGGATGAATACGCCAGAGTGCTGGCCAGTCGGCGCGTCGCGTAGCCATTAAAATCATCTTCAAAGTGCTGGCCTTGGGTATCAAAGTATGGCTGCAGTTCGCTTGCCACCTGATCAACCAGCGTAGTGCTGGCCAGATCACGAACCACGATCGCACCATCATTTTTCAGTGCCAGGATCTGTTCATCCAAGGGGTCCGATGCTCTGAAATAACTGACAGATAAACGCGTACTGTCCGATGTTTTATTCATATCTGATTGCGGTTACGTGCTTTATCATGACCCATCAACCATAGCGGCTGTTTTGGCATCGCCGGCCAAGGCGCTATCATCTGCGCCGGCATCCACCACACGCCAGCGCTTAACGCCGACAGACCCTTGCGGTTGCAAACAACTCTACCTTGGGTGGTTCGATGATTGCTACCACGATACACATGGCCGGGCATTTTCTGATGCCAGGGCTCGTGGCGGTGATTTTTTTTCGCCCGCGCTGGCGCTATGCCTGGCTGATCATGCTTGCCACCATGGCGGTGGATCTCGATCACCTGCTTGCTGATCCGATATTTGACCCGCAGCGCTGCGGCATTGGTTTTCATCCGCTGCACAGTTACCCGGCCATCATGGCCTACCTTGTGGGCCTGGCATTTAAACCCGTGCGCATCGTGGCGGCGGGGCTGCTCATCCACATGGCCATAGACAGCACCGATTGCCTGCAGATGATGCTTTAGCGGGTTTACTGCGCGCTAAATGGCCAGCCGGTTACTGGCGGCTGGCACGCGGGTAAGCCATCGATGCCGCAGGCCTGGCGCCACCCAAGCAATCAATTTTCTTTGATATATATAAGCGCAGGCATAAGAATATAATTATATAAAGACTAAGAAAGTCTGACTGTCAGCGCTGCAAATGCAATGCTATCGTTTACCCGCTGGATAACTTATCTCCTTTGGTATCCAGAGCCCGCCCTGCGCAGATCCTCCTCCCCCAATCTTGAGTCTGCGCGGGGCTTTTTCTTTTTTATCTTGCGATACTGGTGTCACGGGATCGTGCAGCATCAGCGGTACTTAAGGCCAGCCTTTGCGGGTTTTAAAACCCGCGAGCCATGGGCGATTTCCAGCCGTTCGGGCCTCGGCGCGCTGCCCACCCGCACCGTGAATGGATTGCAATGGCCGGGCCAGCCGCCAGCGCCGCCGGGCTTCTTTTTCCCAGACAGCAAAATCGCCCCTGCCGAGCAGGTGCTCCAGATCATCGGGGTGAACGCCCTGGGCCAGGTGCTTTTCGGCCTGGCGGATAATCTCGCTCAGCGGTTTTTGCGACATAGCACTAAAGTTTGTGCACTCAAAAGAGATGCGATTTTGCACCGGGCCCAGGCTCACCAGGTGAATCTGTCGTGTGCGCACAATATGCCCGCCTGCGCAGCATTGGCCTGGCCGTGTCTGGGCGTGGATAATGGGCCAGCCCCGCGTGACCTGGAGACTTCCCTGCTATGAACACCAATTTGCTGCTGGCTGCTTTGGCGGTACTGGTTGCGCTCAACCTGGTACTGCTGCTGCGCCTGATCAGGCGAAAGTCTTCAGGCGATGCGGAACAGGCGGTGCGAGAAGAGTTGCGCGATGGCCGTGAAGAGGCGGCAAAGCGCAGCCGCGAGCTGCGCGAGGAAGTCTCGGGGAGCCTTAGCAAAACCGCGCAGACGCTATCCAGCACCGTAGGCCAGTTGGGTAATGTGCAAAAACAGCAGCTCGAGGGCGTGACCACCCAGGTACAGGCGCTGGTTGAGACTAACCAGCAGCGCCTTGAGGGTCTGCGCGCGACTATCAGCGAGCAGCTGAACGAGATGCGCGAGGCCAACGAGAAAAAACTCGAGGAGATGCGCCGCACGGTCGATGAGAAACTGCAGGGCACCCTGGAGAAACGCCTGGGCGAATCCTTCAAGGTGGTCAGAGAACAGCTCGATGCGGTGCACAAGGGTCTGGGCGAGATGCAGAATCTTGCCGCCGGGGTTGGCGATCTTAAGAATGTGCTCACCAACGTTAAGGTGCGAGGGACGTGGGCCGAATACCAGCTCGAAGCCATTCTCGAACAAGTGCTTACCCGCGACCAGTTCGACCGCAACGTGGCGACCCGCAAGGATTCATCCGAGCGTGTCGAGTTTGCGATCCGCCTGCCCGGGCGCAGTGATGACCCTGAAGACTGTGTCTGGTTACCGATCGACTCCAAGTTTCCCCAGGAGGATTACCTGCGCTTGAGCGAGGCCGCGCAGAGCGCCGATGCCGAGGCGGTGGCGCAGTCCACCCGCGAACTGTTGCGCTCGATCACACAGTCGGCCAGGACCATTGCCGAGAAATACCTCAACCCGCCGCAGACCACCGATTTCGCGGTACTGTACCTGCCTACCGAGGGGCTGTATGCCGAGGTGCTGCGCCAGCCCGGCCTGGTGAGCCAGCTGCAGCAGGATTACCGCGTGGTGGTCAGTGGTCCGACTACCATTGCCGCGTTGCTTAACAGTCTGCGCCTGGGGTTTCGCTCGCTCGCCATCGAGCAGCAGGCAAGCGAGGTATGGCAGGTGCTCGGCGCGGTCAAAACCGAGTTTGGCCGCTTTGGCGATGTACTGGCCAAGGTCAAAAAGCAGCTGGCCACGGCAAGTAACACCATCGAGAGTACCGAGCGTCGTACCCGGGCGATGGCCCGTACCTTGCGTGAGGTTGAGCAACTGCCCGGGGCCGAAAGCGACGAGTTGCTCGAGCTGCTGCCTGAAGATGAGCTCGAGCAAGACTGAGTGCCAGTTCGCCGTGCACTTTAAGGGAAAATCGGCTCTGGTCTGTGGTGCCGGCGGTGGCATCGGGCTGGCCACGGCCAACCAGTTGCTGGCCAGCGGCATCGACGTTGCCCTGGCCGATATCAAGGATCAGCCTGCGGATATCGCCAATGGCCCCGGCCAGGCGACTTATTACCAAGGGGACCTTAGCGACGAGGCTTTTGTCAGCCAGCTGGCAGCTGATGTGGCAGCGGCGCAAGGCGGCATTGATTATCTGGTTAATACCACCGGTGTGCTGTGGTTCGATCGCGACCGTTCAGTGCTTGAAATGGATATGGACACCTGGGATCGGGTGTTTCAGATCAACCTTAAGTCTTTTGCTTTGAGCGTGCGCCATGTAGCAGCACATATGCGCGCGCGCGGTGGTGGGGCGATGGTGCATATCGCCTCTATCGATGCGCTGCGCGGCGATGGCAAACCCCAGGATGCCTATGGCGCGGCCAAGGCCGGGGTGATCCGCCTGTCTAAGTCGCTGGCAATCCAGTTGGCCGCCGATGCCATACGCTCGAACACCATTTTGCCCGGGCCGGTACGCTCGCCGATGCAGGTGCGCTGGGCCGATGACCCCGAGGCGCTGGCGGCGCTGTCGGCACATATACCGCTGGGGCGGGCCGGTTCTGTCGACGATATCGCCGGCGCCTGCCTGTTTCTGCTTTCGGATGCCGCAGCCTTTATTACCGGTACCGAGCTGATCGTCGACGGCGGCTGTACTGCTCTTCCCTGATACCCGTGGCTATCGAGATTACCGACGAGTTCCAGCAGGTGCTGGATCTGTTGAGTGTGGCGACCCCGCCGGTGGTTTTTGTCACCGGCTCGGCCGGTACCGGTAAATCCACGCTGATCGATGTGTTGCGATCCGAGCTCGATAAGAACCTGGTGGTGGTCGCCCCCACCGGAGTCGCGGCACTTAACGTGCAGGGCCAGACGATTCACTCGCTGTTCCAACTGCCCCCCGGGCCACAGCCGCGGGCCAAGCGTATTGCCGGCGCCGCCAAAGACGTAGTCGAAAAAATGGACGTACTGGTAATCGATGAGGTGTCGATGGTGCGCGCCGACCTGCTCGATGCCATTGATGATTCGCTGCGTCTTAACACCGGCCGCGCCGGCGTGCCTTTTGGCGGCAAGACACTGGTACTGGTTGGTGATATGCACCAGCTGCCACCGGTGATCGCCGGTTCTGAGGAAAAGCGATTGTTCGAGGAGAGCTATGAGTCGCCGTATTTTTTCAGCGCCCGCACCCTGCGCGAACTGCCACTGGTGACAGTGACTCTGACACGGTCTTTTCGCCAGGCCGATGCGCATTTCATCGAGATGCTCGATCATATCCGCACCGGCAGTGAGCTCGAGCAGACTGTGGCGCAACTCAACCAGGCAGTGGACGAGGAGATGGTATCCGAGGAAACCCGATTGGTGCTGACCTCGGTGAACGCGCGGGCGCGTCAGTTTAACGAGCAGCAACTGGCGCAGCTGCCCGGCGAGAGCTGGTCTTTTGATGCCGACGTTAACGGCGATTGGCTGGACAACGAATCACAACTGCCTTCACCGACCAAGCTCAAACTTAAAGTCGATGCGCAGGTGATGTTCACCAAGAACGGCACCGACTGGGTTAACGGCTCCCTGGGCCGGGTGGTGCATCTGGAAGAAGAAGTGATCGAGATCGAACTGCTGGGCGACGAACAGCTGGGCCAGAGTGTTTTTGTAGAGCGCGAGTCGTGGGAGCGCTACCGTTACCAGTGGGACGACAAGCGCCGCCGGGTGGATACCGAGGTGATCGGCACCTACACGCAGTTTCCCTTTATCCTGGCCTGGGCCGTTACGGTGCATAAGGCCCAGGGCTTAACCCTGGAGCACGTGCGCATTGATCTTGGCCGGGGGATGTTTGCGCCGGGCCAGGCCTATGTGGCCTTGAGCCGTTGCCGTACCCTCGATGGCATCTCTTTTAACCGGCCCTTAAGCGTGGCCGACGTCAAGTGTGATCCGGTAATCCAGTCGTTTTACTGCGCTATGGACCTGGTGGCCGACGGCGAGGCGGCTTAAGCCCGGGAATGAGCAACAACAGCAACTGAAGGCGCGAACGCTTATCCACAAATACCGATAGTTTTTTTGAAAATGGAGATCATGATTTATGCTTAATCGGTTACATGACGAGAAGCATCTTATGCATCCTCAAACAACGGCAGGTCGAAGCGGCCACCCGCACCGGCTGTTAACCGGAGGACTGTCCTGGTGACCACACCGCGTTTTTTGCCCCTGGCGGATTATCCGCGTTACCCAGAAGCCAGGATGCATGAAAGGGCTCGTGCGCTGTGGCAGCAGATGAACAGCCGGCGCACAGTGCGCGATTTTTCGCATCAGAGTGCCCCGCGCGAGGTGATCGAAGAATGCATCCGTACCGCAGGCACTGCACCGAGTGGCGCCAACCAGCAGCCCTGGCATTTTGCGGTGGTGGCCGATCCGGCCATCAAGCGCCAGATCCGTGAAGCCGCCGAGGAAGAAGAGCGTGCTTTTTATGAGCACCGCGCTCCTGACGAATGGCTGGATGCACTGTCGCACCTGGGCACCGATGCCGACAAGCCCTTTTTGGAAACCGCGCCATACCTGATTGTGGTCTTTGCTTTAGTGCACCACATCGGCGCCAAGGGCGAGAAGATTAAGCACTACTATCCGTACGAATCCACCGGGCTTGCCACCGGCATGCTGATCACGGCATTGCACAATGTGGGCCTGGCCTCGCTCACCCACACGCCCAACCCGATGAAGTTTCTTAACCAGGTGCTGGGCCGCCCATCTAACGAGCGGCCCTTTTTAATACTGGTGACCGGTTACCCGGCCGAGAATGTGCAGGTGCCCGACATCAAGCGACGCGACCTTAGCGAGATCTGTACTTTTTATTAACTAACTGTCGAACAACTCTTTGGCCGCCGCCAGGCTGTTGGGCCGGTAGCGCCACAGCCAGTTGCTGTAGTCCGGCTGTATAGAGGCACACAGTGCGTCTTTATCCTTGGCGCCATCCAGCAGTGCACGAATACTGGCTGCGGTATCAACCACCGCGCGCACCCAGCGCTTGCCGTTTTTCAGTTGAAACGAGCTCATCCCCGAGGGCATGAGGTAATCGACAAACGCCTCGGGCCATTCGCCCGTTTCCTGGCGGATGGCCATGGCATAGGTGGCAACCTGAAAGGCGTGATCATCGACAATACCGCGGCGCGGTTTGCCCGAGCTTTTGAGCTCGCGCACGACGTTGACATAACGTAGATCAATAAAGCCGATGACCGGCACTTCGATCCCTTGCAGGGTGAGGCGGATCGGGTGCTGGTAAGCGAGCGGCGCTGACCATTCGCTGACCACGGGGTAACAGTGATCCAGGCACTGGCTTACCACCTTGCGCTCGCGGGTGATATCTGCGGTGCGGTAATCGTCTTCGGTGCCTTCGATCAAGGCGTCGTAGTGTTCGGTCGCGAGCGCACGGGCCCCGGCATGATCCAGCGTAACGTCCTCATCGAGCATCTGGCCGATGGTGTGATCGAGCGCCGAGCCGCGGTGCATGGCCGGTGAGCCCGCTTCGCGAATGCCATACACCAGGTACAAAACGCCCAGCGCCGGGTCGGCCCGGAACTGCAGCATGGAGGTGGCCGAAAGATGCTTAACCCCAAAGCGGGCAAAGGGATCGCTCACGCGAGCGGCTCGCCACGCGTTGCCCACGGATAGGCTGTTTTGTTTTTAATAACCCTCATTTCAGCGTTGTATCGGCTTGTATCTGATGCGGTGCGGCTGGTCGGCATCGGTCCCCAGGCGCCGTTTGCGGTCGGCCTCGTAATCGGCAAAGTTGCCGGCAAACCAGGTAAGCTGGCTGTCGCCTTCAAAGGCCAGTATATGTGTGGCGATACGATCCAGAAACCAGCGGTCGTGCGAGATCACCACGGCACAGCCGGGAAAATCACCAAGCGCCTGTTCCAGTGCACGCAGTGTTTCCACATCTAGATCATTGGTCGGTTCATCCAGCAGCAACACGTTGCCGCCCTGGCGTAACACCTTGGCCAGATGCACGCGGTTGCGTTCACCACCAGAGAGCGAGCCGATATGTTTTTGCTGATCAGGTCCCTTAAAGTTAAAGCGCCCGACATAGGCGCGCGACGAGCTCTGGTAGCGGCCAACTTCCAGAATATCCTGACCCTCGGAGATCTCTTCCCAAACGGTCTTGGCGTCATCGAGCGTGTCGCGGCTTTGATCCACATAAGCGATCTGTACGGTATCGCCATGGCTGATCTCACCGCTATCGGCTGCCTCGACACCCATCAGCATTTTAAAGAGCGTGGTCTTGCCCGCCCCGTTGGGGCCGACGATACCGACGATGCCGCCCGGCGGCAGCGAGAAAGAAAGATCATCGATCAGCAGTTTGTCAGCAAAGGCTTTACGCAGATTTTTTATCTCGATGACTTTGTCGCCCAGGCGCGGCCCGGGCGGAATGTAGATCTCGTTGGTTTCGCTGCGTGATTGAAACTCCTGATCCATCAGCTCGTTAAAGCGCGCGATGCGTGCCTTGCCCTTGGCCTGGCGGCCTTTGGGGTTGGCCCGTACCCATTCGAGCTCAGATGCGATCGCCTTGCGCCGCGCCGAGGCGCCTTTTTCTTCCATCGCCAAGCGCTGGTCTTTTTGATCCAGCCACGAGGAGTAGTTGCCCTCCCAGGGAATCCCAAAACCGCGGTCAAGCTCAAGAATCCACCCGGCCACGTTATCCAGAAAATAGCGGTCGTGGGTCACGGCGATCACGGTGCCCGGGTATTGCTCGAGGTAGCGCTCCAGCCAGGCCACCGACTCGGCATCGAGGTGGTTGGTGGGCTCGTCCAGCAGCAGCATCTCGGGCTCTGAGAGCAACAACCGGCACAGCGCCACTCGGCGGCGCTCACCGCCTGAAAGCTGCTTAACCGGGGCTTCCCATGGCGGCAGACGAAGGGCGTCAGCGGCGATCTCGAGCTTGCGCTCGATCTCCCAGGCACCGATGGCATCGATGCGGGTCTGCAGCTCGCCTTGCTCTTCAATAAGGGCGCTCATCTCATCATCGCTCAACTCTTCGCCAAAGCGCATGCTGACGCGCTCAAAATCATCGAGCAGTTGTTTGGCTTCACCGAGGCCCTGCTCGACATTGGCGCGCACGTCGGTGGCATCGTCGAGTTGCGGTTCCTGCGGCAAAAAACCGACCTTAAGGTTCTTTTGTGGTATCGCCTCGCCTTCGATCTCGGTGTCGATACCGGCCATAATTCGCAGCAAAGTGGACTTACCGGCGCCGTTTAAGCCCAGTACGCCGATCTTGGCGCCGGGAAAAAACGAAAGAGAGATATCCTTGAGAATGTGCTTTTTGGGTGGCACCACTTTGCCAACACCCGCCATCATATAAACGTATTGCGCCATAAACTTTAAAAATTGCTTTAACTTTAAAACGGAGCGGCTGATTCTACATGGCCCACCCGCTAAACGGAACGCAATAAAACACTATAAATAAAGGCCCTTTTATGTTTAAAATGCACCTACACATGCTTTTGGACTACTAACCACCGAAGCCACCGAACACTGGCCGCAAGGCTTTTTTCCGACCCACCCCCTAAAAGGAAGAGATCAAAACTATGAGCTACTCAAGCCCCCTTACCAAGACTGACCTCGTGAAAGCGATTGCCGAAAATTCGGGCACCGAGGCCAAGCAAGTAAAAGCTGTGCTGGACAGTTTGTCCGGCGTCATTGCAGGCCACATGGCTCCGGGGGCCGCCGGTGTTTTTAAGATGCCCGGCCTTTTTAAGATCAGCGTGGTTGATAAACCCGCGACCGACGCCCGCTGGGGTGTGCCCAATCCATTCCGTCCGGGTGAGACCATGAACGTGGCTGCCAAACCAGCCAGCCGCCGGGTAAAGATCCTCGCCCTTAAGAACTTAAAAGATATGGCTGCATAAAAAGCGCCGCCACAAACATAGCCCCGCCCGGCTCGCGCCGCGCGGGGTTTTTGTGCGCAAAAGGCTATTTTTTACGGGGCATCGGTGAGCCCGAGCGGATCTCCCTGGCTGCCAGATCCCACGCCGCCACACGCTCAGGACCGGCCGGGTGGGTATCGAGCACGCTCGAGGTAGTGCGCCCACCCAGACGACCCAGCTTTACCAGCATGCCGCGTGCGCCATCGAGATTAAAGCCTGCGCGCGAGATGATATAGGCCGCAAGGTAGTCGGCTTCCATTTCCTGTTTGCGGCTGAAGGTCAGCACTCCGGCTGCCGCACCAATGCGCATACCGTCGCCGATGATCTGCCCGCTGTAGGCGGCGGCATCACCGAGCAGCAGTGTCATCGCCACACCACCGATCAACGCACCCACCGCCTGGTTGCTCTGGCTCTCAACAATGTGGTTGGCTATATGGTGCGCCATCTCGTGCGCGATCACCATCGCGATCTCGGCATCGCTGCGGGCGTATTGCACAATGCCTTTATAGATCACCACTGTTGATTCATCGGCGGCATAGGCGTTGACTTCTTCTTCAGGCGAATACGTGAGCTCCCAGTTGCAGCTGTGCTCAGCCACATAACGACAAACCGCAATGGCCGCAGGCTTAAGGCGTTGGTACAGCGCCGCCACCCGCGCCACAGCTTTAGTATCTGATATCTCGCGGGCAGTGGGTTTTGGTGCGCGCGCAATCTCGGCGGCCGCAACATTAAGATTAACCGGCTGTACATCGGGCAGCACATGTGCCGGTGTAGCACACCCTGCCAGCAAGATGGCAATAACAAACGCAGCAAGTGCGCAGCCACCGCGCCGCGCTTTACTGAGCAACATAATTTTTTAGATCACTAAGGTAGGGTGCGCGCTCATCCTGCGAGAGCCAACTACCCTCGATGGCATTAACGGCCAGTTGCAACATCTGCTCGCGCGATAGATCCACAGCTTGTTGCGTGGCAATCAGGTTCTCATTCATATAGCCGGGAAAATACGCCGGGTCATCGGAATTCACCGTAACCTTAAGGCCCAGATCCAGCATCTTGGCGATCTGCTTTGCCTTAAGGTCTGTGGCCACGTAGCGGTTGGATATGGGGCATACCGTAAGCGCCAGACCGCGCCTTTTGATCTCATCCACCAGGGCGTGATCCTCCAGGCAGTTGACCCCGTGATCGATGCGATCGACTCCGATATCCAGTGTCTGCCAGATATGCGCGAGTGAGTCCTGCTGGTCCACATCGCAGTGTATGGTGCGCAAAAAGCCCTCGGTGCGGGCACGCTCAAAAACGCCAGCAAATTTGGCCGGCGGGTTATCGCGCTCGTCGGAATCGAGCCCCACGCCGATAATCCACTCGCGCCAGGGCAGTGCTTGCTCCAGAGTCTGCATGGCCGAATCGGCACTCATATCGCGCAAAAAGCACATGATAAGCGCGCTTTTGAGGCCAAAGGCCTCGCGCGCCGCATCCTGGGCACGGCGGATGCCGTTGATTACCACCTCAAAAGACACCCCGCGGCTGGTATGCGCCTGGGGGTCAAAAAAGACTTCCGCATAGCGCACCTTCTGGCTGTGCGCCTTGGCAAAGTAGGTATAAGCCAGATCATAAAAATCGACCTCTTTAAGCAACACCCCCATGCCCTCGTAGTAAACGGCCAGAAACGACGACAGATCATCAAACTCATAAGCCGCGCGCATCTCATCAGCCGAGGCATAGGGCAGCGACAGATCATTACGCCTGGCCAGCGCAAATTTAAGCTCGGGCTCCAACGTGCCCTCAAGGTGCACATGCAGTTCGCACTTGGGCATACCTTCAATAAAGGCGCGCATCGAATCACTCATCACTTATCTCGCAGTTGCTTATCTTCTTTCAGTGCTCTTATTTGGGCACCTTCTTTAAGCACAATGCTACCGTGCCCATGCATGCACTACCAAGACTATTTACGCGAACAGGCAATCGTCATCCAGTGCAGTCACCGGTGTGAGATCCCGATGGTGCTTGTAATCGGGCCGGGTAGAGCGGGTATAAGCATTGGAGACAGGATTTAAGATCAGCGAGAAGATCGAGCGATCCCACGGCGACATATTAGGCGGCGAGCCGTGCAGCAGGGTATCAAAAAAAATCAGCCCGGTACCACGCGCCCCGGTGGCTGAGACCATGCCATGTTCTTGGACCGCCGTTGCCACCGTGGGCTCATCAACCACCCACAACGGGTAGCTGGTGGTCGTGGTATCAAGATGCGCTCCGTGTGCACCTGCCATATGGGTGCCCGGAACAAACCACAATGGGCCATTAAATTCACTCACCTCATCCAAAAACACATGCAGGTTAAGTGCCAAGGGTTTCGCTACACCGTCTTCTTCATGGTGCGTGGCAAAGTCGTAGTGCCACTGCCACACCTCGCCCGAAAAAGCCGCCTTAACGTTAACCTTAACCTGCTGAATATAAAGCGGCTCCGCGCGCACCTGAAGCGCCGGGTTCACCAGCCGCGGGTGGCGCACCAGTGCCGCAAAGCGCTCATCACGCAAATGCAACCCCATCGAGGTGCGCACTTCACCCGAAGCGCGCTCAATAATATTGCCCTGGTGGCCATCGACCAGAAGCGCAGGCAAGCGCTCGCGCAGCGCATCCACCTCTGCACCCGAGAAAAGCCCGGGCAGCAGCAAAAAGCCCTGGGTGTTTAAAGAATCAAGTTGCTCAGCGCTTAACGGCATGGGCGTATCTTACGCCGTTGTTAATCTTGCCCACAAAGCGCTACCAACGCGCGCTGCACCTCAACCATCGCCAGCGTATCTTGCTCGCAGTAATCAAGAAGCTGCTGGCGGTAGTCATCGGCCTGACGGCCTTTATAGGCGCCAAAGACCATCGCGGTATATACCCGTGAGGCTTCGCCGCCTTCGGCCACCCCATCAAGATCGCTATAACTCATCGAGGGCACCAATGCCGGCAGTACGTTCTTAATCGAATACGTGCCGGCATCCAAGGAGCGCTTGCTGATAAAGCCCGGGTGGCAAACGTGATCGCGCACCACCGGTAACAGATCCACCACGTTTTTCATAATGGCGCCAAGGTCATCAGCAAGATCAGCAAACATCTCACAAAGCCCGCCCAGCACGCCAAGCTCAAAACTCTGGTTGTAAACCACTACCGGCAGATCAGTGCGATCGATCGCAGCAATTAACGCCTCGGCAAAACCGCGGGCCGGGTGGGTATCTTCCGGGGCAAGGTAAGCGGTGTGCGTTAGCACACCATCTTCATCACTAAAGTGCACTGAGAACTGAAAGGGTGTCGTCTCGTAGGGCCGCGTGCCCGGATAGGCTGGGATGGCCGGGGCCATGGTCTCAAAATCCATGTAGTAGGCCGGCGGCCCCAAAGGGATAAGAGCACCTTTAAGATCATCGGAGACCCACGGATGCCCCGAAGCCAGGCTGTCCAGTGCGTGAGCCTGCTTCTCGGGCAGTTTGAAATCCTCCGGGATATCCGGGATCGATTCGATCCCCTGCGCATGCAACGACGCCAAACGATTGGGATAAATGCGATACAAAAGGCCCACCCAGTCCTCGGGCTTGGCCGCCATGCAGCTATCAAAATAATCACAGCGCCACGGCTTTGAGCAAAGGCTCTTGGTGGCATACACCTCGGGTGCGCGATCGCGGCCCAGAACGCCAAACAACTTGGGTATTTTGGCGGCTACCTGGGGCAGGCGATCGCGCGCCTCTATTGTGAGATCGGCTCGCAGCAGCATCTCGGGCCAGGCGATATCCCCGCCATCAAACACATACTGATTATTTACATGAATGAGTTCCACCGAGGTGATATTTACCCCTGTACCCTGCAGCACATATAACTGAACCGCCACATCATCCACATGGCCTTTATCTTCACTGGCCGAGGTGGAGGATTTCACTTCACGAAGGCCCCAGCCATCATCCAATCGCTCGAGCACATCCACACGGATGCGCACCTTGTCGTATTCAAAGGCGGCTTCGAAGATCGCCGGTACATCACCCGCCATCAGCGAAGCAGTGGTGACAACCGCAGCCTCATGCTCATAGGGTTTTTCAGTGACTTCTATCCCACCGGGAAAAAGCGCCCAGGCACCTTCACCAATGCGGTTACCGGTATCGAGAATAGAGTAGGGCAGGGCTTCTTCATAAGGCAGGCGTTCATGCCAGCCCAGCCAGAGCTTCTTCTCACAGCGAAGCGCATCGATGTAGCGGGATTTAGTGAGGTAAGGGGTGGAGGTGTTCAAAGCGGAAGGTGAATGCTTGGGCCAATTAAACGCATCAACTAAGGCCTATGGTAGCGCGTTTGGGCCTATGGGCCGCAACAGGTATGGCGCGAATAAGCGGTAGGCCATAGTTCTGCGTGGGATGTGCTTTACCATCGAAAATATCTGGGTGATTATCAGGCCCTAATCTCGCCCGACCCTTCCACTACAAACTGCCCTTTGCCCCCCGCATCGAGCTGCACGCTGCTGATCTGCCCATAGCGCAGCGTCTCGCCATCGGCGCCGGTGATCTGCTCGATTCGCACACTGAATGTTGAGCCTTTGGGCAGGGTGGTCAAAGGCACATCGCGGCTTTGCAGTAACCAGGCGATGCGTTGTGCCACATTGGCATTGAGCTTTTCTTCCAACGCGACATAAAGTGATGTCTGAATCTCGCCGGTTACCTCTATTGTGGTGGTGGTGCCCACGGCCACGGTATTGGTTTTAAGATCTGCAGTAACAGTGGTGCGCTCTTTTTTTCGACGGATGACCACCAACTGCTCGAACTCATCGTTCTCAAAATAGATGATGGCTTTATCGCCTGGATGAAAGTTACTGCCGACCCGCTCAGCAAGTTTGGCCCAGAGCTCTACCGGCAGGCCCGATTGGGCCATGCTGTGCGAGAGGGTATCTCCGGGTTTAAAGATAAATACGATCTTGTGTTCACTGGCGGATTCATCGGGGGCGCTGGTTAACGCCCACTGAGGTGTTGCCAGTGCATCGTTAACATCGATACTGGCGAGTGGTGCACTTACTGCGGCGTCGGCTTCGATCGTATTAGTCAGGGGTATTGTGACTTCAAGTGCAGGTGGGGGCTGACTGAGCGCCATCAGTGTGTCGGCTGGGATGGCGACAGCTGCTACTTGTGGTTGTGCCTGGGATTGCGAACGGATTGCTTCTGCTGTGCCTGGTCCAACTGCCATTACTCTATTTTCGGCTACAGGCCTTTTGTCCATCTCAGCCATATCAGGCGTCTGCGACAGTTTCTTGTTAAGAGCCACCGCGCCTCCTTCACGTAAGCCTTGCTCAGACTCCGTGCTGCCCGGCAGGTTCATCGGCACTGCTTTTGCAAGGGCAAGGGTCTGTGCTTCATCTTGCGCGGGGATAGACCCGATGGGCTCTTGCGGTGCCACGCGCAGCACACCGATGCCCACCGCAACCAGTGCCATGGCGCTAACCGCCATGCCCAGTACCGGGGTACTTTGCCAGCGTGGCAACATGGCCTGCAGGCGTTCATGCCAGGTGACTTTTGGGGTTGCCTCATGGATGAGGTTTTGTACTTTGGCCAGCAGGGCATTGCTATCGATACCACTGGCCGCCAGGTAGCTCTCAAGCGTTTGGGTATCGAGCGCCTCGAACTGCTCCTCGCTGAGATCTTCGATCGGCACCGGCGGATGAATACCGTGTGCGACCAGTGCCTCGGCTTTTGCTATTTTGGCAGCGGCGCGTTTGTGCATGGCATCGACATCGATGCCGTGGGATTGCAGCAATGCCGCGTCGCTTTGCTGCATACGCGTTGCAGTGATAACCGCATCGGCTTTTTCGCCAAGGATGCGGCGCAGCAGATCGTCCGTGGAACTGGTCATGGCTTTAAGCAGTGCCTGCGCTGCCCTGCTGTTCTGCTGTGGCACAGCGTTCGGTAATACTGCGCAGGCGGTTACGCAGGCGGTTAAAGCGCTGGTAGTCGGCACTGCCGCTGGTGGCGTCCAGCCCCAGCTGCTGGCAGAAATAATGGCTGTCGTTCTTAAGATCCCAGCCTTCGGTCTCAAGCAGGTGCCAGGTCTGGCGCAGCAGCGGATCATTTTCGGTATGCACGGCCTCGCGGATGCGGTGGGTGAGGTGTTGCAGACTCAAAAGGTCCTCGGGAGTAGTGGGGTCTTGCGCCAGGGATTCGAGGTCCGGGGTATGGGTTACGCGGGCCTTGGCGGCGAGAGAATCGAAGTAGTGCGATATGTAGGAGTTGATGGCGCCTCTTAGGTGTTGCTCCAGGGTGGCCCGCTCACGGTTCCAGCGCCGCCGCTCAGCCAGGGTGTCGCCAATGGCTCTTTGGCTAAGCTCTTCGGCTTCCATCTCGGGGCTGTGGCCGGACCGGGTGCCCAGTTTCCAAAGGGCATAGGCAGTCACTCGGATCAGCAGGGTTTTAAGTTCATCGGATTTCAGGTGGCTGAGTGCGGTGGGGTGTGGAGCCATAGGTCGCCCTTTTGTGGGACAGGTGTTTTTTGCACCGGCCGGGGTTTGCCTTTTGTGATCTTTTCCTTTTTAGCGCATTGGGATGGCAAAAGAGGGTGCACCGCCGGGGTAATTTCATGGGGATTGGCGGTGCCCTCGTTGGCCTTTTAGATAGTGCCGGTTTCTTTGGGTTTTTTTCACAAGGGCACGCCTGGTGATTCTCATGAAAAAAATAAGCCCTCGCAGGCTATTAAAAGATGATGGGACCGATCCTCTTTTCCAAGCATGCCAGGGTGCGCTGCGCCCAGCGCGGCATTGATGAATCGCTTATTTGCATGGTGCTGGCCTACGGCCGGGCCGAATACGATCATCACGGCGGGCGGCGCTGTTTTTTAGGCCAAGCAGAAAAACGCCGTGTGGCCCGCGAGCACCCGGGCATCATGCGCCGCTATGGCCGCAAGCTCGATCTGGTGGTGGTAATGCCGGCCAAGGGCGAGCAGACAGTAGTCACCGCTTATGTGCGCCATCGGGGCCGCTAGATGCTGATGGTCCCCCGTATTTTTCCCTCTCTTGCTACTTATCGAGGCTTGATTATGCGTTATTGCTTACACATCGTTGTTCTGAGGGTCGCTGTGCTTTTGGGTGTGCTGGTGAGTCCTTACACCCTGGCTGCCAGCATCTCGGCCCTTGGCCAGCCGATGCAGCCCGGGGCAGCCAAAGCCGGCACGCTGCTGGTGCGCGCCGACGCCGATGCGCCGCTGCGGGCGGTACCGATGCTGGGTACGGATGTGGATATCAGCGTAACCGGGCTTGTGGCCCGCACCGTAGTCACGCAGTATTTTCATAACCCCACCGACGAGTGGCTGGAGGGTATCTATGTATTCCCGCTGCCGCAGAACGCCGCGGTAGATACTCTTGAGGTGCGCATTGGCGATCGCATTATCGTGGGTGAGATAAAAGAGCGGGCCCAGGCTAAAAAGATCTACGAGCAGGCCAAGGCGCAGGGCAAAAAGGCCGCACTGCTCGAACAGGAGCGGCCCAATATATTTACCACCTCGGTGGCGGGGATCCAGCCAAAGGGCACCGTGGGGGTGCGCATTGAGTACCAGCGCGAGCTGGATTATCGCGATGGTGGGTTCTCATTGAGATTTCCCATGGTGGTCGCACCGCGCTACGTGCCGGGCATCGAGGCTGAGTCCTTAAGTGGTCATGGCTTTGCCCCCGATACCAACCAGGTGCCCGATGGTTCACGCATCAGTCCGTGGGTGGCCGACCCCGCCAGGGGCTCTATCAACCCGGTATCGCTGCGTGTGGCTATTAATGCCGGTATGGCCATTAGCGTGCAGAGCCCCTCGCATGCGATTGATATAAACGAGGATGAGCGCAAGGGCATGGTCCGCATTGAGCCGGCCCATGGCACTTTGCCGGCGGACCGCGATTTTGTACTGCACTGGCGCCCACTGGTGGCCCATGCGCCCCGGGCGGTACTTTTTACCGAGACTTTTGAGGAAGATCAGTACGCCTTGTTAATGGTGATGCCGCCCGATGCCAAAGCGGCGCAGGATCAAAAGCTCAACCGCGAGGTGATCTTTGTGCTCGATACCTCGGGCTCCATGGCGGGGGCATCTTTTCGCCAGGCACGTGCCGCACTAAGCACAGCGTTAAAGCGATTGGGACCACAAGATACCTTTAACGTAGTTGCCTTTGCCTCGAAGGCGCAGCAGCTGTACATCGATCCCAAGTGGGCAACACCAGCCAATATTGCCAAGGCGCTGGCCAGCATAGCGGCGCTTGATGCCACCGGTGGCACCGAGATGCTCTCAGCACTCAAGCTTGCGCTTCGCGATTATGAGCAAAGCACCCAGGTGCGCCAGGTGGTGTTTATTACCGATGGAGCGGTCGGCAACGAGACCGCGCTTTTTGATTACATCGGCTCTCATATTGGTAAAAGCCGGCTCTTTACCGTGGGTATTGGTTCATCGCCCAATGGGTATTTCATGCGCAAGGCGGCGCGCACCGGCCGTGGCACCTATACCTATATAGGCAAGCCCAAAGAGGTGCGCGAGAAAATGAGTGCGCTCTTTGCCCGCCTTGAAAGCCCCGTACTGACAGATATCAAACTGCACTGGCGCCAGGGTGTGCTCGAAACCTACCCGACACCTGTGCCGGATCTATATGCCGGCGAGCCTTTGGTGGTGGTAGTGCAAGCCCGCCATCTGGGTGATGAAGTGCGCATCACGGGCATGCGGGCAGGTACATCGTGGCAACAGAGCGTGTCTTTGCGCAATGGTGTTACCAAGGCGGGCATCGCCCGCCTTTATGCCAGGCGCAAGATTGATTCGATCACCCTTAATACCGGGGATCTGCGCGCCACGCTTGGACGCGAGGCAGCGCGCAAACAGGTGCGCAACCAGATTGTAGAAATCGGTCTTCGGTATCACCTCGTGAGCCGACACACCAGCCTGGTGGCAGTAGAGCGCGAGTCCAGTGTGCCTTCCGGCGAGAACCTTAAGGCCTGGCCGGTACCGGTGAACCTGCCGGACGGATGGGAGATCGAGGAAATCTGGCTAGAAAAACCCACGCCAGCGCTGATGAAGACGGCTTCTTACATGTACGAATTCGACAAAAAATCCGTGGCGGAGAATGCGCGAATCTTCTCCAAGAAGAAAATCGCCGAATGGGGCAAAAAACGCAGGGCCGAGGAAAAGAAAGCCGCCCAAAAGCATTCCGCAAAATTTACAGCGGCTGGACAGCCAGGGCTGCAGGCAGCGCTTGCTGCAAGGCTGCCGCAGACGGCAACCCCTGCCCAGTTGCTGATACTTCTGGGTATGGCGCTGTTGCTTGCAGCGCTGCTGCTGCGCCGCTGGGTGTTGGCTCGATGCTGATGACGCGCCCCTTGATCGCGGGCGCTCTTGCGCTCGCCGGGGTGCTCAGCATTGCCCACGGGGCGTGGATTCCTGTTAAGGCGGCACTCGCTCAGGCGCTGCTCAATAACGCCTGGCGCGAGACGCTCTATAGCGGCCAGCCGCTAAAGCCCTGGCCCTGGGCCGACACCTGGCCGGTGGCCAGGCTGAGTGTGCCAGCACAGGATAAATCCATGGTGGTGCTGGCGGGGGCCAACGGGGCAGCGTTGGCTTTTGGTCCTGCCCACGTACGAGCCAGTGCGCCGCCGGGCAGCGCCGATAACAGCGTGATCGTCGGTCACCGTGATACCCATTTTGCTTTTCTTCAAAAGATCAAACCCGGAGCGCAACTGCAGCTTGAGTCTGCCGATGGCGTCGTGCATCACTATCAGGTAAACGATGTCCGTGTACTGCACGAGACCGATACCGATGTGCTGGCGGCGACCCGCGGTCGCTTGCTCACACTGATTACCTGCTACCCCTTCGATGCCATCGTCCCCGGTGGGCCGCTGCGTTATGTGGTGCGAGCCCAAGGCATCACAGGCCATAACCCCTCTTTGGATAAAAAAACATGAATACCAAAAGCGACACCCAACCAGAGCGCAAGGCAAAAAGCTTTGAGATGAAAACCGCAAATGCGCAAAAGGCCGGGGTTAACGATCTTGAAAAGCAGCTTTACCTGCAAAAGTATGCCTCACTCGGTAAAGTCAAGGAGAAGGCTTGGCGGCTCGTGCGCTTTGGTCGCGGGCCGCTTTCAAGCAGGGCGTGCAGCTATTGAGCCTGGGTGCTACCAATTTCGTTGATATTGCGGAGCATCAGCAAAATCTTTTTGACTCGGTCCCGGTCAAGCCGCAGGGCGAGTTGAATGATGTGCTGGATCGAATT
>Ga0207990_1000642_pt1 | contig 19805 bp, 19 predicted proteins | sample ETNtaG_8_FD_185780 | JGI IMG/M metagenome (GOLD analysis project Ga0207990, IMG submission 185780) | Marine microbial and viral communities from oxygen minimum zone, Eastern Pacific Ocean - ETNP201406SV75 (SPAdes) (version 2) | ecosystem: Environmental > Aquatic > Marine > Oceanic ...
GGTTCGATAGTAAAGATCATATTCTCCCGCAAAACCTCACCTATTCCAGGTTCGCCATAATGCAACACCTGAGGCGCTTCGTGAAATTCGATACCTACACCATGTCCTGCAAAATCTCTCACTACAGAAAATCCGTGATTTTCTGCATGCTGTTGAATGGCATGTCCAATGTCTCCAAGTTTGTGGTTTGGACGCACCTGTTCAATTCCAAGATTTAAACATTCACGAGTAACTTCAACCAACTCCCTCGTCCTATCCGGAACTTCCCCAATGATAAACATTCTGCTGGCATCGCCAAAATATCCAAGATAATTGCAGGTAACATCGACATTCAGAATATCACCGTTCTGTAATGGCTGACTGTTTGGTATGCCGTGGCAGATAACTTCATTCGGCGAAGTGCAAATACTTTTAGGAAAAGGCATCCCCTGCCTGCCCTGCCCACGTCCATAATTAAGCGGTGCCGAAACTGCTCCCCTGGCTAGAGTTTCAAGATGAACCCACTCATCAATCTCGTTGGTTGTCACGCCCACGCTGATTCGTTCCTCTACCATGTCCAACAGATCTTTCGTCATTTGACAACTTTTGCGGATACCGTCTATTTGCTCTTCCGTTTTGATGATAATACTGCGATCTTTGCGTTTTGGTTTTGGTTTTTCCGCAGAAGTTGAAACCTCTTTTTGATCAATCAACAGGTGACATTTTTTATATTTTTTCCCACTTCCACACCTGCACGGTGCATTACGGGAAATTATATTTGCTGCTATCTTCATGATTTTACTCTCAAAACTGCCCTACATATCGTCATTTCAAAAAATCAAAAACACGGCCCAACTGGTAACCACTGACTAAACTTTGTCCCGGATCATGTGACCAGTAAATTATCTGTCCTTTTCCGGAAATAGTATTCATCTCCACAAAACCCCAGTAACGGCTGTCTGCACTGTTATAGCGGTTGTCGCCCATTGCGAAAATTTTCCCCTCCGGAATAGATACCGGTCCAAAACTGCTGACCGGAGATGCAGATGATAACCCCTGGGCCTGACGTGACCTCTTTTCATTTGGTTCAAAATACGCGTAAGGTTCATCCAGCGGTTCTCCATTAATGTATACCTGGTCATTGCGGATTTCCAGCGTTTCTCCCGGAAGCCCCACCGCGCGTTTTATGTAATCAATCGAAGGTTCACGCGGATATGGAAAAATGACGATGTCACCCCTGAGAACAGGTTTCTTAAACAGCTTGATGTCTGTGAATGGAACAGGCGAGCCATAGGAATACATGCTGGCAAAAATGTGATCCCCAATCTGAATTGTCGGCAGCATTGAACCGGAAGGAATTTGGAAAGGCGCGAACATATAGGTCCGTACGACGGTCGCAACTAAAACAGCAAAAATCAATGCCTCGATCCATTCCCTGATTGTACGGTTCGGAATCACATAATCCAGACGCAAAAATCCCTTGGCGATTTTCAATAGATCTTCCTCTTTTTTCATAATTTCTTCTGCTTGAGGAAGTTTACGCACTCGGTTCAAAAATGTTTCAGGACTTGGAAAAACCCTGCTTTTTAATTCAGCAAGATCGTTCAATGCAGCTTCGCTGAGACCTTTTTTCTGAAGTTTGTTAAATGATTTGTCTGAAAGTTTGTAGGTTACAAACATATTAAATTGCAATAATTGATTAGTTATCGACTTTTTTGTTGTGTTTAAGCAGTCAGTTTATTAGCGGCGGCTTGAAAGTTTTTCGTTGACTCGCTTGTCTCTATGCTGAAAAAGTTAAGCTTACATTTTGACTTGATCAGCGAAAATAGTCAAATTTTCGTATGTGTTCTTTAATGAGAGCAACTCTAAATACCGTCCTTTGAAATGCTGCCCTGAGCTGAGTCGAAGGATAGTCGAAGAGATTTTTCAGACTTGAAACAACTTGCAACTCCGCTTATTCTACAGATTAAGAAAGGTTTAGTTAATTTCTTTTTTTAGATAAGCGAGTTTTTGGAGGTTCCCATAATTATCCGGCGTTAAATTCAGGTACACCGCGAAAATCAAGCCATCCGCGAAAGAGTGAGTAACCCATCACCCATGGCAGAACATGCAACTGGGAGACAAACACCAGCCAATCCTGCAGTGATAGATCCCTTAAATTAGCGTAACGCAAACTTGCCCCCGCAGTCAGGCATAATCCTGCGAGGTACGCGTTCAGAGGCAAAAGCATGCCACTTGCGGAAGAACCAAACAACAGTGCAGCAAGAAAAACAATTTGAGAAAGCACAAAGAAAGAGTATAATTTTCTCTTTAAATGCGGAATTTTCAGTCCAAATATTTGATGCGCGTCCAATTCAGATTGATAACGTGAAGGGAATCTGCGCGCGAGTAATCCGTCGTAGTAGTAGCGACGGGCCAAAACTAAAGGTCGGGAATAACTTGAAGAAAGAGGTGGATGCTCCACAATCAGTGCTGGCGCAAAAATGATCGAATAGCCTGAGGCTAAAATACTGAAAGCTAAATCTGTGTCTTCACGGAAAGGTATCAGATATGCTGGATGAAAGTTTGCTAAATTTCTGCGTACAAGAAGATTACAGGTTGGGTAACGTCCGCCGTCGGTATTTTCAGTTTGATGAGTGAAAGGTGTGGCAAGATTGCGCTGAGTGACTTCGGTGCGTCCCTCAAACGCTCCGGCATCCGGTTTTTGCTGAATCAGCTGAATCGCGTTTTTCACCCAGTCCGGATCCGGAATCACGTCTGCGTCAATAAAGCCGATCCATGAACCAGCAGACTTTGCAACTCCGGCGTTGCGGGCATTGCCTGGGCCGTAATTCGGAATTGATGTCCATTGCAGATTTAGCTCTGTCTGTGCTTTAAACTGAGAAAGCATTTCCAGAGTTTCGTCTGTGGAACCGTCATCCGCGACAATTACTTCAAATTCCACATTTGGGGCAGATTGTTTTTCTAAAGCTTCAAGACAGCGTGACAGTAGCTTTGCGCTGTTGTAAGCTGGAATTACTATTGAAAAAATATCCGCTTTTGCATTACTTGCCGCAGTTGTTTCCGGTACAACATTTTTATCTATATTACTCATGCCTCAGCTTTCTCTTGATCCGGAACTGTCCGGTTTTATTCACAATTTGCGAACCGCACTGCCTTATCTGGAAGAGTTTCATCAGCAAACTTTCGTGATTCAACTCAGCGGCGATTTGCTGGAAATTCATAATTCCAGAATCATTGAAGATCTGGTACTCCTGCAGCAGGTTGGTGTTAGAATCGTTTTAGTGCATGGAGCAGAAACCCAGATCAGTAAACTGCTTGCCGCAGAAGGTCACGATTATCAGACAGAAGACGGCATCCTGGTTGCAGAAAAAAAACACTTAACACTGATTGAACAGGCAATTGCTTCTGCCAACTGGAAACTGCTTTCAAAGCTCCGCAGTTGCGGAAAGCAACTTCAACCTGTTACCGGACATTTTTTGTCTGCAGAGAAAAAAAATCTGGCAGGAGATTTTACTTCACACTGCACCGGAAATGTTTGCGGTGTTGAACTGGAAACACTGCGTCAGGCAATTGCAGATTCAAAGTTAGTTATTTTACCACCTTTTTCACTAGGAGAAAAGGGACGATTGTGGATTCTTGACCCAAATCAACTTGCATTCGAAGTAGCAACACGTTTACGTGCCAAAAAACTGATTGTGCTGGACACCACTGCATTACCGCATTTTGCAAAAAATGATTCTTCCGAAATGACTACTGACCGCGTTCAGCAGTGGCTGAATAAAAATCCTGACCTGCCTCAATCACAGCGCTTACAGTTAAGCTCACTCACCGAAGCTTGTGTGAGAGGTGTAGAGCGTTGTCATTTGCTGGACGGCAGAGTAGAAGGAGCTTTGCTCGCAGAGCTTCTCACCCCGAAAGGCGCGGGAGTGATGATTACCAACAGTTCATACAAGCGTACACGTCCCGCCAGGCTGAGCGATTTGCAGTCAATTCTGGAAATCCTCAATTCACCGGTTCAGCATGCAGCGGTTGTGTTACGTTCCGAGACCTATATCGAGCAGCAGATTGAAAATTATCTGGTATTCTGTGTGGATGAAGACGTTGTTGGTTGTTGTGAAATTATAAATTTTCCGGAAGGTTCCGCCGCGGAAATTGCCAGTTTGGCTGTTGACAAAGCTTATCGAAACCAGGGAATCGGTAGTGAGCTGATTCAGGCCGCAACTGAAAAAATCCGTTCCGGCACCTGTAAATTAGCCTTTGCTTTAAGTACTGCTTCTTCACATGTTTTTACTCAATGCGGTTTCCGTGCTATCAGTCCGGAGGAACTTCCGGAAGAAAAAAGAAAGAACTACGACTTTCAGGAATCGATTGTTTATGGTCGTAAAATAAATTGAGATAAATTATTATTCCGGCAGGACTACGACTTCTACACGGTTATTTAAGCTGCGTTGAGTAGGAGATGCTTCGCGGAAAAGGGGACGCGTTGAGCCAAAACTCTTGACTGAAATTTTTGTTGGATCAAGACCATTTTCAATAAAAAAGCGAGCCACCTTTGAGGCACGTGCTCCTGCGAGCTCCCAAGTTGAATCCCAATTTTCCGGCGGTGTTTTTTCTGTATGACCTTCAATTTGGATTTTGTTGGGCAACAGGAAAATAAGTTTGGAAAAGCGTGTCATTTCTTTAACAGCCTTCTGGTTCATTTTAGCAGAGTCTTCTTTAAAATAAGCACTGGCTTTAAAAGAAACGACAACACCTTTTTCTTCAATATTAATACTCGCGTCGTCGCCTAATTCACTCTCTTCCAACTGCTGAGCCATTTGCTCGACGATAGAATCTTTGCCCTCATTCATATAAGGTGTCCCTGCCGGAAGTGGTTTAAAACTCGCGGCCAAACTTTTGAATTTCATAGTTTCATATTTGCATGAAGAAAAAAGCAAAATGAAGAAACAAAGCAGAAGGGTTACCAAATCTCCATAAGTAAAAATCCACTCCTGGTCGAAAACCACACAAACTTCACAATCTTCCTCATCAATGAGTTCACCCATATTCTGCCTGGTTTTTAACGTTTATTTTAAGGTTGTGCTTGTCTGTACAGCCTGAAAACAGGCTGTATGTTTTAAAGTTACAGTTGCTAATTTTTTAGTTTGTGAGCAGCAGTTCAGCGGGTTTGGTCTTCGGGCATGAGCACAATTTGTACACGACGGTTCAGACTGCGTTTGTAAGCTGTATCGGGATTAAACCTGGGGCGTGAATCTCCATAACCAGCGACTTGGATACGATCCGCGGGAATCAGTTTTGATTCCAGAAATGCTGCAATCACACTTGCGCGTGCAACTGAAAGTTCCCAGTTTGACGGATATTTTTGATTTGAGTCTGACTCATCGGTGTGTCCAGATATTTCAATATTGTTCTGCAGTTGTCCGATAATAGGCAGCATTTTGATCACGGCCCCTTTTGCTTTCTCGCTCAAGGTAACTGAACCCTGTTCAAATGCTACCGTCTTGCTGAAACTAACCTCAACACCTGCTTTTGAAGCATTGATTGACACATCATCCGGAACTTCCAGTTGCTCCAGCTCTCTGGACGCTTTATCCAAAGTAGAACTCTGCCCACTGAAAATAAAAGGGCTCCCCGGCGGCATGCTCTTAAAACTATCTGAAATTTGCTTGCTTTTTTCTACATCTGTCCTGCACATTGAAAAGAGTAAAATGAAGAAGCAAAGCAGGAGAGTTACCAAGTCACCATAAGTAAAAATCCATTCCTGATCGAAAGGGATGCAAACCTCACAATCTTCCTCATCAATCATCTGACCCATGATTTACTCCTTTATCCGGTTCAGCTTAAGCCCCGTCTTCTGCAGCCGCAGCACCATCTCCACCTTCAAACTTTAAAGCTTCATACATTGTTTTTTGAGCAGGAGGCAGATAGTTCATTAAATCACTTTCTATAAAATCAGGACGCTGTCCTCCCTCAATATAAAGTACCCCGTCACGGATCATCTCCATCAATACTTTTTCCTCACCTTGATAAAGTTCCAGCTTCTTTTTGGCAGGAGAAAAAATTGTGTTCGCGAATAAAGAACCGTAAAAAGTTGTGATCAGTGCCACAGCCATTGCAGGCCCGATTGCAGAAGGATCATCCAGGTTCTGCAGCAGCAGCACAAGTCCTACCAACGTTCCAAGCATACCCCAGGCAGGGCAGAGAGAAGCCATTGTTCCAACCACTGCAATCTCATTTTCTTTGTCTGCCATTGTGTATTTTACTTCATGCGCCATCATTTCCACTATCGCTTCACGGTCTGCCCTGTCCACTACAAGTCTTAAACCTCCGCGCAGGAACAGATTTTCTATGCTGGGCAGTGCGTCTTCAATCGCCAGAATATTTTTCCGGGCAATTTTTGAAACATCTACAATCAGGGTCAGCGTTTCTACCAGCTGAACTGGATTCTGTTTCCAGGATTTACCGATGATGCCTAAAAAGCCCTTAGCGTCACCCATAGGATGTGAAATAAATGTGGAGGCGATTGTTCCTCCAAAAACGATCATTAACGAAGGGGTGTCCCAGAAGTAGACAACGTTTCCGCCTTTTACAGTAAACGTTGCAAAATCAAAAGTCATCGCAAACAACAACATAAACCATGCTAAAATGGTCCCTACCAGCGTTCCCTGTTCCATAAAAAATACTCTCCAGATGTCTTGGATGTGAGGTTCTTTAAGCCTCTAATTCAATTTAACAAAGTGCCAAATTTTGTGACACGCTTTAGATTAGCAATAACCGTGAAAATACCGGATGTTTTCCGGAATTAATTCTTGCTGGTCTCGAAAAATAGTCCTAAAAACCGTGCTATTTCGCAGGTAGCGAGAAATCTTGTTTAAACTAAAACCTTGATATCAGGAAATTTTTCCGCACTTTTTTATGTTAACTTTTTTAACAAAGGGAATGATCAGAACAGTTTTAAGTGTGGACTTATGAGGGGAGTATTTGCGCTGTAAATTATAAAACGCTGCTACTTTCATCAGGCAATTTAAACAAGCGTTGGGCGTTTTCATTAGTATGTTCGGCTAATTGCTGCAGCGAAATATTTTTCAATTCTGCAACAAATCTCGCAATTGCAGGAATATGCGCGGGTTTATTGGTTTTTCCACGGAAGGGAATGGGTGCCAGAAAAGGTGAGTCTGTTTCCAGTAGTATCTTCTCCAAAGGCAGCCAGCGTACTACTTCACGTAAATCTTCCGCGTTCTTGAAGGTTACAATTCCGTTTATGCCGAGATACCACCCCATATCCACCAGCGTACGTGCCATCTCAAATGAACTGGTAAAACTGTGCGCCACTCCAAGAGACTTAACAGGAATTTCCCGGAGGATGTTGAGAGTATCAGTTTCTGCTTCCCGGCTGTGCATTACAACCGGTAGATTAAGTTCTTCTGCAAGCATGAGTTGTTGGCGGAATACTTGTTGCTGTACCTCAACAGGACTGTACAAATAATGATAATCCAGCCCGGTTTCACCAATTGCGATCAGCTTATCTTCTGCTTGTGCCAGCTGACGAATTTTGTTTTCCAGAGACTCGTTCAAGGCTGAAGCATCATGCGGATGAAAACCGACACTGCCGTAAACTTCCGGAAATTGCCGCACTGCGTTCAAGACAAAATCAAGCGATTGTTCATCCACAGAAATGGTGAGCATCTGCTGTACTCCGGCATCTTTTGCTTCATTAACTGCTGCTTCCGGAGTTGAATCAAGTTTGTCTAAGTGACAGTGAGTATCGATAAAACTTGTCATAGAGCGTACAATTGGGCTAGATTTATAGGTTTAATTGTCAATGTTTTCATTTTCTGTAACTGATTCTCAGGACAGCCTGTTTTGAAGCTGAACAATCGGTCTTAATCCGTTTACTGGTTTGCACCTCATCAAATTATTGGCAAATGAGCAACATTAAATTAAATTATCTGCGTTCTGCAACATTAACTTTGCTGATCATTGTTGCTCTGCCGCTTGTGCTTTCCGCTTGTTACACAGTACGTTTTTACCATAATACAGACATGTTACGCGAAAAGCACGACGGAGAAATTTCCAGCACCAGCATGATTTTTACAGACAGCCAAATCGACGGCCCGGCAAACATTCGTTCTGCCTGCCCCAGCGGTGCTTCAATGGTTGAAATTGAACAATCAACCCTGGACGGTTTGACGCATTATTTGAGCCTTGGCCTATACAGCCCGCAAACTGTTCGTGTCTGGTGCAAAAGAAGGATCAGGTAAAATGATGAAAAAAGAATGGAGCCAACTTTGTCAGCGTTTAAATTATCAATTCCAGCATCCGGAGTTTCTGCGTCAAGCACTGACGCACAAATCTTTCCTGCCCTCCGAAAACGAAGAAAGTTACGGTAATAACGAAAGAATCGAATTCCTCGGAGATGCCGTTCTAGACCTGGTGATCAGTGAGATGTTGATGGAAAAGTTTCCTGAACTGGACGAAGGCGGACTCTCAAAATTTCGGGCCAGCCTCGTCAGTGAATCCGGACTCAGCAAACGGGCCCGTGAGCTGGGATTAGGCGAGTGCCTTCTGCTTGGCAGGGGTGAAGAAGTTACCGGAGGACGTCAAAAACCGTCTTTGCTGGCAGACACTTTTGAAGCAGTCATGGCCGCGGTTTATCTCGACAGTCGTGAAGAACACGGGGTTTCAATAGTTTCACAAGTCATTCAAGCCTTGTTTCTGCCTTATTTCCCTGAGGATGCAGAAGGTTACATTACGCGGGATTATAAATCTGAACTACAGGAACACGTACAAAAACTGTTCGGTGTTCCTTCAACTTATGAATTGATGGAAGAATCTGGTCCTGATCACGAAAAGGAATTTACCATGGCGGTTTTTGTCAAAGAAAAAGAGTGCGGCCGAGGAATTGGTGCCAGCAAAAAACTTGCCAGCCAGTTAGCAGCTGAAAATGCCCTGCAGCGTATTCAGGAAGAACCCTCACTCCTTCAAGTAGAAAATTTCAGCTAATGCAGAATTCAACTTCACAAGAACCAATACGTATCCAAAAAGTAATCGCACTAGCTGGAATTGCGTCAAGACGTGCCGCGGAAAAATTAATCCTGTCCGGTGCAGTAATGCTGAATGGCGTAATTGTTAAAGAGATGGGCCAAAAAATGATCATCGGAAATGATCACTTGAGCGTAGAAGGCAAGAGAGTAAAAATTTCTCAACAGCAAAAAACGCAGGTCTATGCGCTCTACAAGCCTAAAAATTGCATCACGACACTCAACGATCCTGAGGGACGTACAACAATCAGTGACTTTTTTCCGCGAACTTCCGCCAGACTTTTCCCTGTAGGCCGGCTTGACTATGATGCGGAAGGTTTAATTTTGCTGACCAATGACGGTGATTTGTCTCAGCAGTTGATGCATCCAAGTCACAAAGTCTGGAAAGGCTATTTCGTCAAGGTACGCGGATTAGTAAATAATGAAACATTGGCTGCCCTGCGGCAGGGGCCGGTGATTGAAAAAAAGAAGCACCAGCCTGTGCGGGTAAAAGTATTACACACTGTCAATGACAAAACCTGGCTGGAGATTTTTCTCAAAGAAGGTACAAACCGCCAGATTAAAAAAATGCTGCTGACCCTCGGTCATTCTGTGCAAAAAATTAAACGTTTCCAGGTAGGTCCAGTTAATTTAGGAGATTTGCAAGCCGGCGAAAGCAGAGCCTTGAGACCGGAAGAAATAAAACAAATTGTGGCAAATTAAGAATTTTCGCCAGCCTCCACCCTAGATCCAAGTTGCTACACTTATACCATGCCCAAGGCAGATTTATACAAAATATCGATTACTGACGGTAAAGTCCTGTTGCGTATACCGCAGCAGTTGATAGGTGCGGAAACCGCAAATATGGACGACATCCAGGCGGAACTGCATTTGATGGATGTGGATTACGTTCCGGAACAACTGCAGGAAATTTATGAGCGGACCAGTGGTGAGTTTGATTTTCTGACAGATTTTAAAACCACCGGTTTCACCCTGCAGATTGAACTGAGTAAAGATGAAGCGAAGGCTTATCTTAACATCATTCCTCCTAAGGAAGAGGAAGAGCCTCTGACGCTGGAACGGATAATCAGCGCGCTCAAAGAAAATAATATCCTGCTGGGAATCAACAACAAAAGTATTGAAAAAATTATTGCGGAAAAAATTTATTACGAACCTGTAATTGTCGCCAGTGGGAAAGAGACCGTGCAGGGCAAACATGGTTTCCCGGAACTGCTTTTTCTTCCGAAAAAGTCACGACCCGCTCCGGGAACCCGCGTGAATCTTCGGGAAGTGCCGGTTTTACAGAAAGTGCAGCAGGGTCAGGAACTGGTGCGTATTGAAACTGCCACCATGGGCGAAGACGGTTATACAATTACCGGGAAACTTATCAGCTCTACTCCCGGTAAACAATTCCGAATTCGGCCCGGACGCAACACCAGATATAATCCGGAAGGGACTCATATTATCGCCACAAAATCCGGAGTTGTCTGTCTTAACAATGACAGCATTTCGGTGGAAAATGTGAAGGTCGTCGAGAAAGTTGATGCCTCTACCGGACATGTGCGTTTTGACGGCATTGTCAGTATCCGCGGAAATGTCTCTGACCGCTGCAGCGTGGAAGCCGTGCGGATTGACATTGGAGGTTCAGTAGGTAAAGCACGTTTACGCTCAATCGGAGAAATTAGAGTAGCGCAAGGACTCAAAGGTGCAATAGTCCAATGCGGAAGTACGCTGCATGCAAACAACATGACTGATACTCAGGCCAGTGTCGGTGAACATGCTCTGGTCGATGAATTCGTCGTCAATTCAAAAATATACTGTGGTTCAACTCTCCAGGTAACTTCTGCAAAAGGTTATGTTTCCGGAGGTGTCCTGCAGGCCGGAAATCTGATCCGCCTGCCGAACATCGGCCTGCCTGGAACTGATGAACCAAATGAGGACGGTGAATATCCTGAAAACGAACTTCCTCAGACTATTTTAGAAGTTGGAATTTCACTTAATAACCGTAAACAATTTAATGAACTTGAAAAACAGGCTCAGGAGTCTCTGAATTCGCTGCAAGACGATCTCAAGGAAATTACCACTATTCTTGAAGAATTGCAGGAGATTGGGTGGGACGAAACTAAATTCAGCACATTGACTGATCTCGAGTCAAAGGCTAACAAAAATGTCAGCAACACTTTCTCCGACCTCCGTAAACGGGAAGCACAGGATGGAATCAATGAGCTGAACAAGAGCACGAACGGAGGCGCGGTTTTCATCACTGGAAAAATCCCGGCCGGAACCGCAATCAACGTGCGTCGATCACGCTATAATGTACGCACAAGGACGACTGATAAAGTTTATAGTTTTGAAGAAAACGGAATTCAGGCCTCCCCCTGTAAAGAACTGTTGAAACTCTACCAGGAATATTTCCTGAAATTGCAGGTCTGATCTTTTTGAGGAAAGAGCACTGAAAAGAAAGAATGGCAGATATAACTAGAAAAGATGTTGAACGACGTGTAAAGCGCGGAGAATCACTGAAGGAAATTGATATGACCGGACTGAATCTGGATGACTTCAATTTTGAAGGTGCAATTTTTTACAAGTGCAAATTCAGCGGCAGCAGCATCAACCGTTCAAATTTTGCATTTTCACGTTTTGAAGTATGTCTGCTCAATGACTGTGAGATGCAGGAGTGCAACTTACAGGAATCATCATTTGTGGAATGCGATTTCAGCAAAACTGATTTACGTGACAGTGTATTGATTGAAGTCAACTTCCGGCAGACGGTTCTGCACAGCACCGATTTCAGCGGTTCTTTTCTTCAAGATGTGGTTTTGATCGAAGCCCGCGGTGATCTCTGCAATTTTTCTTTTTCAACTTTAAACGCGTCCAATTTAAACAGTGCGAAATTTCAGGTCTGTGATTTCAGTGCCTGCCGCGGCCTAGGCATCAATGCGTCTGCGGCGGATTTCACGGGTTCAGAATTCAGGGGGGCACGGCTGGATTCATCACATTTGCAGGGTGCAATTTTAAACTTTTGCAATTTTTCAGATGCATCTCTGCAGGAATGTGATTTGAGCAAAGCCCAACTTTTTTCCGCGACTTTGGAGAACGCGCGTTTAAATTCCGCGCTTTTGCACGAAGTTTTATTAATGGGAGCAAAGGCCAGCGGAGCAGATATGGCTGATACAGTTCTCAATAACGCTAATCTGACAAAAGCGGATTTCTCCAACAGCATTTTTGACGGTGCCGCCATGAGCGGAGTTATGGACCAGGACACAGTTTTTGACGGTGCCAGCCTCAAAGGAGTAAACTGATGAACTGGAAATTACGCTTTTATCTTACCGTAATGCTTTTCCTGTTTAGCGCAAGCACACTTTTTGCTGAATACCGTGCCTATGAGCTGGAGGTATTTGACCGGATTGCAAACACTTCACGCAAAGTGATCACTTCTTTTTCCCCGTCAGACTTTATTCAGGTAAATGGCGGACCACAGCGTATCGGCATAATTATCCGGGCTTCATGGATCTGCTATGGCGACACATCCCTCTATAAAAAAGTATGTCCAACACCTAAAGCAATCAACCCGCGTTTTCAACAGGGTGACCGTGTGCAGATCGTTTTGAAAAAACATCTGACTGATCAATGGCTTGGTGTAATAGAAAACAGTTTTTTTCGACCGGGTTTGCGGAGCAATGTATATGGGGTACGTTTTACGGAACGCGGAAATCTGTACACACGTTATTACGAGTCAAATCTAAAAAAAGTTCCTTGAGGAATAATTCTTAGTCCTTCTTGATCGTTTCCGCCTTTTGCGTTAAACTGCTCAAAGCTCTTTAACTTAAATCGGTGCTGTCGAAACAGACGTAGAAAAAATAAAAATATTCCCGCCTTTTCGGCAGGAAAACAAACTACAAAATAAAATGGAAAAAATTAAAGCCGCGAGTCTGATGACCGCAATCAAAACACCTTATAAGCCCGACGGTGACGTCGATCTGGAAAGCTATGACCGACTGGTTGAGGCACAAATCAAACATGGTGTGGAAGGTTTGATCGTTTGCGGAACCACCGGCGAAGGCCATTTGATGGACTGGGAAGAGCATCTGATGCTGATTGCGCACAGCGTAAATAAGTTCGGCAACCAACTTGTAATTGTCGGGAACACCGGCAGCAACAACACCCGTGAAGCAATCAAAGGTACCAAGTACGGTTTTGCTTTCGGCATGGACGCGGCGCTACAGATAAATCCGTATTACGGTAAAACCTCTGATGCGGGACTCAAGGAGCATTTCAAACGTGTTTTGGATTTAGGTCCCGCCATCATTTACAACGTGCCCGGACGTACCGGACAGGATCTGCAACCTGATTTAATTGAAGAGCTCGCGGAGCATCCAAATTTGATTGGTGTAAAAGAATGTGCGGGAAACGAACGGATGGCGCACTATGAAGCACAAGGAATCGCCTGCTGGTCCGGAAATGATGATCAATGTTTTGAGGGACGTCACCGGCACGGTTCGCACGGAGTAATATCAGTGACCAGTAATTTACTCCCCGGACTGATGCGGCAATTGATGGATACTGACGACCTTGAGCTGAATGCCCGTTTACAGCCGTTGATGGCGTGGCTTTTTCATGTGCCAAGCCCGAATGCTCTCAACACTGTCCTTAGCATGACCGGTGCGGTTCAGCCTGTATTCCGGCTGCCTTACTCACCGGTTGACCGCCAGTCACGCCAGCAGGTTATTGATCTCCTGCTTGCTTTTAAACCTGAAGAATGGGTGGGTTCCGGACTTGAACTTATGGAAGACGAACAGTTTATTCTCTGCACCTGAGAAACTCACCCTTCCCTGGCCCAGGCCAGCAGACTTTCCATCAGTTGAGTTTTAAAACGTTCCGCGTCAACTTTAAGCGCGACCTGCATATTTTCCTCACCGAGAGGAGTGCGCCCGCGCCGGTCCACCACGGTCATTCCGCGGGTTAATTCTCCATTCAACTCCACGTCTACATAACGTTTTTCGGCTTTAACCAAATCCGGAAAGAGGCAAACTCCCGCCGCCAGGGGATCATGCAATACACAGCGTTTCCATCCGGTAAGACTTTCGTAGGCAGTTGATATAAAATCAATGATCTGTAGTAAGAACGCAGAACGCCCATTAGCGATTTTTACTAAATCCTGCAGATCCTGCTCCTCCCAGTACACCTCATGGGTCACATCAAGACCGATGAGGGTCATCTCCATTCCGGAGCGGAAAACAATTCTTGCTGCTTCCGGATCATTGGCAATATTGGCTTCTGCCACCGCGGAAACATTACCGGTGAAAACCGCTCCGCCCATGATCACAACTTTGCAGATCCTTTTGGCTAGCGAGGGATCCTGCAGTAAAGCCACTGCAATATTAGTCAAAGGCGCGGTTGTGAGCAAAGTCAGTTCTTCGGCATATTCATAACTCAGCCGTAAGATCATCTCTGCAGCGGATTCCTCAGAGGGTACTTTTTTTGGTGCCGGTAGGAAAGTATTTCCCAGTCCGTCATCACCATGAACAAATGGCGCCGGATTCAAGGGGACCATAAGGGGCTGTTTCGCGCCGGATGCTACCGGAATATCAAGGTCCAGCATTTCCCATATTTTAAGCGTGTTGAGCGTCGTTTGTCCAACTTCAACATTTCCACCGACAGTAGTACTGCCTAATATTTCAATTTCACCCTTCTTTTGAGCGTGTGCCAGGTAAAAAAGAGCTAGGGCATCATCAATGCCGGTGTCTACATCCAGTAATAATTTAATCAACTTGTCCTTTTTTGTTTTGAAAGATATAATTAATTAATGAAAAGCCATGATACATAGCAATTTGGGTTAATCGCTTACCCTGCAGCATGTGCTGACTAATTTCATTTGCCATAATTTCCTCTGCAGAGAGTGGAAAAACAGATTGTTAAAATAATACCCGAACTAGGCTTAAAATGCCTTCTTTATTAGCTTTTCAGTGAAAAAAGTGAAAAAAAACCACTTTTTACTTGACAATCATCAGAAAAGCTTTAAAATTCTGTAGATATGTCTCTAAAACTTCCATTTTTTAGTGATGTTTGAACGAAACCCCTTGGCGGTGAATGGAAGGTCCTTTACGGGACAGTCAATTTTTGACCGTCAGGAGGGGGGAAAACTCAATCGCAGATAGCTTCGATGTGTGAAACTGGCGGCCTGACTCAGAAACAGTCGCTTCGAGGGCTTTTGCTCAGGCATCTGTTAAAATAAGAAGAGTTTAGAGGTTGGCATTCTTGTTAATAAGACAGAGTGCTTGTATTATAGAGGTAGAAACAACTATAAGTATCATGATGATGCTTTTTCTACTTCAGCGGTATTTGGCCCGGAAGGTGCAGATTCTCTTAAGATAGAGGATAAACCTCGGGTTTTTGGGAGCGTTTCCCGAAACCGTGTTTGGCTGGAAAACCATGGTGGTTACAGCAGCCGTATAAGATGTTTGATGATTCTAATGGTTGAATCACAAACTAACCTCATAACATTTTAAGGAGAGTTATGAAACAATTAAGTAAAATGATGTTAGCCGCTGTTGCTTCCGTCGCATTAGCGACTTCCGCTTATGCATGGGACTTCGGTGCATCCGGGTCATCTTCTGCTACTTTTAAGCAGGAGACCTCGGCCCCTGCAGAGGGTGATGCTACAACCACAGCTAATTTTACGTCTAGTGCTGGTGGAGTTACGGTATCTAGTTCCAATTCAGACGGTGCAAATTCAGCAACGTTTTCCTATACTGCTGATTGGAACGGTGATGATAGTAACTTTGATGAATCCGTATCAGTTAGTGGCTCAAAGAAAGTCGGTAACTGGACTGCTTCCTCAGCTACTACACAGCACATTCAGAAGGATGCAACTTCGGTAACTGGTGCACAGCCTATGACAGCTGGTGCTTCCGCAGTTATTACATTAACTGACGGATCCATTACCTATAAGTTGGGTAGTACTGGTCACTTGAGTACAGCAGAAAAGGCCGTAAATGGTCCAATGGATGGCACTCAGGATGCAGAAGCTAGCGTAGACTCATTCAACGGTTTTTCTGTAGGTTTGGGTGTTGGTCCAGGAACTCTTACAGTTGCACTGGATATGCATTCCGGAGCCGCAGCTACCGTTTTGGGTGAAAATGTTGCTGGTGGTGATGCTGCACTTGCTTGTGGTGGTGGACAAGCTACCGGTTTTGGTTTAAACTTTGCCGGTGATGTAGGTGCTGACTTAACCTTTACTTATGGTTCAGGCGGTTTCGCACTTTCTGCTAACTGTACTGGTGACAACTCGTCCAATGCATATTCTTATAATGTAATGGGACTTGGTGTTGCTGTACCAATTGGTGATATGTCACTTGCCATTGACTATGGTTCAAAAGTTGGGCTTTGGACAGTCGCTACAGCTGAAGGTGGAACAGCCACATCTGGTTGGGAATTAAGCTTCACATTGCCTGTTGGCGACGCATCAGCTGGTATTAACCTCAGTTCTACAGCTACTGTAGCTACAACTGGCGGTGAAGCCGGTGACCCTGCTGTTACTGGTGGTACGGAACTTTGGTATACCGTCCCAATTGGCGCAGCCAGCCTGAGTGCTGGTTACGGCAGTTCAGCAGTAGTGGATGGAACAACCACAACACAGATAGGCGCAGAAATGTCGCTGAGTTTCTAATTTGATTTGATTTAGGACATTTTGTCTTAAACAGTCGATTTGAAATAGTTTAAAACGGGGCTGTTTGCTTTTGCAGATGGTCCCGTTTTTTGTTTTTTACCCTCTTTTATTCTTCACAAGAATTTACACTTCATTTATTTTAGCAAGAGAAGTGATCTATTGCAGGCCATGCCCATTAAGCAATATGATCATTCTTATAAATCTGCCCTTCTGATGACTGTTTGAACGTTTTTGAAATTCAACTACTAAGAAGATATATACGGAGATCAATAAGATGAATTTGAAGACTATTTAATGTTCGTAATTTTCTATTTAACTGAAGATTTATGTGGCAAAAACACTGCAAAATATTACTCCACTGCCATAAATGCTAAAAATAAAAGCCAATGAAAAACTACCTTTCCCCAAAAGGCTTGACCCAGAGATAGTTTGGTGTAAATGCCGGTATTTCTGAGAGGTCAACATTTGGATCAACCATATCCCTGAATTTCCTTCCATTTAAACTCACTTCATATTTTGCTGTAATAATTGGATCAAACCCCGCATTGCTTTGCACGAGGCGATCGAGGTGGTGAACGAACTGGAGAAATAAATCAGGGGCACCAATTTTCTTAAGCTGAACAAAATTTAGGTAGTCTTCCGGAAGTGCATAACGCTGCTCTCCAGTCGCAGGGTTCGTTACATAGATTGACAATCTACTCGTTTTTTGACGCAGCATCATGCGCCAGGCAAAATCATCACCTTCTTCATGCCATGTCGTCCATCCCGGGTAGGTAAGATGACGGAATGGAAGCAGCAGCTGGATTAATATGTACATCCCAAGAAAAGCAAGCATTAGGGGGCGAGTTTGACTCTGCCTAGTAGGTATAGGTTGATTCCTGTCAAGCAGCCGTTTTCGGTACTCTCGGCTTATCCATTTTTTTATTTGTTTTGGAACGATTTTTCGTGGAAATTCTGCCTCAAAATATATGAGTGTTAACATCAACCCAAGCATGGGGAAAACACCAATAGAAAAAACAAAATTATTATGAGTGTGAAAAAAAACCGCCGCAAGAAAAGCCCATTTCCGGATCGGCTTGATGAACATAAGGAAGGGAATAAATAAATCAAACAACATCCCGGACCAGGCATAAAAATATGGAACCCACTCATACTGCATCAGTGATTCCAGAATAGTTCCACGGTTTCCTTCACCCAATAATTTTCTTGTGGCAAGTCCACTCAGCCAATCATGATCAAACTTGGCAATCCCTCCGTAAAAATATACAATCCCCATATGAAGTCTAAATATCCAAAGCCACAAGGCGGGCAGATTGTCTGTATGTGTCACTGCACCCCGCAAGACATCCAGCGACCACGACTTGTTAAGTGGAGCCAGTACCAGAAAAAAACTCAGCAGGCAAATCAGATAATAATGATTGTTGTAAATGGCGTGTTCTATGAGAAAAAAATAGCTGTACCCCAAAAAGAATAACAGTGTCGAAATTCTGTAAAATAAGCCTAAAGCAATCATTAAGGACAGTAGCGCAAGAGACGCGAAAAGTAGGTACATTGCCACCTCAGGTAGAGGTGTGAGCCACTGAAACCATTCGTACTGGAAATGAAACTGAGGCTTTACATAAAGCTCTCTAATCCAGCCATTATAATAATAACGGGTCATTTCCCAAAACATTAGCAGTCCAAATACAATTCGCAGCAGGACGACACTGGCTGCATCCGTTGGTGTATCTATCCGCTTTATAATCAGCTCAATCCATGTTTTCATTTAAAAACTCTCTACCATTGTATCTTGTCTTGGTATATAATTAAGCTATCTCACTCTTCCAAATTTTAGGTCAAATTGTTCGAGAAATTATACATCATTTCTCCAAAACATTTTTAAGATAATCGAATGCCAATTCTTCTCTTTGACGGACATTGTAACCTCTGCAATGCATGGGTCAATTTTATTGTAAAAAGAGATTCTTCCAGTACAATACGTTTTGCTTCGCTACAAAGCCTGGCGGGCAGAAGATTGCTTGAAGAGCATAAAATAGATTCAAACTATATAGACAGTCTGGTACTTTTTGAAGAAGATAAAGTTTCTGTAAGCAGTACCGCAGCTTTAAGAATTCTATCATATTTGGATGGATGGGAACGGCACCTGATTTCTCTCACCGTTTTGCCACGACCCTTACGTGACCTAGTTTACCGTTTCGTTGCAAATAACCGCTACAGATGGTTTGGCAGACGTGAACAATGTATTATCCCTTCTCCAGAACTAAGTAAAAGGTTTTTGCCCGACCAAGTAGATTAAAATTATTATGACGTTTATTCTTTTCCCCTTTCCAACTGCTTTAGTTTGAGCTTTGCAGGAATAGCATAGGGACTGCCCGGGAACTTCTCCAGGAAATAACGTAAGTCTTCCGCACTGTTTGAGTCCTTAACCAAATTCCAAGTTGATTCCTCTGCTTCTGAAGACATCCGTTTTTCCTGAATGGTTATTTCTTTTGTATTTTTACTCTCATGGTTATACAACCCATATTCCCGCTGCTGTTCTTTATCCATGATCTCAAGTAAACGCTCTCTGTCAAGCATTATCTGCCAATTTTCACGCCCCTCGCTTGAGAGATTAAAAGAATCATCCCCGACTTTCATAATTGCGTTTTGAGCATACGCTGCTTTGTGAAAATCTGATTCAGAAACCCAAATCAAGAATTGTTCTTTCAAAACACCTGTCGTTCCATCTTTAGCTGTCATAGCTAAATCATATGAGTTTGAATAATCCCTCTCATTTAAATTAAGATTGCCTTCCTCCGTTTCCAGGACAAGGTCCTTGCCCTTTAAAAAAGAAAAACGGTCTGCATGCTTGATTTTTAATTTAATTCCCTTATCAGTACAGATCACTTTCCCAGGACACTCCTTACTGGCCTCCAGCTCAATTTCCTTGCTCCGCGTCACGGTTTTAAATGCTTTAGTCGTGAAACGAGTCACATCTTCTTCTTCATGATAAACAGTTTCTACAGGCTTAAGAGTACAGGATGCCAATGCAAGGGTAACTAGAATTAATATTGGAACACGCATTTTTGTTATTTATAAAAGTGTTTTAAGATGAGTTTGATGATGTCGACGAAAAAACTAAAAACTGTGGCGAT
>Ga0207990_1000643_pt1 | contig 19801 bp, 12 predicted proteins | sample ETNtaG_8_FD_185780 | JGI IMG/M metagenome (GOLD analysis project Ga0207990, IMG submission 185780) | Marine microbial and viral communities from oxygen minimum zone, Eastern Pacific Ocean - ETNP201406SV75 (SPAdes) (version 2) | ecosystem: Environmental > Aquatic > Marine > Oceanic ...
GACAGAGTCAAATAGCTATCAGGGATTACAGCACTGATGTGAAACAGACAAGGGCAAGGTTTTGGGGGTACTGATGGCACCAGGTGTTGCATCTACTAATAAGCAAATTGCTATTCCTTATCCCTTTGCGTTCAAAGACCCCCGTTGAGTTTTCGAGGCCCTGTTGTGGCAAATTCCATTTCACCCTTTAAAGAATACCCATCCGGGAACTTACAAGTTCGATATACAAGCATTAAATTTTACATAGTGAAATTTTTTCGCGAACCCTTCATCACCTGCCCAAAGGATGCATCGGAATGAAAGAGGACTTCAAAATGGCGTCACCCGTTTCCTTGAATGTTGCGGGCGATATCGCTGTGATCGAGGTTTCACACCCGCCTGTGAATGCCCTTTCGCAAGCGGTACGCGCCGGACTGGCGGACTGTGTGTCGCGAGCGGCCAAGACAGAAGACGTTCAGGCCATCGTCATCTACGGCGCTGGGCGAACATTTATCGCTGGCGCTGACATTCGTGAATTTGGCAAACCTGCGCTGGAGCCCTACCTGTCCGAGGTGATCAACAGGATTGAGGCCACGGCGAAACCCGTTGTCATTGCCTTGCACGGAACTGCGCTTGGCGGCGGGCTTGAAGTGGCTCTGGGTGGCCACTATCGGGTCGCTCTATCGAGTGCGAGGCTTGGCCTTCCCGAAGTAACCCTTGGTTTGTTGCCTGGTGCCGGCGGGACCCAGCGCCTGCCAAGGCTGGCTCCTGTAGATAAAGCACTTGCGATGATCACAACAGGCCGTCAGATCGATGCGAAACAAGCACTGGAACTGGGGATCATCGACAGGATCGCCGATGGTGATGATGTGCGCACGGCGGGCATCGATTTTGCCAGGGAAGTGATCGCCCAGGGAAAGGGCGTACGCCCGACGAGCGCGCTTGCGTGTCATGCGGCCGATGCACAAGTGTTTGATGCGGCACGGGCCAAGCTTGCACAATCGGCTCGTGGTCAAATCGCGCCGCAGAAATGTGTCGATGCCATTCAGGGGGCGGTGACACTGCCCTTTGCCGAAGGGCTTGCGCAGGAACGCGCATTGTTTCAGGATTTGATGCGCTCGGATCAACGTGTGGCCCTGATCCACGCGTTCTTCTGTGAACGCCAGGTCGGCAAGCTTCCCCAAATCCAGGGCGTGAGGGCGCGGGAGCTCGCCACTGTCGGGGTCGTTGGTGGCGGCACGATGGGCGCAGGCATAGCGGTCAGCGCCTTGCTGGCGGGTCTGCGTGTCACTCTCGCCGAGCGCGATGAAGATGCCCGCGAGCGCGCAGGTGCGACCGTCTCGAAACTGCTGATGGGATCTGTCAAACGCAACAAACTGAGCCAGGGCCAATACGATGCCATCATGGCCGGCGGCTTCAAGAGCACAACGGACTATGCTGATTTTGCCGATGCCGATGTGGTTATTGAGGCGGTGTTCGAGAACATGGAGGTTAAAAAGGAGGTCTTCGCCAGGCTGGATGCGGTATGCAAACCCGGCGCGATCCTGGCGTCCAACACTTCTTATCTGGACGTCAATGCAATCGCAGCCATGACATCGCGGCCCGAAGATGTCATCGGGCTGCACTTTTTCTCGCCCGCCCATGTGATGAAGCTGTTGGAGGTCGTGGTCGCCGACAAGACCTTGCCCGAGGTCGTTGCCACGGGATTTGCTCTGGCAAAGGTTCTGCGTAAGGTTGCCGTGCGTTCAGGTGTTTGCGACGGGTTTATCGGCAATCGGATCCTGTCCTATTACCGCAAGGCGCTTGATGGCGCGGTGATGGCCGGGGCCAGCCCCTTCGATGTTGATCGCGCCCTGGTGAATTTTGGCCTGGCCATGGGGCCTTTTGCCGTTGGCGATCTGGCCGGGCTCGACATCGGCTGGGCAACGCGCAAACGCCTGGCCCCCACGCGCGATCCGCGTGAAGCCTATGCCGAGTTCTCTGATCGTCTTTGCGAGATGGACCGGTTCGGGCGTAAAACCGGCCGGGGTTTTTACATCTACGAAGATGGGAAATCTGCACCTGATCCGCAAGTGGATGAAATCATTGTCGCAGAACGCGCCGCTAAAAAGATCGATGCCCGGTCGATTTCTGACCAGGAGATCGTCGACCGTTATATGGCGGCGATGGTAAACGAGGCCGCGCGCGTGGTGGAAGAAGGCATTGCCCTGCGCCCGCTGGATGTCGATGTGGTCTTTCTGAACGGCTATGGGTATCCGCGCTGGCGTGGCGGGCCGATGCACTATGCAGATACCGTGGGCCTCGACAAAATCCTGAACGATATCAAGGCATTTGCCGCAGAGGACGATTTTCTCTGGAAACCCGCGCCGCTGTTACAGCGGCTGGTGGCGAAGGGTGAGACCTTTGCCAGCCTGAACCCATAAGAGTGAACCCATAAGGACCAAACACATGAAACAAGCCGTCATCGTCTCAACCGCACGCACAGGGCTGGCCAAGTCTTATCGCGGCGCCTTCAACGAAACCCACGGCGCCACGATGGCCGGTCATGCGATCGAGCATGCTGTCACGCGTGCCGGGATCACCCCGGACCTGTTGGAGGACGCCTTTCTCGGCTGTGGCTATCCCGAGGGCTGGACTGGCAGTAACATCGCCCGCCAGGCGGTGATCCGGGCCGGATTGCCTGTCAGTGTGGCGGCAACCACGGTGAATCGGTTCTGCTCGTCCGGCCTGCAGGCGGTAGCGATGGCCTCGCACGCGATCGTGCACGAAGGTGCGCCGGCAGCGATTGCCGGAGGGGTCGAGAGCATCAGTCAGATGCCTCCCAGCCGCCCGCCGCAGGCGCAGGAAAGCTGGATTGTCCAGAACAAACCGGACATCTATCTGCCGATGATCCGGACCGCCGATATCGTCGCCAAACGCTACGATGTCAGCCGCGAGGCGCAGGACGAACTGTCGCTGCAGAGCCAGAAGCGCACCGCCGCCGCGCAGTCCGCCGGAAAGCTGGATGATGAAATCGTTCCGATTACCGTAACCCAGGCTTTCAAGGATAAGGAAACCGGCGAGGTGACCCGTAAGGAGGTCACCTTTGGTATGGACGACTGCAACCGTCCCAACACAACGCTTGAGGCGCTCGCCGGCTTGGCACCGGTGCAGGGCGATGGATACTTCGTGACGGCCGGAAACGCCTCGCAATTGTCAGATGGCGCGGCGGCTCTGGTGGTGATGGATGCCAACGTGGCCGAACGCGAAGGGATCGAACCGCTGGGTGCCTTCAAGGGCTTTGTCGCCGCCGGTTGCGAGCCCGACGAAATGGGCATTGGCCCGGTCTTTGCCGTCCCGCGCCTGCTGGAGCGTCACGGACTGAAGGTCAACGATATCGATCTATGGGAGTTGAATGAAGCCTTTGCCAGCCAGGCCCTTTATTGTCGGGATCACCTGAAGATCGACCCCGATGTCTGCAACGTCAACGGCGGCTCCATTGCGATCGGTCACCCCTTTGGCATGACCGGTGCCCGAATGACCGGACACCTTCTGATAGAAGGCAGGCGTCGCGGTGCCAAGTTGGGTGTGGTGACGATGTGTATCGGTGGTGGTATGGGTGCTGCTGGTCTGTTTGAGATTTTCTAAGGGGCCTGAGCGTGGATTTAAGCTATACCCAGGAACAGCAAGAATTCCGCAAGGAAGTACGCGAATTTCTGGCAGAAAATCTGCCGTCTCGTATCAGTGAGAAAGTGCGTCTGGGCAAGCGCCTGGTCAAGAGTGATACGCAAGAATGGAGCGCCATGCTGAACGCGCGTGGCTGGCTGGCGGCCAACTGGCCCAAACAATATGGCGGCGCAGAATGGGATGCCGTGCAGCGCCAGATTTTTGAAGAAGAGACGTGTCTGGCTCACGCACCGCGTCTGGTACCTTTTGGCCTGACGATGCTGGCGCCGGTTCTACTGGCCTTTGGTACTGAGGAGCAACGCCAGCGCTTTCTGCCCCGCATCCTGAGTGGCGCGGATTGGTGGTGCCAGGGGTATTCCGAGCCGGGCGCAGGGTCGGACCTTGCCGCCCTGAAAACTACCGCGGTGCCAGATGGCGATCATTATGTCGTCAACGGCCAGAAGACCTGGACTACGCTGGGCCAGCACGCGAACTGGATCTTCTGCCTTGTACGCACCAGTGCCGATGTGAAGAAACAGTCGGGCATTTCCTTCTTGCTGATCGATATGGAAACGCCCGGCGTCACCGTGCGACCCATTGTCCTGATCGATGGCCAGGCAGAGGTGAACGAGGTTTTCTTCGACAACGTGCGTGTGCCGGTCGAAAACCTGGTGGGCGAACAGGACAAGGGCTGGACCTATGCCAAATATCTGCTGACCCACGAGCGCACCAGCATTGCCGGCGTGGGCTTTTCGGATGCGGCACTGGCCACGCTCAAACATGTCGCCGCGCATACCATGGCCGGGGGCAGTCCGCTGGACCGAAACCCGCATTTTGCAGCCCGGATGGCGCAGGTGGAAATCGACCTGATGGCGATGCGCACAACCAACCTGCGGGTGGTGAGCGCTGCTGCCAAAGGACAAGCGCCGGGGGCCGAAAGCTCGATGCTCAAGATCAAGGGCACGATCCTGCGCCAGGAGCTGACGTCACTGTTGCGCCGCGCGGCAGGGCCTGATGCGATGCCCTATCTGCCCGAGTTTCTGGAAGGTGGCGACAACACCGACCCATTTGGGCCAGAGCACGCGCCTTCAGCCGCGCCGACTTATTTCAACATGCGTAAATTGTCGATCTTCGGCGGCGCGAACGAAATTCAGCGCACGATCATTGCCAAAGCAATCCTCGAACTGTGAAAGGCGGGTAGACATGGATTTCAACCTGACAGAAGAACGGGCCATGTTACGCGACATGCTGCAGCGGTTTCTTGGCGAGCGCTATGACCACGACGCGCGCCGCAAGTTGATCGCCTCGGGTGCGGCCTATGATACGGATATCCTGACCGAACTGGCCAAGCTGGGCATTCTCGGTGCGATGTTCAGCGAAGATGACGGCGGTTTTGGCGGCACGGGGTTCGACCTGCTGGTCGTCTTCGAAGAGCTCGGGCGCGCAGGCACGATCGAACCTGTAGTGGGCTCGGCTGTTCTGGCCGGTGGTTTGCTGGCCGAGCTCGGCAACGCATCACAGAAAACTCTGATCGATGAGGTGATCGGTGGTGCCACTGTTCTGGCGCTGGCCCATGGTGAGCCGCAATCGCGATATGACCTCAGCCATGTCCACACCACCGCACAGGCAGATGGCAGTCAGATTGTCCTCAATGGCACCAAGACTCATGTGATCAACGGGGCTCAGGCCGAAACATTGGTGGTGTCTGCACGGGAAAACGGCGCAAAGGATGATGAGCTGGGGATTTCCTTGTTCCTTGTGCCACTTGCCTTTGAAGGCGTGACCTGTATCGACCATCGTAATGTTGACGACACCTCGGGCGCGCGGATCGTCTTTGACAATGTGCGCCTTGCCGAAAGCGACCGGCTGGGAAAGGCAGGCAATGCATTTGCTGCGCTCGAGACCGCAACCGCCCGCGCGACCCTGGCGGTTTGCGCCGAAGCGGTCGGGGCCATGGAGGCGGCCAAGGCGCTGACTGTGCAGTACCTGAAGGAACGCAAGCAGTTTGGTGTGCCGATCGGAAAATTCCAGGCGCTGCAGCATCGCATGGTGGATGTTCTGATCGAGATCGAACAGGCGCGGTCTGCGGTGGTCAATCTCGCCGGGAACCTTGAGGCCGAGCGCAATATTCGCGAGCGTCATGTCAGCGCGACAAAGAACCTGATCGGTCGGGTTGGTGCCCTGGTGGCCGAAGAAAGCATCCAGATGCATGGCGGCATCGGCATGACGGATGAATATGCGCTTTCGCACCTTGTCCGACGCCTGACGATGATCGATCATCTTTTTGGAGATGTAGATCATCACCTGGAGCGTTTCATCACGCTCAGCGCGGCCTGATCCATGGCTGAGGCAAACCATCGCCGTGAGCCGCTGGCGCTGTCGCGCCTGTTGGGCTTTCGCGTAGAGGTCTATCCCGAACACAAGCAGGCGCATTGCCTGCTGGACGCCTCCGAAGTGCATGTAAACCGCAGTGGCGTGGTGCATGGCGGTATATCGGCAACGTTGCTGGATACGGCCAGCGGCGTCACTGCAAGCCTGACCGTGGATGACAGCGGGCTCGCCCCGTTTACCACCGTTTCGTTGAACATCAACTATATAGCCGCTGCGCGCCCCGGTATGTTACGCGCCGAGGGTCGCCTTACCGGCGGCGGACGGGTGTTGACCTTTGTTGAAGGTACGTTGACTGATTCCGAGGGTCGACTGATCGCTACCTCCACCGGTGTGTTCAAACGTTTGCGCGAGCGACAGGGGGAAACATCATGAGTAAGCGCTTTCGACGCGCGCGAAATCGATACCGCATTGCGCAGGCAGTCGCTGCGCAATACCATCCGCTCGTTACGCAGTGAAACGACCGATTTGGCGCCGTCTCTGGAGTTGGAGAACCCGGATATCGACATTCAGGTGCTGATCAAACAGCCTTTGGCGCTGTTGGGTGCAATGCCTGTGCAACGGGCGACACCGCACATGGGATCCTGTCGGCTGGGCACGCGTTTGGTTTTGTCTACAAGGCCGAGTCCATGATCGAGATTATTGCGTGTGTCGAAGCCGGCCGCATTTGGCACTTGGCCGTCTGAATGACGCTCTCTGACAGTCTTGGGGGGTAATGGTGCAAACCCGGATACATGATTTTCTCAACGAAGCGGTCACAGCCAAAGGTGCGGAACAGGCCCTGATCGATTTTGCAGATCGCACGTATAGCTGGGACGAGCTGCAAACTGCGGTCGATGATGCCGAAGCTGAGTTGAAAGAGGTTGGGCTACGGCCCGGTGACCGCGTCGTGCTGGTCTTTGAAAACTGCATCTCAGTCGCGGCCTTTATTTTTGCCGCAAGTCGCATGGACGCCATCGTCGTAGTCGTGAATGCCCGGCTGACCGGGGCGGAGCTGGAAAGGATAATTGCCCATAGCGATCCCAGCGCCGTTGTTTTCTGCACCCAAGCCTCCGACACGGCTCAGGCGCATAGCGTCGAATGTAGTGCAACCAAGGTGTACGGCGCCTTCGTAGAGGCGGCGATATTCAAACGTGCGAGCAGCACGCCTGAGCCGGTTTTTTCCGCACCGTCCGAACAGGTTGCAATCCTGCTTTACACCTCGGGTACGACTGGGGCGCCAAAGGCGGCAATGCTGACCCATGGAAACCTGATCGCGGCGGCCCATGCCTCGGCCAAGGTGCGCGACATGGCGGCTACCGATATGTGTTATCTGGCGTTGCCACTGTCGCATATTTTCGGTCTGGTCACCTTTCTTGCGGTGTGTTCGGCCAAAGCGGCAATGCGTCTGGAGGCTAAATTCTCTGTTGAGCGGCTGTATGACGCTTTACAAAGTAATGTGACCCATCTGCCGGCGGTACCGCAGATGCACGCGCATCTGTTTCACTATGTCCACGAACAAAACAAACCCGCCTGCAACCGCGGCGTGCTGCGCTACGTCTCCTCCGGCGGCGCGCCGCTGGATCCTGTCTGGAAACGTGAAGCCGAGGCTTTTTATGGCTTGGCTCTACAAAACGGCTATGGCCTCACCGAATCAGCTGCTGGTGTCTGCCTGACGGTCAACAAGTTGGGCGACCCGGATATCAGCGCCGGCCGGCCGATGCAGGGATGCATCCTGAAACTCGATATGCACTCTGTGGGGGCAGAGCCAGACAAGGGAATAGGCGAGATCCTCGTTGGTGGCCCTCAGGTGATGAAGGGGTATTTCCGGGACGCTGACGAGAGCGCAAAAGTCCTGACGGATGACGGGTTTTTTCGCACCGGCGACCTGGGGCGTTGTGACGAAGAAGGAAGGTTGCATATTGCAGGTCGTTCGAAAGAGCTGATCATCCGATCAGGCTTCAACGTTTATCCGGTTGAGGTCGAAGCCGCGCTGACAGATCATCCCGAAGTTATTGTTGCCGGGGTTGTGGGGCGCGCAGTAAGCGGGAACGAAGAGGTGTTGGGCTTTGTCAAGATTGCCCCTGACTGCACTTTGACCGAGGCAGATCTAAAAGCCTTTGTGCACGACAAGCTTGCTCCCTACAAGCGTCCGTCGCGAATCATTCTGGCGCCAGATCTGCCTGCAGCGCCCACTGGCAAGATCCTGAAATCCAAATTAATCGACTTTTTTTCCCAAGACCTGGGTAACCCGCAGGAATCTGGAACTGGAGGCGGGACCTAAACCGGCGCAAAACAGTCATTTGGTGTTGTATCAACTGTTGTCGCAGAATCATTTTCGACATGGTTGCTTAATGCCCGCTGTGATCGGGCTGTGATCGGGCTGTGATCGGGCTGTGATCGGGCTGTGACAAGGGCACTCCTGCCATCACGTGGAGTCATGTTTGTGGCTGTCACTTTTGCGAGCAGCGCAGGGTATCGTGTGACTGCCGGGTGGCTTGGGCGCTTGCAAAAAGCGACAGCACAGGTGACGCCGCGCAACGCGGATTCAATACAGAAAAAAGAGCGAACTGGCTAATTAGAGATAACAACTGCGATATGAAACAGGCAACACCATGGTTTTAGCCCTGCTGATGCGCGAGGCGCCGCATCTGGTAAAAGCCAATTGGGGTTCCTGATCAGGTCATCATTGCAGTACAGATTATCTTAGCAGCCCTTGAAATTGGGTGGCCGGCGTTGCGCCATTGCTTGCACGCCTTCCTGGAAATCCGCACTCGCACGCAATCGACTTTGTTCTGCCAGTTCATGTTCGGTTGCCCCGACAACCGCTTGCGCAAGACCCTCGCGCAAGGTCCGCCGGATAGCGTGCACTGCTAATGGAGCGGACATGGCAATCTCGCTGGCCAATGCGAAGGCACTTTGGCGCACCTCAGAGTGTGGTACCAGTTCATCGACAAGCCCAATGGCATGTGCCTTGGCTCCGGAAATCCGCCGCCCGGTGAGTAGCAGCAAGCTGGCATGGCTCGTACCCACCAGGCGCGGCAACGTCACGCTAAGACCAAAACCCTGGTGAAAGCCCAGGCGGGAAAAATTAGCCGCAAAACGGGCTTCTGCACAGGTCACGCGATGGTCTGCCGAACAGGCCAGCCCCAGGCCGCCACCGACAGCCGCACCCTGGATTGCGGCGATTACAGGTTTTTCGGCCTGAAAAATGCGCGCGGCTTCCCGGTAGATATTGCCCGCCTGAGTATCCAGTTGTTCTTGCCCCCACGAGTCCCGAGCCGAGAAATCGGCGCCGGCACAGAAATGCTTGCCTTCTGAACACAGCACGATGGCTCGGCAATTACTGTCTTGATCAAGCTTTGCGTATGTGTCTGCAATCTGACGAATTAACTCGAGATCAAAAAAATTATTCGGTGGCCGGTGGATTTCAACCGTCGCCACGTAGTCGGTGATTGTGACGCTGAGTTCTTCGCGTATCGCTTCGGACATTGTCAGTTCTCCAGATTATTTTTCTACAAAGATGTCAGGAGTGGATCAGTTGCTGTCGGGCGGTGCATCGGCGCTGCGAGTAGTAATCAGCGCGTCGGCTACAGTGATGCCCTTGCCCGGCGCATGGACTATTACAGGATTAAGATCCAGCGTGCCCAGCACTGCTTCGTTGGCGAGGCTGAATTGGCTGACAGTTACCAGCAAATTCACCAGTGCATCCATGTCGCCGCCGCTTTGCCCGCGCACGCCTTTGAGGAGAGGCATGCAGCGCAACCTGCTGACCAAGGCCTTGGCCTGGTGGTGACTCACAGGCAGTGGGGTGGTCACAATGTCGTTGAGCACCTCGACCAATATGCCACCACTGCCTACAGACAATAGCAGTCCAAAGTCATGATCGTGGTGCACTCCGACAATGAGTTCGATACCGAAGCCGGCCATGCGCTCCACGCGAACCCCATCAATCCGGGCATCGGAAAACTGGTCATGAGCCGATTGAACCATCGCGGTATAGGTTGACGAGATAAGTGCTGGCTCGACCAGATTGAGCGCAACCCCTGCGGACTCTGTTTTGTGCGGAATATCGCGTGACTGCAATTTCAATGCCACCGGCAGACCAAGTTCCGCTGCCGCGGTTACCGCGCCTGCGGCCGAAGTCGCGAGTACTCCCAAAGGGCAGTCGACCCCTGCCCGGGCCAGAACTTCCTTCGCCTGGTGCTCGGTATACATTGCAGTTTCTGGATCGAGAACTGCATGTTGCGAATCTGCCTCGCCGATCACGCTCTCGTGCGGATCAAAATTATCCAGGAACACCGCATAGTCCGCCATGGCTTTAATTGCCTGGGCCGTGTTGGACATGTTCTCTAGACAGGGAAAACCGGCCTGAGCCAGCAGCTCGACTGCACGCGGATGAGCCCGGGTGTAAGCACAAAAGATAATCGGTTTTTCAAGGCTTTGGCCGAGCTGGACCAACGCGGCGAAATCAGATTCTATATAGGTGGGATGGGCGAGGGACCCCACAACCAGTAGTGCATCAATGCTTGGCGACGCCGCCAAGATTTCAAGCACCGGTGCGTAACCGAGCTTAAAGATAACCTGGGCAGTGACGTCGACCGGGTTTCGCGAAGCACCGTACGCCGGCAGTATGGCATCGATTTTTGCGCGGGTTACGCAGTCGAGCTCCGGCACATGAAGCCCGTGCATGTCGCACTGATCTGCAAGCCAGGCACCGGCACCACCCGAAGGTGTGAGTATGCCTACACGTGTGCCGCGCGGCAGGTGCTCGTGGAAATACGCGAACGCCGCAGCCACATCTATCATATGGTCACTGTCGTTGCCGTTAATGATGCCATAGCGTGAAAACACCGCTCTGTAGGCCGAATGTGATCCAGCCAACGAAGCCGTGTGTGAAATCGCCGCCGCCGCAGCTGCCTCGGAATGTCCAACCTTGGCAATGATCAGCGGTTTTCTTAAACGCGCTGCTCGCGAAGCGATGGGGGCGAGCCGGTGTGGTTGGGCAAAGCCCTCAATAAACATCAGCACCACTTTGGTCGCATCATCGTCAATCAGGTATGACAGGACATCCAGTGCATCAAGGCCCGCTTCGTTGCCCGTTGTCACAACGAAACTGAAAACCAGCCCTTTGGGGCGACCGCGGTTAAAAAATGAGAAACCGACGCCGCCGCTCTGTGAGATCACCGCTATGCCAGCACTGCGAGTGCCCTTGGCATGCAGGCCGCCCTCTACCTGAACTACTGTTGGGCTGAAACTCGCGGCAAGCGGCATCTGTCCATTGAGAAAGCCTTCGGCATTCGGGCCGATAATGGCCATACCAGAGCGTACTGCAATATCGCTGATGGCCTGTTGCCGCACCCGGCCAGTGTCACTGTTCTCCTCTGCAAAGCCTGAGCTAATGATGACTGCGGCGTGGATTCCTTTAGACACGCAGGCTTGCAAAGCGTCAATCACGTGCTTCGCTGGGATGGTAATGATTGCGAGGTCGACAGGTTGTGGCAGATCGCTCACGCTCGGGTAACAGGCAAGATCGCGGATTTTGCTGTGGCTGCGGCTGACTGCGTAGATTGGGCCGGGAAAAGCGTGCTCCAGAATCGCATCAACCATTCGCCCACGAATAATTTTCGCATCGGAGGAAGCGCCGATCAGTGCGATCGACTTTGGCCAGAATAGTGCCTCCAGGGCGTCTGTTGCCGTGTGCTTCAACGCAGTCCAAGACCGCGGGCAATGATACCGCGAAGAATTTCGCGGGTGCCGCCCTGAATAGTCAGTTTGGGGGCAAACAACGTTGCCTGGTGGATCAACGCCTCCAAGTGCTCGCGCTCACCCGCTTCGCCGATGATATCAGGCACCAGATCGCGCGCGACGCCCGGCAGTGCCTGTTCCCAACTGGTGCCCATCTCCTTGACGACAGCAGCTTCGACTTCGGGCACCTTGCCATCGCTCAACATGCCGGCCACTGAAAGGGACATCTGCCGCAACGTCGATAACTGTGCGATCAGTCGTCCAATACCTTCGGCACTTCTTTGCTCGGGAACGCGGCCCGCAGCATGGACCAGCCCGTACAGGACCGCAAATGTTTCAAGGAACCGTTCTGGTCCGCTGCGCTCGTAGGCGAGTTCGTTGGTGGCCTGTTTCCAGGCATTATCGACCTCGCCAATGATATGGTCGCTGGCAACAAAAACATCGTCAAAGGTGACTTCATTGAATTCATGTGCGCCGGTCAGGTTGTGGATTGGGCGCACGTTGATACCCGGTGCATCCATCGGAATCAGAAATTGTGTTAATCCATGTCGACGGTTGCTATCGAGCGCTGGTGCCGTTCGCAGTAGAGCGATGATGTATTGGGATCGATGAGCATTACTGGTCCAGATCTTACGGCCATTAACCAACCAGCCTTCAGCAACTGGATCAGCACGCGAGCGCAGCGAGAAAAGATCGGATCCGGAATCCGGCTCGCTCATGCCGATACAAAAATAGCACTCGCCGGCAATAATCTGAGGAAGCACCCTTTTTTTGACCGCAGTGCTACCGTAGCGTATCAACATCGGACCGCTCTGCCGATCGGCTACCCAGTGCGCCCAAACCGGGGCGCCTGCGGCTATCATTTCTTCGGTCACCACAAACCGTTCGAGAAAAGTGTGTTCGCCGCCGCCATATTCGCGCGGCCAGGTCATGCCGATGAAGCCCGCGTCGCCACACAACCGACTGAACTTCGGCGAGTGATCGGTCATACCAAAGCCGTTTGGTATAAAACTCCCAGCGCTCGCTTGCCGGTGAAGAAATTCACGCACGCGTTTGCGCATAGCTTCTGCCGCCGCGGGCAATTGGACTGGGTCAAACTGTATTGCGCAAGCCATTAATAAGTCATTAAAGTGTGGCGCTGAATCAAGGTTAGAATCCTGATTCTCCGCTATTTACTGCCCAAGGCCAACTCAGTGGACAACCAGACTCTGAACGGTGGATAAATGATTCAAGCTGACCCACTGATTATGGCAACGCTCGATAAATTGCTGGCAGATCAATGTTCGAACGATGTCGTTAATGCAGCGGACAACGGTCAGTGGCCCGAAACACTGTGGCAGTCTCTGGAGGCAACTGGCCTCAGCCGGGCCTGGATATCCGAGGCGGCCGGTGGCGGTGGCGCTTCACTTGCAGATGGTTTCGCGATCGCCCGCCTAAGTGGGCACCATGCGACCCCTGTTCCTCTGACCGAAACACTGCTCGCAAGCTACCTGCTGGCAGCCGCTGGGCTGGATGTTCCAGCGGGCCCCATGACGGTTGCACCCGTTTACGGCGACGCTGCTTTGCCTGCCGTCGCTAACGGCCGATTTTCTGGCAATGTTCAGCGTTTGCCGTTTGCCCACAGCGCCCAGCATGCTGTGTGCACCGTTACTCTCGAATCCGGTGTCGGACTGGCCTTGTTTGATCGTAATGCCTGGCGAGTCGGTGAGGCGACCGGGGCTGCTCGGGGCATTGATGCAGATGTGACGTTTGCTGGAGCGCCAGTTGCCATTGCCACCGAAGGTGACTGGGGAGATGCCTTACTGCTAATGGGCGCTGCCTTGCGATCGCAACAAATGGCGGGTGCGCTTGCGTATATCCTGGCCCAGTCCAGCGACTACGCACAGACGCGAACCCAGTTTGGGCGAGCTATCGTCAAGTTTCAGGCAGTGCAGCACAACCTGGCGATTCTTGCTGGTGAAGTGGCGGCGGCCAGTGCCGCAGCCGATGCCGCGATGAAAACAATAATCCAATATGGCCTGACAGATCCCCGTACCTTCATGGCGGTCGCCTCGGCCAAGATTCGTGCTGGCGAAGCGGCGAACGCCGGTGCGGCGATCGCGCATCAAGTTCACGGTGCAATTGGATTTACCCGCGAGTACAGCTTGCACCACAGGACCCGCCGGCTATGGACCTGGCGTGATGACTTTTTACCGGAACGGGTCTGGGCAGCGCGACTCGGACAGCTTGTCTGTGACCAGGGCGCGGATGACCTGTGGCCAACGTTAACTTCGATTTAAGACCCAGAATGGCAACTCACCCCGGAAGACCTGGCTGATCTTTGCACCGCAGAACACCGCTCGGTAACTGCAGGCGCTTGAACGCATCTAAGCTTTTATCTACCGCGCCCGCATACTCCCATCCCAGGCCGAGATTGCAAAACTCCATTCTTTAAGGATGCCAGGGTCACCCTGCCTGGTGGCCCGCTGGATTCTTTAAAAGAATTGGCGACATCGGGCAGCGAGAGAAATCTTTTTCTTTCGGGCGCACAGTCAGTTGAGACAAACAACGGCACGTCTTCAGTTGGTAGCGGGCCAATGGCAGCCGAGTAGTCGCTCATGTTGAGATAAGCGTTGAGCGGCCTGGATAGGTCAGCATGGTTAGCACAATGATCCGGAAAATTTAAAAAGACGTTGTTTTGGTATGTGGGGTGATCTACCCCCAGCACCGAATAGCACTGGCTGCAGTAGATCCGGGTAGATTCTCCAGTACTGCGCGGCTTAAAAGCCTTCATGTGAGCCTTTCCTGCAACGCCAACAATGCCGGATCGAAGATAAAAAAGACGTGGCAAGGGCGCAGGCTCGGCACCGCCATGCTCATGCCCCCACCAAAGCGCCTGACGGCAATCGACGCACCCACAACGCAGAAAAAGCGTGGCGGCTTTATCGGCAATAGTCAACGCACATTTGCCGCACTGGCATTCGATCAGGGCTTCTTGATTCTGGTCAGTTATTACAATCGATGGCGGCAATCAATTCAGCGCCACGCCCTCAACGGTGATGCGGTGCATGATGCGCCGGTGGCCCTGGTAGTCGTTCATGGCGTAGTGCCATGTGGCGCGGTTGTCCCAAAAGGCAATGGAGCCCGGCTCCCAATGAAAGCGGCAGGTGAATTCCTGGCGCGCACCATGGGCGTAGAGCAAATCCAGAATAGGTTGCGATTCCTCAACAGTCCAGTTGTCAAAGCGGACGGTGAAATCGGCATTAACGTATAGCGCTTTTCTTCCCGTCAGCGGATGGGTGAGCACCACCGGATGCAGAGCATCCTGGGTCGCCTGGCCCGGGTTGGCGAGGCGCCCGTCTTCGTAGTGCTCGCTGTCGGTGACGCTGTAGCCAAAGGCATGGCGGCTGGAATGCCAGGCCTTGAGATCTGCGAGCATTTTTTTCATGTCTTCCGACAGGGCCTGGTAGGCCAGATACATACTGGAGAACAGGGTATCGCCACCAACGGTTGGCACCTCACGGGCACACAGTATCGAACCCATGGCCGGAATCAGGTCGTAGGAATGATCCGTATGCCAGGTACCGCCAATGTTCTCTTTCTGGTCTGCTTCCTTTATGACCTGGGCGATCTGCGGGTAACCGTCCAGGGGTTTGAAAAAACGGTTTACGTTAATTGCACCCCAGCGTTCGGCCAGAGCGATGTGCTGCTGTGGGGTGAGGTTCTGATCCCGAAAAAAGATCACTGAATAGCGGCCAAAGGCATCTTCGAGTTCTGCCATGGCGTGCTTGCTTGGCTCTTTGGATAGATCAACCCCGCTGATCACGGCGCCAAGCGCTGCTGACTGGGGTGTGACTTCAATCTCTTTGTAGTCCATCGCATCCGTCGTCACGTTAGCTACACCTCGGCTTTGATTATAAGTTCATCCGAGTCGGCGCCATTCAGGTTGTTGGGTAGCTTCCAGTACAATCACCCCATTCGCTTAGGGGGGCGGCATGTATTTCGACTTAAGGCTCTGGGGTTTTACCAGAGGCGTGCGCTTGCGCATATTCGGCTCAGTGGCGATTGGCGTTGTGGCTGTATTGTTTGGTATCGCCCGTCTGGCTTTGCTGGGCTGGTTGATCGCCCGGGTTTTCGCCGGGGCGCCCCTTAACGATCTGATCCTTCCATTTATAGGTGTGGCCGCCGTTATGGTGGTTCGTGGTTGGCTTGAATACCTGCGCACGATGGTGGCGCACAATACTGCGGCGATAGTCCAGGTACATCTGCGCCGGGTGATCTTCGATCAGGTTACGCAGTTGGGCCCGGCGCATTTTGGGCTTGAGCGCACCGGGGACGCCATTGTGGCGATGATCGAAGGCGTCGAGCAGCTTGAGATCTATTTCGGGCAGTATCTGCCACAGTTAGTCGTCTCGATCCTGACGCCGTTTTTGATCTTTGCGGTGGTGGCCTTTTTTGATGTGCCCATCGCGCTGGTGATGCTGATCGCCGCGCTCTTCACGCTGGTGGCACCGCAGATCTTTCACCACTGGGATAAAAAGAGCAGCCTCGAACGGGGCCGGTCTTACACCGCGTTCGCGGCAGAGTTTTTAGATTCTGTGCAAGGCCTTGCCACCTTAAAGGCCTTTGGCCAGAGCAAAGCGCGGGCGAAGAAGCTTAAAGCCCAGGCTGAGGATCTTTTTCGCTCCACCATGTGGGTGCTGGCCACCAACTCACTGGCCCGTGGCATTACCGATACCGGCATCACCCTGGGCGCGGCGGCGACACTGGCTTACGGGGCTTTTCGGGTAAGCGATGGCGATATGAGCCTTACGGTGTTGCTCATGGTGCTGATGCTGGGTGTAGAGGTGTACCGCCCGCTGCGCGATATGCGCTCGTTGATGCACAACGGCATGCTGGCGCAGGCCTCGGCGCAGACGATCTTTCAACTGCTCGATGCCAGGCCCATCGTCACCGAAAAATCCACAGCCATACCGGCGGGCACCATAAGCCCCACAGTGTTGTTTAAAGAGGTGAGCTTTGCCTACCCCGGCGGGCGCCGTGCTGCCCACGAGGGCTTAAGCTTTACGGTCAACGCTGGCGAGCGAGTGGGTTTTGTAGGCCCAAGCGGTGTGGGTAAATCATCCATCGTGCGTTTATTGCTGCGCTTTTATGATCCGGATAATGGGACGGTCAAGATCGGTGGCCACGATCTGAAAGATCTCAGTTTTGATGATATCCGCGCGCAGATCGCGGTGGTCAATCAGGATACTTATCTTTTTCATGGCACAGTAGCGGATAACCTGCGGGTGGGTAAGCCAGATGCAACGCCGGCCGAGTTAGAGAAAGCCTGCCAGGCTGCCAACGCCCATGAGTTTGTTGCTCTTTTGCCCCAGGGCTACGACACCGTTATCGGTGAAAGAGGAATACGCCTGTCAGGCGGGCAGCGCCAGAGGATTGCCATTGCCCGGGCTATTTTGCGCGATGCGCCGATTCTGGTTCTGGACGAAGCGCTCTCGGCTGTGGATGCCGAGAATGAGGCCATCATCCAGGTCGCACTCAATCGGTTGATGCAGGGGCGCACCACGCTGATCTTTGCCCATCGCCTGTCCAGCGTGATCGATGCTGATCGCATTCTGGTGCTGAACGAGGGCGCCATCGCCGAGCAGGGCACCCATGCGCAGCTGATGCGCGAGGGTGGTGTCTACCATAGCCTGATGGCGGGTCAGGCCGAAGAGAGTGTTGCGGCCGAGGCCAGTATCGGCGTTGGCGCACCGCTGCAATCGGGCGAAGACGAAGTACCGCTTTATAGCGAGCAGGCGCAGTTTGCTCCCGCCGACGCCATTGTTAAGGCGCAGGGCCTTGGCTGGGTCGCGGCCACCCGCGAGCTGATGAAGTACATCGTGCCCTATAAAGGAAGGTTGGTTATGACCTTTGGCTTTGGGGTGACGCGGGTGCTGGCCTTTATCGGTATTGGCGTGGTCAGTGCGCTGGCGGTGCGTGCGGTTAAAACGGACGAGCCCTTCGTGGATTTACTGATTCTGCTCGGTGTTATGGCGCCCATTGCAGGCATCTTTCATTGGCTGGAATCGTGGATCGCGCATGACATGGCCTTTCGGCTGCTGGCCGAGATGCGCATCGCGCTTTTTGAGAAGCTCGACCGGCTGGCCCCTGCTTACATGGTGCGCCGGCGCAGCGGCGATATGGTCGGCATGGCCACTTACGATGTAGAACTGGTGGAGTACTTTTTTGCTCATACTGTGGCGCCTGCCTTTGTGGCGGTGCTGGTACCAGGCCTTGTGATCGGTGTGCTGATTTATTTTGGCTGGCAGATGGCGGCGGTGCTGGCGCCTTTTCTGGGCATCGTGGCGCTCAGCCCATTTATGCTGCGCCGCCGGGTAGACGAGATGGGCTCGCGGGCGCGTGAGGCTCTGGGCGAGCTGAACGCCCATGCGGTGGACACCGTGCAGGGCTTAAGCGAGATCATTGCTTTTACCCACATCGGTGAGCGCCGCCGGGAGCTGATCGAGCGCACCCAGAACCATCACCGTGTCCGATTGCCATTCTTTCGGGATCTCACCTTTCAGACTTCTTTATTAGAAGTTGCCACCGGGCTTGGTGGTCTTGCGGTGGTGGTGGCCGGCGCCATGCTGGTTGATGCCGGGCATCTTGACAGTGCCATGCTGCCCTTGCTGACGCTGCTGGCGATGGCGGCTTTTTTGCCTATATCCGAGATCTCAAACGTCAGCCGCCAGCTGGCCGATACGCTGGGCTCTACGCGCAGACTCTATGCGGTGAATAACGAGCCAGTCCCGGTAACCGACGGCCCCGGTGTGGCGGTGCCAAACACGGTGGGCGGCGTGCCTATTGAGATCGAAGGTGTGGATTTTCAGTACGAGGCGGGTAACCGACAGGCACTGAATGGCGCCGGGTTCAAGGCGCAAGCGGGCAAGACCATTGCCCTGGTGGGCCCCTCGGGTGCGGGCAAGACCACCATCGCCCATCTGCTGATGCGCTTTTGGGATCCACAGCACGGCACCATTAGGCTTGGCGGCTACGATCTTAGAGACTATGTGCTGGACGATCTGCGTGGCCAGATTGCATTGGTGGCGCAGGACACCTACCTTTTTAACGACACTCTGCGCGCCAATATCCTGATCGCGCGCCCCGAGACCAGCGAGGCCGAGCTCACGGCTACGCTGGAGCGGGCGTCGCTGGGCGAATTTGTGGCCGGACTGTCCGATGGCCTTGAGACCCAGGTGGGTGAGCGCGGTATGCGCCTTTCGGGCGGGCAGCGCCAGCGTGTCGCTATTGCCCGGGCCTTCTTAAAGGATGCCCCGGTGCTGATTCTGGACGAGGCCACATCGCACCTCGACGCGGTTAACGAGCAGGCAGTGCGCCAGGCGCTGGAGGAACTGATGGCTGAGCGCACCACACTGGTGATTGCACATCGGCTCTCGACCGTGCGCGGGGCCGACCAGATCGTGGCGCTTAACGAGGGCCGCGTGATCGAGGCGGGCACCCACGAAGAACTGCTGGCCCGGGGGGGTCTTTATGCCCAGCTGGTGGCCCATCAGTTGGCCGGTGCCGCGGGGCGCAGTGCGGCCTAGCAGAGCGTTGATCCAAGTTTTAGGCTGTAGGCCTTTGCCGCCCTCGCCATCATCGAATCAGCCGACCACCTGCCTGCACCACATCCAATCTGTCGCACAATGTGTGGGATCTTTGCACCAACAACCACAACCGGGGCCTGTCAACACATCCACTTTCTTATCACTTAATAATCCCGCCGAGTCTTGCAGATCCTCTGTGGTGAATTCACAGCCACATTCAGCGCCTAGCGCAATCAGCGATTCGGCCTCTATCGCTCCACCAGCTCTTGGGTCTTTCATTCATTTCCATTGTCGGCGGCAAAAGAAGTGAGGCATAAGCACCTTTAACGGCCCAGTTTACGTTCTGCGGCATTGTGCCAACAGAATTAGATAGAAATCGGCTAATATCGCTGTGTCGATCGCAATTTGACCGCTGAGGACAATCGATGGACCAAATTGTTGAGCCCGCCGAAGCCGGTCAAACCTCTTCGGCAAAGGTACTGAAAAGCGTTTGC
>Ga0207990_1000650_pt1 | contig 19599 bp, 10 predicted proteins | sample ETNtaG_8_FD_185780 | JGI IMG/M metagenome (GOLD analysis project Ga0207990, IMG submission 185780) | Marine microbial and viral communities from oxygen minimum zone, Eastern Pacific Ocean - ETNP201406SV75 (SPAdes) (version 2) | ecosystem: Environmental > Aquatic > Marine > Oceanic ...
TCGCTCCACCTGTGAGGAAGGTTACCACGAGCAACGTCTTGATTTCGTCGAATCCGGCCAGAAGCGCAATTATACCCAGGGTTACGAGTACTGCCTGCGACAGGTCCGCGATCAGGGCGACGGTCCTGCGGGGCATCCTGTCGACCACCATCCCGCCATAGAGTAGGAGAGGCAGGTGACCGAGGAAGTAGGCGGTCCAGATGAGCCCGAACATCTTGGGTCCGCCAATCTGGGCCACAGTCCAACTCATCCCGATGATGAAGATCGAACTACCCATCATGTTGACGCCGTTACCTACGAGTAAACGGCGGAACTCGGGAATGTCCCAAGCATCTCTCATCCCCATGGGAAATAGCGCGAGATTGGGGCCATTTCAACGTGCCTTATGCAAGCCCATGAGGACGGCGAATGGACAATTGAACGAAGTCGAATATATTGCCATTTGGATAATTTATATATGGACATAATAATCAATAATTATTGTTCAATTGTCCAATAAACATCAAATTGTATGAATATATCGATAGAATCAACATCATATGATGTTCATTCGACCGAATGATTATAGCACTAACTCGCACGCATGCGCGTGTCCGGGGGAGCAAGATGTTGGAGTCTGCAGCGCACGTAGGTTTGGAATCTCAAGACGGCCCATTGACTTTCGACAGATTCGGGGCCGAATCGGCGCGTATTGGGAGGGAGATTGCAGACCGTTACCACCGCTACCAAATCGAAACCGAGGAGGTCGACGACGCTAATCCACTGCCTCACAGGTTCCTAGTCAAGGTCGGCAAGGTCGGCCTCGCGAAGTTCATCGCCAAGGAGATGCTGATGTACTTCGGGCAGTTCGACGTAATCCTCTCCAGACCGTGCACCTACGGGGTCTTCTCAGGACCTGTCGGGGGATTCGCCCCCCGGCCCAAGCTATGCGTCGGTTGCCTACGCTGCACCGTCCAGCACCCCGACTTCGTAACAGTTGAGCACAACCCCGACCTCATGGCTCTCGGTGATTCGTACACCACGCATGGGCACATCGCTGCCATTGACGAGGAGGCCAAGAAGGGAATAGTCCCTGTACGCGGTCAGGGCTACAGGGGGCGTTTCGGAGGGCCGGGCTTCGATGGGATGCTGACTGACATGTCCGAGATCGTCCGCCCGAGCAGGGACGGCATCCATGGCAGAGAGCTCATCGGTACGGCCGTCGATGTCGGCAGCAAGCCGATGCACCTCTCGTTCGATGCAGACGGCAAACTCTCCGGGAGCACCCCTGAGATGTTCACCATACAGGTACCGTTCTTGTTCGACCTGCCACCGGGCGACCTTGGCTCCAATGACTTCGCTAGAGTGGTGGACTCCACAAGCAGGCGCATCGACACGCTCTCGTGTCTGGACGCGCATACCGTGGCCCGGCTCGGTCTGGACGCTCCGAACATCGTACCGGTTCTGGATAACGCTGAGGCCACTCACGCTTCCGAGTTCCCTGCTGCGAGGCTGATCGAACTCGATGGTTGGAAAGCCGACGCCTTCGAGGCGGCAAGAGAAGCCACTGATGCCATGATTGGAGTGCGCCTGCACTTCGAAGAGGGCTGGCAGGAGTCATTCATCGCAGCTGTGGATGCAGGTGCCAAAGTCATCCACCTGCTTGCCGACCTCCACGGGCGCGGTGCTGACGGCAGCTTCGTCTCGGATCTGTTCAAGGAAGCCCACATGATGCTAATCGAGCAGGGAAGGCGGGAGACCGTCACCCTGTTCGGCGGCGGCGGCATCGTCGGCGCTGATCACGTCCCTAAGGCAATCCTCAGCGGACTCGATGCTGTCGCATTGGATCTTCCTGTCTTGTTCGCGTTTCAGGGTCGCTCGCACGGCTCGCTGAGGAAGCGCGACAAGGTCTCTGGCACCTTGCCGAGGAGGATGGATCGTGATTGGGCCGAGCAGAGACTCGCCAACCTCTGCGGCTCTTGGAGGGATCAACTGCTTGAGATTCTCGGCGCTATGGGCATCCGTGAGGTGCGCCGTTTGAGAGGGGAGTTCGGCCGCTCGATGATCGTCAGACACCTCGAGGATGAGGCATTCGAGGGAATAGCAGGATATGCCGGAGGTGGTGCTTGATGACCATAGTCAAGCCTAGTGAGACGCTGATCCACAAAACGACACATCTGATGCAAGATGGGATGAACGCGAGGGCATTCGGGGAATACAGGATTCCAGAGGCTCTCGGAGATGCACGTTGGACCGACGAGCTGATACTGTCCACCTGGTACATGGCCGAGACTGGCGAAGTCCCAGATGGCATGAACTTCAAGACCGGTAAGAGCGACGGGGGCTTCGATAGGCTGGACTTTCAGTTCCTGCCTGAGGGTGAGTGGCTGGAACACTCGGGAGACATTGACACCAGCCTGCATCTGAACCGCCGCGGCGATGGGAAGAACGAGATCAAGATCGACATCCCTTGGTACGGTGGCGGGATGTCCTACGGCTCCGTCTCAGTCAACGTGATGATGTCCAGAGCAAGGAACGCCCGTAATTGGAACAGCTACATTTCCACGGGCGAGGGCGGTTACCCACCGGAGTTGTTCGAAGTCAAGGAGAACGTCATCACTCAGGTAGCCACAGGGTACTTCGGCGTTGAGGAGAAGACCATCAAAGCCGCCCCCATTGTCGAATTAAAGTACGCTCAGGGCGCCAAACCAGGCCTCGGTGGGCACCTGCTCGCAGTCAAGGCCGGCGAAGAGGTCGCCAAACTGCGTGGCTCCGTTCCTTTCGTCAGTCTGTTCAGCCCGTTCCCGTTCCACTCCACTTACTCGGTCGAGGACCACTCAAAGCATCTGGACTGGATTGAAACCGTCAATCCGAAAGCCATTCTTTCTGTCAAGGTGAGCACTCCTCATGATGTCGACATGGTCGCCGTCGGCTCGTACTACGCCGGTGCCCATATCATCCATCTGGACGGCGGCTACGGCGGCACCGGGGCTGCACCGGAGATAGCCAAGAAGAACATCGCGATGCCTATCGAGCTCGCCATCCCGAAGGTGCACAAGTTCCTGCAGAAGGAAGGCGTCCGCGACGAGGTCACTCTGATTGCAAGCGGCGGCGTGCGCACCGCAGACGACATCGCCAAAGCCATCGCTTTGGGTGCGGACGGATGTGTGTTGGGTACCACAGACCTCGTTGGTATGGGCTGCACCAGATGCGCAAACTGCGAAGGAGGCCCTTCCGGGCGCGGCTGCCCCTGGGGTCTGACCACCACTGATATCGAACTGCAGGAATGGGTTCAGCAGGACTGGGGCGAGAAGAGACTGAACAATCTCTACACCGCTATGCAATGGCGCCTGCGCGATATCCTACGCAAACTCGGTCTGAACAACGTGCAGGAACTCAGGGGTCGTACGGATCTTCTGAGATACATCGGTAAGGAGACTGGCGAATGATTGACCCTGAGGTGATTATGCAGGCCCGCCGCGAGATGACGGCCAGCCATCCGAGGTTCGAACGACGCGATGAGGACGCCGCCGAAGGCGGATGCGGAGTGATCGGACTAGCCTCCGAGATACCTGTGGCAGGGCGTCATCTGTTCGACTCGCTAGAGCAGATGAGGAACAGAGGCAACGGCAAGGGCGGAGGAGTCGCGATGGTCGGACTCGATCCCGAGCAGTTCGGAGTCGATGCAGCCACCCTGTCTGGATCATATCTCTATGCAGTGGCTTACCTCGATGCGGGCCACCGCGATGCGGTCGAAGAGTCCAGCATTCATCCCAACTTCCATATCGATCATGTCCACGAGATGCCGAAACTGCCGACTTGGCAGAGTGATATGCCCGCACTTGACGCCCGACCTCCGGACGTAGTCTGCTACTTCGTCAGGCCTCGGGAGGAGGAGTTGGACCGGTTCATCGCAGACAAACTCGACGACGTCATCGACCCGAACGACAGAGAGGCTGCTTCCGAGGAGTTCGTCTTCCACACCACCCATGCACTGAATGTCGAGTTCTACGCCAAGGATGGACGCACCGACGCATTCGTGCTGAGCCATGGACGCGACATACTGATTCTCAAGATAGTCGGCTACGCCGAGGACGTAATCCGCTACTACGGACTCGAGGAAATGACCGCCCACGTCTGGATCGGCCACCACCGCTACCCGACTCGAGGCAGGGTGACGCACCCAGGGGGAGCTCATCCCTTCGGCCAGGGAATCGACTGCGCTTTGGTCCACAACGGCGACTTCTCGAACTACGTCTCGGTCACCGACTACCTCGCTCAAAGGGGGATGGAGCCGCTGTTCTTCACCGACACCGAGGTCGGCGCCTTGGCATTCGACCTGCATCGTCGCGTCTACGGCTACAAGATGGAGCACGTCATAGAGAGTCTGGCCCCGACCAGCGAACTCGACTACATCATGCTCCCTGAGGACAAGCAGGAGGTCTACTCGGCAATCCAGAAGACGCACATTCACGGCAGCCCCGACGGACCATGGTTCTTCATCATCGCACAGTCTGATGGGCCTACCCGCCGACTGATTGGAATCACCGACACCAGCATGCTGCGCCCGCAGGTCTTCGCCTATCAGCGTGGTGAGGTCGGGATCGCGTTCTGCGCCTCCGAGAAGCAGGTCATCGACGCGGTGTTGGAGAGCCTCGCCTCTGAGGACAAGCGGTTCTGGCGCCGCGCCGACGAGTACTGGAACGCCAGAGGTGGCTCTTACACCGACGGCGGGGCCTTCCTGTTCGATGTCAGGTCTACCGAGAACGGGGGCAGTGAACTGGTCATGACCAACAAGTTCGGCGATGTGGTCGACACCCACCCAAATGGTGATTGCAAGCTGATGCCCGCCGCTGACGAATCCCCGCTTGAATTAGCCAAGATGGATTCCAACTTAGCCCACTTCGCTGTTCTGGAGGCCCTGCCTCACATGGATTGGTCCGAGGCTCTAGCCACGCTCGAGGCCATCGAGGCCAATTCGGCCAGCGCAGGGCGCGAATGGGTCTGGGACTTGCTCACCCGTCTCCTCGATAGGAGGTACGACACCGGCGGGCTGCGTCGCAGCCTGTGGCTCGACTTCGTAGAGGCGGCCCTGACTCGAACCCTCGCTTCAGCGACCCACGAGCCCTGCGACGGCTTCGTTGGCCAGCGCACCCTCGGACATCGGCCCGAACCGGCCTCAGATTCACAGAGAATCGTGATCGATGCGAGGCCATATCCGCAAGAGGGTACCGAATCGCTTGCCCTTGAGATGGTCTCCCTGAACCATGCGGGCTGGAAGAGATTCGTACTGCTGCATTGCCGAGGTCACCGATTCATCGGCAACGGTTTCGGCCCCGACTCGTCTGATGTCAGAATCGACGTCTTCGGAGCCATAGGTGACTACCTCGGAAGCGGCAGCGACGGGATGAAGGTCCACATGCACGGAAACGCTCAGGACCAGGTCGCCCAGATACACAAGTCAGGAGAATTGGTCGTCCATGGAGATGTAGGCCAGTGTTATGGTTACGGCGCCAAGGGAGGCCGCCTATTCGTACAGGGAAACGCCGCCGGCAGGCCGATGATCAACGCCGTCGGAAGTCCAAAACTAGTCATCAACGGGACCGCGCTCGATTACCTCGCTGAGTCGTTCATGGCTGGCGACCCATTGGATGGAGGGGGCTTCGTGATCATCAACGGGATGCGGTTCGACGAGCGAGGAGAGCCCGAGGCTCTCGAGACCCCTTACCCTGGAGGCAACCTGTTCTCGCTGGCCAGCGGCGGCGCAATCTACGTGCGCGACCCGCACGAGCGACTCTCCGACTCGCAGCTCAACGGCGGAGCCTTCACAGACATGACCGAGGAGGACTGGGCAGTCGTAGAGCCAATGCTGCGGCGCAACGAGGAGCACTTCGGGATTCCCCTGCAGAGGCTGCTGACCGTCGAGGGGGAGGTCATGAGTCCGGCCGAGGTATATCGCAAGATAATCCCAGTCAAGTCGAAGACCCTGCATGCCGAGGCCGCATGGGCCGGCCATCACGACTGAGCGACGAGGCTAGCCACTTCGTCGGCGCAGCCCCAAGAAAGGGTCACACCCGCCCCGCCGTGTCCGTAGTTGTGTATCACGAGCCTCCCACCGACCTTCTCGGACTCCAGCCGGACCTCCGTACGGGAAGGTCGCAGACCTACGGCGCCACCGACTATCTTCGAGCGGTCTAGGTCGGGCCACAGTGCCTCAGCTTTTCTCAGTATTTCCTCGTTATCCTCTTCCCTGATGTCTAGGCCCCAATCGCCGATCTGAGCAGTCCCGCCCAGAACGGTAACATCACTTCTAGGGATAGTGTAAGTGAGAGTCTCTGGTTGCTGGTCGAAATACCCGATGCCCGGATCCTGATCCAGGAAGATGACCTGCCCTCGAGCCGGTTGGATCTCGTCATCTCCGCACAACTCCCGCGCTCCCAATCCGACGCAGTTGACTACGACCTCACCCGGGACTTCGGAGAGGTCGCTGACGAAGGACTGTCTGAATGAGCCACCCATCGACTCGACCTTGGAGCGGAGCCAGGGCATGTACCGATGCATCTCGATAACGGGGGCTCTGAACTCCCAACCGAAAACATAACCCTGTACGATTTCATTAGCTTCGAGAACTCTGAATGAGGCTATATCGTCCTTCCAAGCCGGCAAAGCTACGACTTCCCTGAGGTATTCTCTGCCATCTCTCATCACTACTCCAGACTCGGGCTCATCACGAGCAAGTCCCTGTAGCACTGAGTATGTCGATATGCCCCACGGTTCAGATCGATTTGCCGGAGCCGTCAGGAAGGGATACCAGATTGCTGCGGCGACATCGGACACCGTGTCGGGGCTGAATTTGTCCGAGACGACTTCCACCTCGTGACCCGCTTCCAGCAGTTTAACTGCACAGGTCAATCCCGACACGCCGGCACCAACCACCGTGCAACGCATGCTCCGCGATGCCCGCGCCCCTCAAGATAGCGTCGGCTGACGTGCTCGATTACTCGGGGTGAACCTCTTGAGTGACGGCCTTCTTCGGTCGCATGGTGAAGTCGTGCCGAAGGTGAAGCGACCGAAGAAGGGCTGGTTCAGGCCCGACAAGAAGAAGCCCAAGAGGGGACCTCGTGTCAAGCCTAGCGAGAAGGGCTTGCCCCCGTGTCCTGCTTGCGGTCAGTGGAGCATGCAGAAGGACAACACCAAGAGCGAGTTGTTCTGCGGTTCCTGCGGCGCGATAATGTGAGCGAGATTCCATACACTCCAGCCCCTCCGACAATCCGCCGCAGTGATGAGGAACCGCACCGGGCGCTTCGGGCGCCGCGAGTGATGGGCGATCTGAGCGGCACCTAGAGGTAGGTGACAACCATGGCCATCGCATTCCAGATCATGTGACTTACTACAGAAGGCCACAAGCTTCCTGTTTTCACCCTGATGTAGCCATAGAGCACCCCTCCCAATGTGGCCATTCCAACGGTGTAAGGGTCAAAGAAGTGAATCATGCCAAAGAGTAGAGCACTGAGAATGATTCCGAGGACATCCCCGTGCATCTTCCTAATTGAGTCTAAGACATATCCACGGAACATCAGTTCCTCGGCTACGGGACCGATGATAACGGTAGAAAGCAACACCAGAACGATGGAAAGGTTGCTGGACTCCCAGGTGACTCCGATATCTGGAAGGCTAGGCTCACCGAAGGCTCCGATATATGCGAATCCGTAAATCAGGTTCAATATGAAGTCCATGATAGTGACAATCAGTGGAATTCCAGCGAGTAGCAGGGCGGCCTTCTTTGGTGTTTCCAGCCTCAGCATCCTGCGTATACTGGACAAGTCCCCGTCATAATGCAAGAACAGCAAGGTAATTGGAATCACTACAGCGTAGGTGACGAGAGTCGAGAACCACAAAGACACTTCAAAGGACATCCCAAATATCCTGCCGAGAATGAAAAACACAAGAACGCCTGCAATTGAGACAATGATCCAGATTAATGTGAATCCGAGGATTATGCACCAGGCTGCGAACCTCCCTCTTCCGGACCCCGGCCCGAAATCCAATTCTGCAGTACTGGCTTCTATCATCCGAATAATCCAACGAATTCCCTCGGTGCTTTCAGTCCTCGCCCTGCCCGCTCATGCTAACATTCCGTTCCATAAGGAACGGATTCCACAGAAGGGAATCCTTCATGACCGCTGCATCGGGCAGCACGGAGCGATACACAATGGCGGACGCCTCGGCCTTCCTCACTGAGGACCAGATGATTTCGCTGGCTCTGGTGGCAGCCCTGCTGCTGGTATCCAAATTGCGTGACATGCTGGACTATAGCGGTCTCCTAGCTGCAATGGCAGTGGGCCTAGCGGTATCGCTGCTGGGCCACTGGACGTGGCTGGTCATCCTCGTCGTCTTCCTCATAGTCGGCTCGCTAGCCACGAAATGGCGCTTTGAGGAGAAGCAGGCCCTCTTTATTCAGGAGGCCAATGAGGGAGTCAGAAGCTGGCGCAATGTGACGGCTAACGGCGCAACGGCATCGATGATCGCCTTCTGCAGCTGGTACTTCGGCGAAGCCGATTGGTACTACCTAGCCCTAGCCTCCTGTGTGGCCGTGGCAGCATCCGACACGCTGGCTTCGGAGATAGGCAGCCTCGATCCGAGGACTCGCAGCATCATCAACCTCGAGGCCGTCCCTCCCGGAACGAACGGTGGAATGTCCCCCACTGGAACTGCTGCGGCCCTGTTCGGAGCCTTCCTTATCGCAGTGGTCGCCGTGCTCATGGCCCCCACGGCAGGCGATTCGACCGATTCCGCAACTCTGCTGGTGGTCGTCACGACGATTGGCTGGCTCGGCTGTCAAGTCGATTCGGTGCTGGGGGCTCTTTTGGAGAACGAGGGCTACATCGGCAAGCACACGGTGAATTTCCTAGCCACCCTGTCTGGGGCTGTCATGGCGGTCTATGTGGCATTCAGATTCCTTTAACCGGAGAGCGTGAGGTTTGTACTATACGAAAAGAGGACTTGGACATGGCAGAGGGCATCACAGCACATAGGACGAGCGTTCTGTTCCTGATGCTCATGCTTCTGATGGCCGTCTCCGCGAGCTCGATCGCGAATGCCCAGGACGCCGATGATTCAGAAGGCCCGGGAATCACATGGGAACTGCCCGGGAATCACATGCTCTACATGAAGGGCACAGAGCAGCAGCCCTTCCTCGACAGGAACTGGACCACTAACACCGGCGAGCCCTTGGGCAAGGCTGAGTTCACCAAGTTGGGCTCTGCGACCAATCCCAATCTGCTGGAAATCCAGTCAGCCCCGCTCGCCGAGTCATTCCGCTTTGAAGGCAACATCACTGTCAGGCTGTTCGCCTCGCTCGAATCGACCAACGACGGCTGTAGGCTGACCAACGTGCTTCCCGGTGCAGCCGGCGCCGAGACTGCCTTTCAGGTCTCTCTTTCTCTCGGCAGCACCGTTGTACTGGATGGCGCCGAGACGAACTCGCTTCCCATGGAGGAGTCTTATCTATCGGCTCATGAGTTCACCGTCCGGGCAACTGATGTGAACGTCACCCTCGGACCGGGGGACCTAGTCTCTATGGACATCGACGTCCAGCACGATTGCATCCAGACCGGTGTGCTGTGGTGGGGCACCTACGATGCTACCTCTGGAATCATTCTGGATGGCGATGTCATAGATCCGCAGTTGGAATACACCATCGACTCGAACAGGATGGTAAGGGTCGAGTTCACCCCAATCTCGCCATGGGGTCCCGGTGACTTCGATGGACAGGTAGTGGAAATCGTCGGCCCCATGGACTGGGATGAGATGTTCCACGGATTCGGTAAGGAGGACCAGCGACTCGAGCACTTCGAGTCGCCGCATGGAACCCGGGTCGGCGAGGCCAACAGGACCATCATCACATGGTCCTCCGAGAAGCCATTGGAACCAGGCAGGTACATGGTCGATGCGTGCTTCACAGTCACCGACCAGGACCCCGGGGAGCTGTGTGACGCCATCGGAGTTCTGCGTTTCGAGGTTCCCGAAGACCCAAGGCCAATGGTGGCTGCCATGTGGGCCGCGGTCATCGTCCCACTGGGGATAATCGGTTGGATCGGCGCTTCTATGCGCGAGGCGATGCTGCCGATGCAGGCATATGCCGTCATTCTCCTGTTGGCACTGGCAGCCCTAGGACCGGCCCTTCATCTGCCTGACATCGATACCAATTCCCCTAGGAGCGAAGGCGCTGCACCGTCATTCGCCCTCCTTTCTCACGGCGGCGGCGATATGGTGAAGCTGTCGGATCTGCTATCTGATTCAGATGCCGTCGTAGTCGGACTCTTCCAAACCAGTTCGCCCAACGCCGAGCGTCAGCACAAGGACTTCGAGGGCGCCGCCATCATGATCGATGCCGACATAGCCTTCGTTCAGATAGCGACCGGAGAGAATGTCCAATCAGTCGATCTGGACACCTACTCCCTATCGTTGAACGAGTCATGGCCACTATTGATGGACGAGTCCGACGCTTCGGTTGGGAACTCATTTCCCAGTGGTGCGACGGACGCAGTGATAGTCATAGATGCCGCGGGTTTCATCACGAGCTGGCAACCGGGGACCATGTCTGCCTTGGAGATAGAGGAGGCCGCATCCTCAGCATCCAAGGGCTCCGGGAACAACCCTCTGGCCCTGTTCTCGATGATCATCAGCACTGCTGTCCTACCTCTGTTGGTGCTGGCCATGCCCCGAAATAGGGAGATTGAGTTGCCCGAAGGGCCGATTTTCCCTGGCGCAGGCTCCTTGATGACAGCCGCGGCGGCGGCTCTCGGATTCGGTTTGTGGGCACTTCCGGTGGCCCTGATGGCTGCCTTGGGTCTGGGTTCGGTCTGGATATGGATTGAGTTGCTTCTGGCAGCCGTGCTGGTCTATCATGGCCTTTCGGTCCTGCTACGTGGTAGGATAATCGAGGTCGAAGCAATAGCAGCTAAGGGATATTCGCGCCTGCCAACAGAGTACAAGGCTTGGCGTGATGTGGCCGGGTTCAGCGAGGACGCCTATCTCGGCCTCTGGCTCGCATGGTTGCTCTGGCTGCGAAACCCCTCGATGATTCCCCAAGGTGTGGGCGCCGTAGCGCGCTCGGATTTGATAGGAATCCCTCTCGCGATCCTCGCTATGCTGGGGTTCCTCCTCGCAGCGGGAATCATCGTCAGCCTAGCCCGATCCGTAGCCTTGGCCCCTGGGAAGATGGCGCGCGTTTTCGGATGGCTTAGTGTTGGTATACGCCCGCGCGCGTGGGGGCTGGCCTCAGCCACCCTCGGCGTCTGGGTTCTCCTCAGCCTTCTCGTAGGCCCTATTCTCGGCTCCCTGTGATGGACTGGATAAGTCAACCGAGAGCATCATAAGAGTGAGGCCCTAGGGCAAAGCACTCCTACGGGGGTATAGTATAACCTGGTAGTACCGCGGGCTCCAGTTGCACGGGAATGACGACGAGAGGGTTTCTGATGGCTTTGATGACCAACTGGAGCACCGACCTGTCGCAACCCGAGAGCGTGCGCAATCCAGGTGCACGCTAAGTGGAAGACACCCGCTGATCTGGGTTCAAATCCCAGTGCCCCCACCATTTCCTAACACAGCGTCCAGCATCTCGCGCTGCTCCCTTGAAGGTTGGATTGAAAGACTACGCGCAGTTCGCGTGTTCGATGGATGCCAAGGTGCTCAATGCACTCCTGTGTGCCTTTCTGGTGATTCCCCTCGCTGGAAGCATAGCTCCTCCGACTGTCATGACACTGGATAAGCAGGGCTTGCAGTTGATTGAGGAGGGGCAAACTGCTCTGGTACCGGCACAAGCACCCGTGACTTGGGCCAACCCTGGGCCATGGTGGTCGTGGACATCGCTTGACGCAGATCGCAATGGCGTCCATGACTCCCTCCAGATCGCATCCGGTCCAGTCAACATCGGTCTCTCGTACGAGCGTGCCGTCACCGATTCCAACAGGGGCGCACTCGCTCTGCTCGGGCATGAGATTCACCTCGAGCTCCCTGTCGTCGATGCTCTGCTGATTGGCGCTGTCGACGCTTCCGAAGTCCAAACGCTCGCCCAATTGGACGGCGTCGTGATGGTCGAGCGCTACGGCTCGCTAGTGTTCTATGGCGATATTCAGACACCAGCGGTCAAGGCTCGCAATTCGACTGAGTATCCAATCGGCGCATGGGACCTCGGAATCAGCGGAGAGGGAGTGAACATAGCCTTGACCGACACCGGAGTCGACAACGAGCACCCGGGACTATCCAGCAAGTTCGTCGCCGGCTACGATGCCGTGTGCTACATGCACACAGACCCCCAGTGCCTACTGGCGGGCGGGCGCGAGGAGGACGGCTCCTTCGATCCTGACGACGGCAACCAGCACGGCACAGCTTGCATGGGGATGGCGAGTTCCACTGGAATCGAGCCCGACGGCAGCCAGTCCAATTACTACGGAGCGGCACCGAACGCATCCCTCATCGATGTGCGTATAGGCACCGATGTCGGTGCAGGCCCCTTTGAGAACTACCTCCTCGAGCAGGAGTTCTACGAGTCTGCCATGAACGGCCTACAGTGGATTATCGACCACAGGGACGATGCATGGCCCGGAGTCGATGAAGCCAACCACGGAATCGACATTATCTCCCTGTCATGGGGCATCACCAGCCACGAGAACGGCGGCTCGGACGGCACCGACATGCACAGCAGGATACTCGACGAGGCCATGGAGGCGGGCGTAACCGTCTCGAACGCCGCTGGCAACGATGGCCCCGACAATGACGGCCTATCGGGAATGAGCGCTTCTTCCCTTTCGATTACTGTCGCAGCCACTGACGACCACAACACCGTCGACCGCTCGGACGACACCATCGCATCCTACTCGTCTCGCGGCCAGCGCAGGGACAACGGGGACGGCAACCCCCTGAACGAGCTCATCCCCGAGATCAGCGCCCCGGGAACTAACATCATCCAAGCCGAGGGATGCTTCACCAGTGGCGGCTGCAACAACTTCCTTGGCGGCGACGCCTCTGATAACTCCTACAGTGGCAGAGGGAGCGGGACCTCATACGCCACTCCTTCAATCAGCGGCGTTGCAGCTCTGGTCATCGAGGCGAACGCGAACCTGACGCCACTGCAGGTGAAGGAAGTGCTCAAGCAGACCGCAGAGCGCCTCGGCGAGCCCAGCGCCCCTGACGTCGACCCCTACTGGAACCGGGACTTCGGTTACGGCTACGTCGATGCTCACGCCGCAGTCACGCTGGCATTGTTTCTGGCGGCCAGTGGTCAGTCCGAGTCTGTCGACACGAGCCTGCAGAACCACCTGCTCAGCGTCATCGACTCCAATGGCACCATCAACGTCACAGGACACGCTTGGGGTCAGTTGGGCAGCATCGAGCGTGTCGAGTACCGCATCGACGGAGGCGACTGGGATGAGACGACATATTCGGCCGAGCCGGGTGAGATAGGTGCACTGACTCCGTTCATGTGGCACGTCATCATGAACCCCGAAAAGCTCAGTGAGGGCGGCCATGAGATCGAGGTCAGGGCGGTCTCAGGAGAGGGCAACTCCCTGCCCGTACTGGTGACAGTGCACGGTTCGGGCAGTGAAGGTAATGGTTTCTCAGTCCCGCCTATCGTTATCGCGGGGATTGCTTCGGTGTTCGCTATCTGGGTAGCATCGCTGGCCCTGCTGAGGTTCCGCTCCGACGGCGAGATAGACAGCCTGCTGTCCAATCTGCGCAGGAAGGAAGAGGATTCCGCCATCGAAGAGGTCCTAGATGCAGAAATCGTTGACGAAGAGGCAATAGACTAGAGAATCCGCAGGATTCGAGGCACCTCATTCAAAGCCTAGAACACTCGTCCATGGGCCATGGTGAGGTTCTCCGAGCGTGCGAACAGCATCAATCCGACTGGCGTGCGCCGGATGTTTGACATGGCCGACGACGACGCGGTGCAGTTCGGGCTGGGAGAGCCAGACTTCCAACCTCCTGAAATTGCCATCGAAGCCTTCGCCAAAGCAATGAAAGATGGCAAGAACAAGTACACCACGACTGCTGGTCTGCCGGCTCTCAGGCAGAAGATAGCAGAGACATGGCATCATCGCATTCCGGAGTTGAACGCATCCAATGTCTGCATCACGATGAGCGGCACCAACGGATTGCTGGACATTTTTCTCGCTTTAGTCGGACCGGGCGACAACGTCCTGATTCCAGAGCCCTACTTCCCGCTCTACCCTTCTGATGTCGTAATCTGCGGCGGTGAGCCGAATCTTTACCCCTGCACCTTCGAGAACGGCTTTGTCCCGACCATAGAGGACCTCGAATCGAGGGTCGATGAGAACACAGTGGCTGTCCTGTATAACTTCCCCAGCAACCCGACCGGCGGCAACGTGACCGCCTCCCAGAGGGACGAGTTGATCGCCTTCGCCAGTGAACATGATCTCTGGCTAATCACAGACGAGGTCTACGACCGTATCGTCTACGAAGGACAGCACGTTTCTTTCCTCGGCGCTGGATATGACAGGGTGATAATGGTGCAGTCGTTCTCCAAGACCTTCGCTATGACTGGCTGGAGGATTGGATATATCCTCTCCTCGGACCAAGAAGCGATGGCCCAACTGACCAAGATGCAGTACTACGTCACGGCATGCAGCAACGATGCCATGCAGCACGCCGTCCTCAAGGCGCTGGAGGAAGCGCCGGATTACCCCCGGAAGATGTGCGCCGAATTCAAGACGCGGCGCGATTTGATCTGTGAACGACTCAATGCGATGCCGGGCGTCTCGTGCCATGTGCCCACGGGAGCGTTCTACGTGTTCCCCAAGGTGGATATCCCGGGGATGAACAGCGAGGAGATTGCGATGGCCCTGCTCGAAGGCGGCGTCCTGTGTTCTCCGGGAACCGCGTTCGGCGCCGCAGGCGAAGGACACCTGCGCTTCGCTTACACCACTGGGCGTGAGGACATTGACAGGGGAATGGACCGAGTCGAGGCGGTGCTAGCGAGGCTGAGAGGGGACTGATACGCACATGAGCCCGTTCGCTTCGCTCGCCGTCTGCATGCTGTCGATGGCTGCCGGGTTGCAAGCCTCCAGCCTGAGGCCGAATCAGTATTCTATGATCATACTCTGCTTCTCACTCGCATGGCTCTGGTTCGACGGCCCCAACGCGCCCGGCTTCGGACTCAGCTTAGGCTCTGGATGGGTAGTGCTGAATCAGGCCGTCGACCGGCTGGCCCCCCTTAATTGAAATCTAGTCCTCGAACAGTCTGAAGGGCAGGTCGATCATTCTGCCACCCTCCTCCTCTTCCGGCTCCTCGTCATCCTGTTCGTCTTGCTCCTCATCTTCTGGCTTCGAAAAATCAGGTAGGGTGAAGGGGGAAATTCCGTCCTCCTCCTCTTCGGAATCCTCCTGCGGTGCGTCCAACAGCTCCATCTGCAGATTTTCCAAACCATGCTCCTGCCCCTTCATCCAGTCAGGCATGTCGTACGCACCACCTAATACAGATAAGGTGGTGAAGGTGGCCATCGGAAGCACCGATATCGCCACTAGAAAGTCTATGATAGCGGTATCAGGGATTGCTGAGTCAGGCACGATGGCGTTCAGGATGGCTGTCTCAAGTTGCACCTCGTTCCACTGCGTCACATCAACTTCTAGCCAATTCAGGGAGGCCGCTAGAAAAGTCCTCGCTATGAGCCAGAACAGCAGGATTGGGAGTACCCAGGAGAAGCGTGAGACTCGCCATAGGACTGTCCGGAACATCGCAGCGATGCCAACCAGTCTCCATGAGATGACAGGTTGCATCCTAACAGCCACCCACAGCGCGATCATGTAACCCACCATGCCCAGTTCGAAAGCACGGTCGGGTTGGATAATGCCCTCGGGCACCCCCTCCATTATCAGCAGCGGGACTGCGATTAGCAGGACCTGCATAGGGACCGCGAGGAGCTGTAGCCCTCCGTGCACTGAAATGAGGTCGTACTCATCGTCAGTAGTCTTACTGTGGACCAGCCGAGCCATCCTTCCGTACGGGCTGCCGTGGAGTGAAAGCCTCGCTCGATCTATCAGCGCAGGGTCCCCCTTCCTCCTGCTTAGTCCGAGAACCGGCGTCCAGCCTCCTCGATCGACCACCGCTGTCGGTCGGTAACCCCCGAATAGGAGTGCGAGCACAAGTGATAGCACCCCATATAGAAGCCCGGCTATGATTATCCAGTTCACCAGTTCAGTACGGACCGCCACCGAGAAGTTATCCCTGTCTATCTCCAGCAGATAGGTCAGTGAGAATCCGATAATGGGAATCAGGGTGACCTGGAGGAACACTACTGCGTACAGCATGGACCTCTGACGTATTTTGCGACTCGCCACGGGAGCCACGCCTCACCAAGCGACCATAAGCCCTTCACCGTGCTTCCATCCTCATTGTGCGGTTAGCCGACCAGAATCAAACCGCCAAATACATGGGCTTCCGCCCTACGGGCGGCGAACGCGTCAACCGAACCTTCATACATGGTTTTGAGTCCCCCGAATTCATTCTCATGCGTAGCCTGTCGCCATTCCTCCTAGTCTCTCTCATGTTAGCGATGAGCATGGCGCCCATGGCTGTCAACTCGATGATTGACGAACCTGCACCCGACCGCTCGGCGACCCCCAAAGCACTCATCGATTTCGAAGTAACCGCAATCGAGGTGGGCGCATCTTGGAACTTAGCCGAGCAATGGACCCAACCGGACGGCTCGATAGAGGAGTTTGTGATACGGGACGAACTCACTCAAGTCAATGTCACGTTCACTCAAGTCGGCACCTCGAGCCAACCCGCTTATGCAGAGGCCTGGATGCAGGTATGGCATCCGATAGGCTTCCTCATAGAGGAGCATTACGTCAACATGACCCTGTCGGGCCTGCAGTCTACAACAGAATCCTTCTACTACACTCCCGATGCCGCTCACAGCGCTGTCGATGATGACGGCTACCTGTACGGCGGGATTATCGTGCGTGGCACTATCGACGGCGGCCTCGCCGACGATAACGAGGACAACAACGAACTCGACAGGGAGATCCCGGTCGCGGTCTGGAATGACCCCATGGAGAACGGCTTCTGTGGCGATGTCGACGGCGATCAGGTCATCGACTGCCCCAATTTACTCAACGCCAACGAGCCCACTTGGGCCGGCATTGGGTACGACGCCGACGGAACGTTGTCCTCGGACCCCGACTACTACGGGCACTGGCGGATGGACAACGCCTCTAGTAGTGTGGAAGACAGGCACTGGCGCGTATCGAGGCCCGGGGCTGACTATGCCAGTAACAGGCATGACAGGCTGTGGTGGGGCTGGTTCACCTCCTTCGACACCTGTGAGGACCCGGGCCATGGGCTCAACTTCGGGACCCTCGACTCCTCTATCTCAGGGGTCTACGGGAACAACTTCTGCAAGATCAGGATCAGATCGTTCGACTTCATCTCGATGCAACTGGTCACCCACGCGTGGGGTGAGATGGCTGCAGGCGACGACATGCGTATTGAGGCAGACGCGGGCGGGGGGTCACTGGAGTACTACGACTATTCCACCCAGAACATCTCGAAGAACCACGGTGATTGGACTCAGTTGGTCTGGAACATGACCGACATCCACCCCAACGCTGACTACACCATGGCATTCCTCTTCGACTCTAACAGCTCCTTCGCGAATCAGGGCATCCACCTCGACTCCTTCCTTCTATTCGGCTTCCAGAGGGTGGCCGAGTACGTACTCGAAGCCGACTGCGACGACCCTCTCCCAAACGCGTACATGGTAGTGCCAGACGACTCCCGGCCGCCTTCGCTCTACTGCCGAATCAAGAACAAGGGATACGTCGACATCACCCTGCGCCTCTACACCGAGGTCTCGAACATGACGTGGATGAACGGATTTCCGCTAAGAATCGATTCCAACAACATGTTCGACCATGACAATTACGTCGTGACCGAGGTCATACATGCACTAGAAACGATGGACACATGGTTCAACCTCAGCATCCCAGTAGGCGCCAGCGTCGAGGAACTGAACTGGTTCGTCGGGATCAACGACGGTACCACCAACCTATCCAAAGTCGTCATCGATTTGCCCGTTTCCGTGATTGCTGCGTACTCGGCTGACCTGCAACAGAAGCCACTCGCCAATCCCGCAGCGGTACTGTACCCAGGAACCAATGGCAGCGTGTCTATGACGCTTAGGAACACGGGCAATCAGATTGCTACTTGGAACCTCGGCGCGACCTTCGGCGACAATCGCTGGACCGCCGAGAATCTGGTATGGTATGACTCGAACGGCACGTTGGTCACAAGTCTGGAGATGGGCATCACTGACGAGTTCGAGCTGAACGCATTGGTGACCGCCCCAGATGAGATCACGCCCGGTACCTACTCGATCACGCTCCTTGCCAACGGAAGGGCGCCGGCGAACTTCGTGGCGGACTGGACCATCTACATCGAGGTACCAGTCCACCACGACCTCGTTTTGGTCCCTGAAGTCACCGAGATCATGGCGCCAGCGGACGGCTTCCTAAGGCTCGTTGAGATCATGATGGTCAACAACGGAAACTCGGAAGAGGCCTTTGACCTCTCAATACTGTCGGACTGGAAACTCGGACTTTCCCTCAATGCAGAGCAGAGCCTCGGCATCGACCCGTTCGGAGGCGATGGCACGGTCATGCTGCTGCTGCCGATGCCGTACGGCACCGCCAACGAGACCTACGAGATTTTCGTGCTGGCAGGCAGCCAAGACGGATCCGAGTACCAATCCAGCGTGCGAATCCTGCTCACTGTGCCGGTCACGAATCTCGTCGAGGTGGAGGATCTCGACATGCTCCAAGAGGTCTTCAGAGGTGGAGACGATGCTAGGACGGTAAACTGGGAGATCACGAACAACGGCAATGTGAACGATGCCTTCACCATAGGTTTCGAAACCAGTCACCCCGATGTCTGGGTGCAGGCTGACGGCCTGACCGACGGCCGGACTCCCTACATCGCGCCCGGCTCGTCACTCAATCTGACGGTGCGCTACGCGTTCGGCGACAATGCGTTCGGGGACCGTGACATCACCCTCATAGCGACCAGCGTGGAAGCAGCCGATGATGGCCTTGTTGTTACCGGCAGCGGCACTGCTGAGTTCCAGGTCGGTAATCAGGGCTGGATTGGGCTGGTTCCAACCAATTCACCTATGACAATCACCGAGAGCGGCGACGACTACGCATTGGTCTTCACCGTGACCAACCGCCATCCGACCGACGACCAGCTTCTCCGAGCTGACATCGATCGCAATTCTGATATTTTCTTCAACATATTCGACGCGCGCGTGCACCAAGACGACAGGGACTTCGTCCTACCTTCGCAGGAGTCGAGGTCGATTACGGTGTTCCTTACCGTGAGTGAGGAAAATCTGAACAACCTCGCCGAGAATGAGATGTCGTTCGACATCACACTCGAAGTGGACGGTGACGTGGACAAGGCCTCGAGCAACGCCACGATAGTAATGATCAAGCCCGTTCCGGTAGACGACGGCCCCGACGTCGAGGAGTACGCATGGTTGACCGGAAACATCCTGTTCGTACTGATCGGCCTCGGTGTCATCGTCGCTGTCCTCATCG
>Ga0207990_1000651_pt1 | contig 19586 bp, 18 predicted proteins | sample ETNtaG_8_FD_185780 | JGI IMG/M metagenome (GOLD analysis project Ga0207990, IMG submission 185780) | Marine microbial and viral communities from oxygen minimum zone, Eastern Pacific Ocean - ETNP201406SV75 (SPAdes) (version 2) | ecosystem: Environmental > Aquatic > Marine > Oceanic ...
TCGGGCAGCGCATCCAGGGGTGGGGGAGCCTCAGAGTCGCCGAGGCTCAGAGGTGGATCCAGTTCCTTCTGGGCGGACCTCTCGGCTGCCCGGGTCGCCCAGAATCTGAAGGGCGGTCTTGTGGCCCAGGTAGGGGGCCATCGAGTTGCCGCTACCCGAATAGCCCATGGCGTAATCGGACTTGTCGATCTGCAAGTGGCGTCTCATCTGGCGACCGTAGGCGCAGTGCGCCCAACGCGTCGACCGCAGTGCTAAACCATTTCCCCCGTTACCGCTTCCGACTGATGTGCCCTGCGATTTTGTTCCACCAGAGGGACGGAGAGATCCAGTTGGAATCATCAGGACTTCCATTGGGCTGAACTGCCACCTAACAGGCTACGCCCAAATCTCCATCAGAACTTTTTAACGTCGTTGTAATGCTATAACGTCCTGCGTGAGGAGGCGCTACTCGCGTGACCACATCACTGATCACAGGCTGTTCAACTGGTATAGGACTGGCGACGGCAGTCCATCTCGCCGCTCACGGTCACACGGTCTATGCATCAATGCGTGACGAGGCATCTGGTGACGCCCTTCTTGCCGCTGCCGCTGAGGCTGGTACCGAAGTAGAAGTCCTCTCCCTCGACATAAATGATCCAGAGTCAATAAGGGACGGGGTTGGCCACGTACTGGCAAACGCAGGTGACCTAGACGTGCTTGTCAATAACGCTGGGGTAGGCGACCTTTCTGCAGTCGAAGAAACAACCGACGCTGGCCTACTCCAGATGTTCCAGACAAACGTCTTCGGGCCCATAGCAATGATCCGAGCAGTCCTGCCGACAATGCGTTCTGCAGGGTCCGGGACCATAGTCAATGTGAGCTCAGTCTCCGCTCGGATTGTTTCGGCTCTCTCCGGTCCATATGCGGCAACCAAATACGCGATGGAGGCCATTACGCAGGCTGTAGCCGTAGAAGGAGCGGTATACGGAATTCGGTCCTTTGCAATAGAGCCCGGGTTTATCCGAACGCCAATGCTCACAAAAGCGCTGTCGACCTTGCCAGTTGGTGGTGGACCCTACGACACCGTTACCAGTTTCATCCGATCCCTATACGAGGATGGCCTTGACGGAGGCGGTGATCCCAGCGATGTCGCTAGGGCCATCGCCACTGCGATCGAATCCGAAGATGCCACTATTCAACGCCCCGTCGGCCCAGCTGCCAGCTGGATCATTGCAGGCAGAGTTGCTGCGGATGACGCTGCCTGGATTGACCTCTGGAAGTCCCAGACTCAGGAAGAGTTCGCAGAAGGGTTTCAAGACCTGTTCGGAGATGCCCCTTAGCCACCGTGAAATATCGCCCATTGAAACGAAAGTCAACGGGCGCCAGAATGTTCTAGAGAAACGAGGCAAACAAGTGGAATTTCGGAGATCTGGTGACCTGGAGGAGGCACTTACTTCTCTAGCAGAACTTGGGGACAAGGCCCAGGTGCTTGCTGGAGGCACCGATGTGATGATCCAGCTTGAGCGTGGCGAAATTTTCCCAGAAACTCTCGTGCACATCGAACGAGTCGAAGGCATGCGAGACATCGCCGAAAATGGCCGTCTCACACTGGGAGCGCTCGCCACCCATATCGACCTGGCCCAAAGCCCGGTGCTTTGTGACCGATACAAATCTGTTGCCCACGCCGCCTCACTCATCGGAGGCTGGCAGACCCAGGCCGTTGGGACGATCGGCGGGAACGTGTGTAATGCTTCCCCAGCCGCCGATCTTTTACCCCCGCTCCTTGTCCATGGCACAAACGTCCTTCTGGTCAGTAAGGACCGCGGTGAACGTGAAGTATCCCTCGCCGATTTTGTTGTCGGCAGACGAACCATTGCCCGCGAACCTGACGAACTAGTTACCGGGTTCAGTCTCGACCTCTCGGATGGCCGAACTGCCGATGTCTACAAAAAGGTTGGACGACGCGGAGCCATGGAGGTGGCGATTGTTGGACTCGCAATTCGACTCTCTGTTGACCAAGCGGGAACGATCAACGACGCGCGCATTGCAGTCTGTTCAGTCGCTCCGGTCCCTTTCCGTGCTCAGGCCGCAGAACAAGCCCTTCTAGGTACAAAGGCAAATGGTAAAGAGACAGGCAGCGCGGCTGCACTGCTCCTCGAACAAGTAGAACCCATCGATGACGTTCGGGCTACCGCCAACTACCGGAGGATGGTTCTCCCGCGGATCTTTGAGAGTGCTGTGGCTGACTGCTACTTGCTAGCTGCTAAGGACCTTTCATGAATCTGGCTAGCACCTCAACTCTTGTGAACGGTCGCTCGGTCACCATCATTGGCGATGGGGCAACCACCCTGTTGGATTTCTTGCGTGACTCCCTTGGTCTCAGGGGAACCAAGGAGGGCTGCAGCGAGGGAGAGTGCGGAGCCTGCACGGTCCTCGTCGACGGTTGGCCAGTTGACTCGTGCCTCTATCCAGCTCTGGCAGCGGAAGGCCGAAAAATTGAGACTATTGAAGGAATGGATGAAGGATCTGACCTGAGCCCAGTCCAAGAGGCACTAGTGGCGACAGGCGGCATTCAATGTGGCTTCTGTACACCAGGCTTCGTAATGACACTCACCGCGCTTCTACGAAAACAACCCAATCCCAACAGGAATGAGATAGTTAGCGCGCTGGCTGGAAATCTCTGCCGGTGTACCGGGTATTCCCAGATTGTGGAAGCCGCTGTGAGCCTCTCAGGGGTGGGAGAAGAATCATGACCCTGATCGGAACCTCCATGGTTCGAACTGACGCCGTCGAGAAAGTCAGCGGGCAGTCCGTCTACGGAGTTGATGTCGAGATGCCGGGGATGCTCCACGGCTGCCTACTTCGCTCGCCGGTCCCCGCCGGAACGATTAAGCGGTTGGACACGACGACTGCGCTTGAAATGCAAGGGGTTCACGCCATTTGTACTTCAGCAGACCAACCCGACACGCGTGCCGGCTGGATTCTCTGTGAACAGCGCCTGTTCGCAACCGAATGTGTCCGATACGAAGGTGAACCTATTGCGGTGGTAGTTGCCGACTCACGCGAACAAGCTAGGGCTGCAGTCGATGCCATCGATCTGCAGATCGAGGAAGAGCCCGGCCTTGACCTCGTTACCGCTATGGCCGATGACCCTGCAACCCCCCTTGTCCATCCTGAATGGGAGACGTACCAGCCCGCCGCAGGGCCAGAAACCGATCACCCCCGCCACCGAAATGTCGCGGCTCAGATGTCCTCTGAACCTGATGGTGTTGACGCCATCTTCGAACAAGCCGAACTGGTTGTCGAAGATGAACTAATCAGTAACCGTCAGTATCAGGCTTACATCGAGCCCAAGAGTGCGGTCGCTGTGTTTGCAGGAGGCCGCTACACCATCCACACAGCGGTCCAGTTCCCGTTCAATGTTCGAGATCGGGTCGCACAGTTCCTAGGTGTTCGGCCATCCAGCGTACGTGTGGTGGGCCACACGATTGGAGGTGGTTTCGGAGGAAAACTTGATGCTGCCCTTGAACCGATCACAGCGTTCATGGCTGAGAGGACCGGTCGGCCGGTGCGAATCGCAAACAACCGGACAGAGGATCTTCTTACATGCCCGAGCCGTGAAAACGCTGTAATCAAAATACGGACAGCTCTCGACAACAACGACAAGATGGTTGCACGCGAACTGTTCTGCGACATGGACAATGGTGCATACAGCGCGGAGTCGATCTGGCTGGCCTCGCTACCGCTACACATAGCAAAGGGCGTCTACCAGGTCGGCCCGACACGGGTAATCAGTCGGCTCCACTACACGAACACCGCCCCAACAGGAGCATTTCGCGGGGTGGGAGGTACCTACCTGTACGCAGCCGTTGAACGGCACATGGACTCAATTGCCGACTCCCTTGGCATTGACCGACGTCAATACCGACTTGACAACCTTCTTGGTGACGGTGACACCCTCCTGAACGGACAGGTGTTGAACGACGCAAGCACGTTGGAGAAGGCATTCAAACGTCTCGACAAGATTCTGCCGTGGGATAAGACGAACGGATCCAAGGGCCCCTACCAAGGTATTGGGCTCGGAGGCTGCATCTGGCTGACAAACCCGATGCCTGGACAGGCCACAGTAAAGGTCAACGAGGACGGAACAATTACCGTCATTACCAGCGCGAATGACAATGGCTCAGGTGCAGTGGCCATGGGAATCACCCAGATTGTGGCTGAGGAGTTTGGTGTGGGTCCCGGGGAAGTTCACATCACCTCTCCTGACACTGACGTAACTGGGTTCGACGCTGGGTCTCAGGGAAGCCGCACCACCCATATTGTCGGACGTGCGGCCCTCGATGCCTCTCTGAAGGCGAAGGAACAACTGTTCGAGGTTGCTGCAGGGATGCTGGAAGCCAGTCCGGCTGACATGGATATTGTTGATGGAGAAATCGGAGTAGTTGGCGTTCCTGGGTCACGGATTTCTCTCGCCGAGGTTGCAGCAGCTGCCACCTGGACCATCGGACCGATTGTTGCGGCAGCTTCGTACACAACCCCAGCAATTGATTTCAATCCGGCATGTGCCAGCGGACTGCTCTTTCCGACTATGCCAACTCTCACGTACCACGCGCACATGGCCGTTGTCGAAATTGATCCCATCACCGGACAAATCGAAGTTCAACGGTATGCAGTAGTTCAAGACGTCGGTCGAGTAATCAACCCGACAGGAGTACGTGGCCAGATTCAGGGTGCTGTTGCCCAAGGCATCGGCCACACCCTTTACGAAAGCTTGCAGATTAAAGACTGCCGATACCTCGAACGAACGCTCGAGAACTATCGACTTCCCCTGGCCGTAGATATACCAACCGTCGAGTTTATTGCTCTTGAAATTCCTGACTCGGAGGGCCCATACGGAGCTAAGGGGGTCGCCGAGCCGCCAATAGCTCTTGTGTCTGCCGTTCTAGCCAATGCTGTCAGCGACGCAACCGGGGTTCCGGTTACCAAGATTCCGATTACGCCTGAGGATGTCCTTGAGGCCATCGGCGGTTGATGAAAACTCCTCCTATCGAGCTCGGACCATCGGAATTGGGCGACCTGTCAGTCGGTTGCACGGTACTAGCCGGAGGTGGCGGCGGAGACCCTCGAGTTGGTCTGTTGATGGCCCTGCACGCCTTATCAGAGACTGGGCCAGTTCCTCTCGTCCAGCTTGAAGATCTAGATCCAGAAGGCCTCGTGCTCCCGTCTGGGATGGTTGGCGCCCCAACGGTAATGGTTGAAAAGATCCCGAACGGGGCCGAAAGTAGAGTCATCCGGTCGGCCCTTGAGGCCCGATTGGGTAAACCCGTCGTCGCAATGATGTGTCTGGAAATGGGTGGCATCAACGGGATTCTGCCTGTTGCTTGGGCAGCAAACGCCGGGCTTCCAATAGTCGATGGCGACCTTATGGGTAGGGCCTTCCCAGAAGTCCAGATGTGTACACCACACCTACATGGGATCTCTGCCTGGCCGTGCGCTATCGCAGATGAGCGTCTACAGGTGATCACATACGAGACACGTGACAACGTATGGCTTGAGAGGTTGGTTCGAAACACCGTTTCTACTTTGGGCGGTTGTGCTTGTGCGAGCCTTTATCCAATGACCGCTATAGAAGCGGCAGGGCCCACGATTCGAGGAACGGTCACGACTGCTATTTCGGTAGGCGAAGCCATTCGAACCGCTCCGGAAGATCCCTTCGACTCCCTCCGTTCGGTTGTTCCGCTGGCTTGCCTTCTAACTGGCAAGGTCACGGCTGTCGAACGCCGCACGGAAGGCGGATTCGTACGTGGTTCTGCGACCATAGAGGGAACCGGAGTAGACGGAGGTCGCTCACTCACAATCGAATTTCAGAACGAGAATCTTGTAGCACTAGAAGACGGAGAAGCATTAGCAACTGTCCCTGACATCATCACGCTTCTGGATAGCCACACCGCACACGGCATTGTGACTGAACACATCCGATACGGCCAACGGGTGGTCGTCGGCGTCTTTCCAGCCCCCGAACCATGGACGTCAGAAATAGGTCTTGCAGTAGTTGGGCCTCGAGTGTTTGGCTACGACGTCGACTATCAACCGGTCCACGCGTCGTCATGAAGATAGAAGACACCCTCCGTATCGGAATCGACGTTGGCGGGACCAATACCGACGCCGTAGTCATTGATTTAAATGACAACGTCATTGCGAAGACCAAAACACCAACCACCTCCGACATCCAGAGTGGGATTTCCACAGCACTCGGATCAGTCCTTAGCGGCCTTACGGAATCTGTAGACAGAATCACGCATGTCATGCTTGGCACTACGCATGCGACCAATGCCATTCTCGAACGACGAGACCTAAACAAGATCGTCTCTATAAGAGTCGCTGGACCAGCAAGCCACGCGATCCCACCTCTATTCGACTGGCCAGACGAACTCCGGCACGAATTGCTCGTGGGAGAAGTAATCGTGGACGGTGGCTCTGAGTTGAACGGTCAAGAATTAGCCGAGTTCGATCGAGAACACCTTTCGCGATTCCTAGCCCAAATCGACGAAGAGGTCGATGCGGTAGCGATCACCGGTGTGTTCTCACCTGTCGTACCGGATCATGAGTTGGCGGCTAAAGACGTCGTAAATGAGGTACTGGGTAATCTACCGGTCTCATTAAGTCACGGCATCGGGGCACTTGGCCTTTTGGAACGCGAGAATGCCTGTGCGCTAAATGCCGCTCTTCTCAGCGTGGCGAAGAGGATCGTGGATGGCCTAACCGAGGCTCTCAAAAGTAGAGGCTTATCTTCACAAGCCTACATTGCCCAGAACGATGGAACCTTAATGGGGCTTGACTATGCCCTCAAATACCCAGTCTTAACTATAGGAAGCGGCCCCTCCAACAGTATGCGAGGAGCCGCTTTCCTTACTGGAGTAAGCGACGCCCTCGTAGTCGATGTTGGCGGGACCTCAACCGACATCGGTGTGATGTACCGCGGTTACCCCCGCGAATCCAGTTCTCCCGTGGACATAGGGGGCGTTCGGACCAACTTTCGAATGCCCGACCTGGTGAGCATCGCCGTCGGCGGAGGAACTGTCGTTCGCTACTGCGGTCAGGAGTTTCAGATTGGACCCGAGAGCGTTGGTTTCCGACTAACTGATGAAGCCCTCGTTTTCGGTGGTTTTACGTCCACGCTCACAGACTGCGCAGTCGCAGCCGGTCGGGCAGACATAGGTGACTCGTCACACCTGCAGAAAACACCGCAGAGCCTTGAAGAGGCCCTCGTGAAGGCCGACCGCCTGCTCGCCGATGCCATCGACACGGTCAAGGTCTCACGAGCAGAGGTGCCTCTCGTCGCTGTCGGCGGTGGAAGCTTTCTGGTCCCCGATCGCCTTCCAGGGGTCTCGAATGTCCAGAGGCCCGAACACTACGAAGTGGCTAACGCCATTGGGGCCGCAATCGCTTCGGTGTCAGGACAGGTTGATCGCGTCTACAAGCTCTCCGACAGCAGTAGAGAAGAGGCGCTACAAGAAGCCTCCATGGCGGCGCGCTGTGAAGCTATCGCTGCGGGCGCTGATCCCGATTCTATCGAGGTTGTCGAACTCGAAGAGGTCCCGATGGCGTATCTCACAGAGCCAGTCGTGCGTGTTCGTGCAAAATGTGCCGGGGCTCTAGTAGTCAGCGAGGCCTTATGGCCAATACCAAAGTAACTAACGCAACCGCTAAGAAGGGGATTTCAACGTGAGCAGCAGACATATTCCAGTGGGTGTAATCCTTCATGGATCCACCCCACCAGAGGAACTAATAGGCCTTTCGCAGTTGGTGGAGAACAGCGGCTTCGATCAACTATGGCTAAGCGAGGACTACTTCTTTCTCGGTGGTATATCGAGCACCGTTTCCGCCCTTCAGGCAACCAAGAACATTCCAGTCGGCCTTGGAATTATTTCCGCCGTGGTGAGACACCCTGCTGTAACCGCTATGGAAATAGCCACTACCTCGAGGCTCTTCCCGGGTCGGCTTATGGCCGGAATCGGACACGGCGTTCCGGCGTGGACTCAGCAGATGGGTGTTTACCCGTCATCACCACTCACAGCAATGCGGGAAGCAGTAACCGCTGTCCGGCGTCTTCTCGATGGGGAAACCTTGACTGAGGATGGCGACTACTTCAGTTTTCGAGACGTGGTTCTCACCCACCCCGCAGAAGGTGTGCCGCTGTACTGCGGGGTGGTCGGACCCAAATCGCTTGAGTTCTCAGGCGAAGTAGCTGATGGAACCGTACTTTCAGTCGTAGCCGCTCCTAGGTACCTGGAGTTCGCAAGGGAAGCGATTGCTAGGGGCGCAGCAATAGGTGGCAAGGATCCGACGGGCCACCAAATGCCGACCTTTGCCCTCTACAACGTCGATGCTGATCGTGAGAGGGCGCGAGCAGCCGCCAAGGGTGTCCTCGCCTTCTACCTAGCAGCCGTCGGTCCTACCGCCATGACCGGCGTATACGGAGTAAACGAGGAGCTGGCAGACATGGTTGCGCGTGGTGGACCAGACACCGTCGAAGCAGAGATGCCGGACGAATGGCTTGATACCTTTGCTATCGCTGGTGAACCCGATGAGTGCGCAGAGAAGATCTCGGCTCTCCACGAGGCCGGTGCCACCTGCGTGGTGCTTGCCCCCGTGCCGCCAGATGACGGCAGAGATCGCGAGATGATTGAACTAACAGCATCGTCAGTACTTCCGCTGCTCTGAACTATCAAACTGAACACCTTGGACATGAGGAGTGAATAGTGAGTGAGAACGTCGTCTTTTTCTTGACAAGACTCTCGAGCCAGGAGGAACGAGAGGCTTACGAACGTTGGGTACGTGAGACTGACGTACCAACTGCTCGCGGACTTCCCGGAGTGAACGACTACCGGGTAGTCCGTCTGGAGGGCCCCGTCATGGGCGGGGTCAGTTCCCCGCCGTATGACTACATAGAGATCATTGAAATTTCAGATCTCGAGACCTACCAGAACGCCCTCGGGGGAGTAGATCCTGACTTCCTAGCCCAGTTCACAGGCTTTATCGGTGAGTTCGAGAGTGTGCACGGCAGCGTGGTGGAGTGACTCAGAACATTCGGTTCGGGATCGGTGTACCGACAGCAACCGAAGGAATGATGTACCCGGTGCCCTATGCAGGGATTGATCAGGCAATCCGCATAGCCGTAGAGGCAGAATCCCTAGGTTATGAGTCGGTTTGGGGAAATGACCACGTTTCAACACAGAGCTACGTTCGACGTGAGTTCCAACAGCCACCTTCCTATTTCGACCCACTCAGTTATCTCAGTTACCTGGCTGCAGTAACTACAGAGGTACGACTAGCCACCTGCGTATTGGTTCTCCCTTTCCGTCACCCCGTCCTCGTTGCAAAGCAGGCGGCGACAATTGACCAACTCTCAGGTGGTCGGTTTGTCCTTGGAATCGGGGTTGGGGCGTACCGGGAGGAGTTCGAGGCGATGTGGCCAAAACGAGCACTTCATCGCGGCGACTACGTTGACGAATCTGTCGAAGCCATTCAACTGCTTCTTCGCGAACGTGAAACCAGCTACTCGGGTAACACTGTGAACTTCGACAACATCGAGAGTTTCCCAAAGGCCATTCAGGACCCGTTACCGATATTGTCCGGAGGCAACTCGCCGGGGGCACGCCGGCGGGCTGGTCGCTATTGCAATGGCTGGCTCCCAGCCTGCCTTACACCAGACGAGTATCGGATTGGCGTTGCTGAGATCGCTCGTGAGGCAGAACTGAACTCAAGAACGCTGGATGACTTTGAAAGGGCCATTCAGGTAGTCGTCTCTGTCGACTCCACGCACGAGGTTGCTGTCAGTCGATTCGAATCGTCCCAAGTGCATGCCCATCTCCATTCGTTGTCTTCTTCAACGCTGAAGGGGAAGCTTGATGCAGGCTTGGAGGAGCGCAATCTTGTTGGAACCCCAGAACAGGTACGTGAGAAGATCTTGCACTATTCCGACGCTGGAGTAGAAACCTTCGCTGGTTTGTTGTTCGCTGTGAACACCGTTGAGGAAACACTCGAGTCGATGGCAATGTTCGCCGAAGAGGTCATAGGCCTATGAGCAGACTGAAGGTCGCTACCAGTCAGCGGCTCCTGCATGCACTTGAGGACGCTCCGTTCGACGGCTTGATTCTTGGCAATCCCTCCAACGTGGCCTACGCGACGGGATACCGCAGCGTGGCTGACGCCATCGCGTCAGGAGCGCGAATGCTGGCTTGTGTCACCAAGGAGCGGCAATTGTTGGTTGCTCCAGCAGGGGATGCGGCAGCAGCCCTCGATTCTGGTATTGCCGAAGATGACTTCGTTCCGTACGGAAGATTCTTCTTTGAGGCATCCGATGGCCAGCACGCCGCTGCATCGATGTCGGATGTACACGCTGATATGGAATCGGCTCTGACGGAGGCCATCGCTCGTTCCGGCCTAACCGGCGCGATTGGCATCGACAGCCTCGTCCCCGAGCGAATCAAAATCCTCCTTGAACAACAGAACGGCGTTGATGTGGTAGCCGGAGCGAATGACTGGGTTCTCAGCATCCGCGCGATAAAGACCGCCCCTGAGGTCGATCTTCTTCTATCAGCAATCAAGTGCACTGAAGCGGGTCTTGATCAGGCCCTAGAGGCCGCTTATCCCGGGATCACTGAACGCGAATTGGCGAGTTTCGTCGCACGATCCATGGTTGAGGCAAATGCCGAACCCCGTTTTCTGGTTGTTACAACAGGACCGCGAAGCGCTTTCTCCGATGCTCGAGCGACTGACCGGGCCTGGGAAGTCGGTGAGCTATTACGTTTTGACGTCGGCTGTACCTACAAGGGTTACTGGTCGGATATCGGCCGGACCGCTGTTCTCGGAGAGGCCTCTTCCGAACAGGAGCGTTGTTACGCAGCGATTCTTGCTGGCGAAGAAGCACAGCTGGCCCGAGCTAGACCGGGAATGACGGCCGGCCAGTTGTTTGACATAGCCGTAGAAGCAGTGGAAGACGGTGGCATCAAGCCATACCGCCGCCATCACTGTGGGCATGCAATCGGTAGCGACGCCTACGAGTGGCCGATTGTCGCGCCCAACTCGGTTGCTGAGTTGCAAACAGGCATGGTCTTCTGCGTTGAAACCCCGTACTACTGCCTGGGTTGGGGCGGGATGATGGTGGAGGACGCCATCCAGATCACCGACGAAGGCAACAAGAAGTTGACCTCGCTTGACCGATCTCTCCGGGTTGTTTCTGCCTAATGAGTGCCTACCTTGGTTACCTAGAGTGCCCACGGTGCAAGCACCAGGTGTCTGAGGAAGAGGCCTTCTGGGGATGTGCACCGTGCCGACAGGAGGGCCTTCCGGTCAATGTGCATCCTGCTTATGATCTAAAGCGCTCAGTTCCGGCTGAACCGCGCTCGGCGTCTGGGATTTTCCGATACCAGTCTCTACTCCCGGTTAAGGAACAGTCCCTACCGGTTAGTCTCGGTGAAGGTTCTACGCCCCTCCTGCACCTGGCTGAGCTTGGTGCAGGGATCGGCCTAGACAATCTCTTCATCAAGGACGAGACCCGTAACCCAACCTTGTCCTACAAGGACCGTCTGGCAGCGGTGGCTGTCAACTGTGCCCGCGAGTCAGGCGCATCAACCGTCGTGGTGGCAACTACTGGAAATCACGGAGCCGCAGTTGCCGCCTATGCCGCCGCCGCAGGGTTGGAGTGCGTAATTCTCACCCTTGAAAGCGTTCCGGCGGAGATGAAGGTGCTCATGCAGGTGTATGGAGCCAGGGTCGTCGCACTCTCCTCGGGGCCCGAGCGATGGAAGTTGATGAGGAGTGCAGTCAACGAATTTGGCTGGACGCCGATATCAGGCCTTGCTGATCCACCGATTGGTTCGAATCCGTTCGGAATCGACGGATACAAGACCATTGCTTATGAGCTAGTAGAAGATCTCGGTCGACAACCCGATTATGTCGTAGTTCCTACGGCATACGGCGATGGCCTTACTGGTATATACAGGGGGTTTAGGGATCTAATGGATCTTGGCAGGATCAATGCAATCCCGAAGATGGTGGCGGCTGAACCCTTGGGGCCCTACAAGGCTTCGCTTGATGAGGGTGGTGAGATGCCTATCAGTGTTCCACCACGGAAGAGCGTGGCCTTTTCAATAGCTAGTCCAGTTGCGACATACCAAGGGATCCAGACAATCCGGCGTTCTGGCGGAACAGCGGTTCCGGTCAGACAGGATGCGACCATCACACGCGCGCAAAGACAACTCGCAGCAACTGGCCTTTACCTTGAGAACTCAGCGGCAATCTGCCTTCCTGCTGCTGCCAGCTTGGTAGGGGGGACTCTCTCCCGTGAGGACCTTGTAGTCCTGATCGCTACTTCCTCTGGACTAAAGGACACTCGCAGTACCGCAAGAGGCCTTGAGGAGGTTCCCACCATTTCTCCCGATTTGAACGAACTGTCAAGAATCGTAGACCGGGCATGACCCGAGATAGCAGGCACCTCGACGAAACCAGAGATGTTGTACGTCGCTTCTACGCGTCTTTTCTTGACGGTGATGCTGATGGCATGCTCGATTCGATGGCTGAATCTGTGCAGGTCCGCTTCTTGGCTCAAGCAGATCTCACTGGTAAACAGGAGGCTCAGAGGTTCTTTGCGTTTTCTGGCGGCCTGTTGTCGAATCTGAATTTCAGGATCGAGGAACAGATATTCGACGGAGAATGGGCGGCCACCCTCTGGACCGAAACCGGGATTGTCACGGCTTCAGACGAGACCTGGACGAACCACGGAGTCGATCTAATTCGAGTAGAGAACAACGAAGTAACTGTTGTTCATGAGAATAATGACGTGCGCTTGGTTCGCGCCCATCTTCCTATTTTCGATACCAACTATTGAACGCGCTCAGGAGATCGGGCTGAAGTCTGTGTCGTACCCAAACGCCCTAGGACCCACGACCTCTAGCGCCTCAGGAGTCTTCAATAGGTCCGAACAGGGAATGGCGAGCACGTCTGCTCGAAACCCGTAGCGCACGACTTCGGTTGTCAGAGGCTCACCCCGGTCGGTTGAAACCAGGGTGATTAGGTCCGGCACAACAACTTGAGGCTCGCCATCCTCGAGTATCACGAGATTCTCGTTCTGAAACTCAATTCGGATCTTCCGACCAGCGTCATCTCCTATGCCTTCAAGAACCAGATGGCCTCGAGCGAATCCCTTAGTCGTCTTGCGTTCGATGTCTACGACCTTTCCGCGGAGGTATCGATAGCCGTCCGTAACCGAAAGGACTGCTGCTCCTGGATCCTGATGACTCCGTCTTGCCTCGAGAACAGCTTGGCCGATTCGTTGAGCCAGTGAGAGTGTGTTGGGGATGATCGTGCGCCGACAGTGGGCTCCGTTCATCGGAGAACCTGCAAGACCCGCGTGACCACCCATTTCAATAGTTACCGAGCGTGCAATCCTCTCCAACCATTTCGCGTCGGTCACTTCAGGCAGGACAACCTGATTTCCTCGTTCATCCGCTAAGGCTGCGGGTGCGGGACTTCCTCCATAAATCAGGTAGGTAATCATCTGCAATTCTGGAAACGCTCGGCCCATTCCGTCCCCATCAACCACAGGTATGTTGAGCGCGGCACCAACCACTAACGGAACCATGGAGTTACCGCCACCCATCTCGAACGGTGCCACGGCGTCAAACCGAATTCCGAGATGACCCTCCAAAGCCCGGACTGCATTGGCTTCCTCGTCCCCTTGGGGCAACTTTTCGTAGCTGACCACCGGCGAACCCATGCCGCCTGAAACAACCAGTTGCTGCTCATCGGTCACTTCTGTCGGATCAATCACTAGGACCCGTCCAACTCGGCGAACTGCTTCCCTGGCGCGTAAGAAGCCAAGGTAGGGGTTACCTCCTCCTCCAGTTCCCAGGATTCCAGCACCAATCGCGATGGGCGCAAGATCCTCTTCAGTGAGTTCCCACATACACACTTCCCTCTGGTTATCGCTGACGAGAAGGAAATAGTATATGATTTTTAATTCCTCGTTTAGGAGACCTGATGCACACCGAATTCGTGCTCAACACAAGAGAAATCAAGGTAGAGGCACCCTCGACAGAAACGCTCCTCACCACCCTGCGAGAGAGGCTCCAACTCACCGGCACCAAGGAAGCTTGTGTAGAAGGTGAATGTGGGGCCTGCACGGTTCTTGTCAACGGCCGACCTGTTGATTCGTGCATCTACGCGACTGCGGCCGTAGATGGACTTGCCGTCACAACGGTGGAAGGGCTTGGAGGTCTGGATGGAAGTATCACGCCACTACAGCAGTCCTTCGTAGACCACTTTGCTATCCAATGTGGATTCTGCACTCCGGGCCTCCTGCTGACGCTCAGTGCCCTGCTGGACGCAAATCCAACTCCCGACCGTAAAGAAATAGAGAACGCAATCTCTGGGAATCTCTGCCGCTGCACTGGCTACACCCAGATCGTAGAAGCCGTTGAGGCTGTGAGTCAGGAGGAGCGCTCCTGATGACTGAGGTCGGCCAGTCCTCCATCCGCAGCGACGGCGTTGTCAAAACCACAGGAAGGGCTCTCTTTGGCACCGATGTCATCCTTCCAGGGATGCTTCATGCTCGTCTTCTCCGGTCACCCGTGCCAGCCGGTCGAATTGTTGCTCTAGATCTCTCAAGAGTTGCCGAGTTTCCGGGAGTCCGAGGTGTCCTAACAGCAGTTGACATACCCGACCGGCGATCGGGCCTTGTTCTTATGGATGCACCACTCTTTGCGAGCCAGTTTGTGAGATTTGAGGGTGAACCGATTGCCGCCGTTGTCGCCGAGACAAGAGCCGTTGCGAAGCAGGCGTTGGCGCTGGCCGTTCTTGAGATAGAAGAGATGCCGAGCGTCGGCAACATCGAGGATGCAATTGCTCAGAATGCTCCTCTTGTACATCCGGACTGGGAATCCTTTGCGACTCCGCCGGGACTGGAGTGGCCGCGGGCGGGAAATGTTGTTGCCGAGACGTGTTCTGACCCAGAAGGTGTAGACGAAGCGTTTGCTGGGGCAGCTGCCATTATTGAGGATCGGTTCGAAGCAGGCCGCCAATACCAAGCCTACATGGAACCCCGAATGGCTGTAGCCGAATTCGATGGTCAGCGATTCACAATCCACGTCGCTCATCAGTTCCCCTACAACGTGCGTGATCGAGTAGCCGCGGCCATTGACGTGAGTCCCTCAGATATTCGAGTGATAGGCCACCACATAGGGGGAGGCTTTGGCGCAAAACTCGACACCGGCCTTGAACCCTACGCGGCGCTGCTAGCCCGTCATTCTGGGAGACCAGTGCGATTGGTAAACGATCGGTCAGAGGATCTTTTGACCTGCCAGTGCCGTGAAAACGCCGTCATCAAGATCCGAACCGCCGTCAGCCAGAGCGGTGAGTTGTTAGCCCGTGACGTTGACGTACTCATGGATAGCGGAGCCAGTGCAACTGACATTCCATTCCTGACCAGTATCCCCATGCATGTATTCGGCTCCCTCTATCGGATCGGTCCGGTGCGAATCAGAACTCGAGCCGTCTATACGAACACAGCACCGACCGGGGCATTCCGCGGCGTCAGCGGGACACACCTCTACTTCGCCCTGGAACGCCATATGGATCACATCGCGAACAGGCTGAATATTGATCGCCTGGAATATCGCAGGTCAAATCTTCAACATGATGGAAGCAAGTTGCCCACAGGCCAGGTCCTTGAGGACGCGGGAATCCTTTCGGAAGCGTTCGACGCTGTCGAGCGATTGGCTCCATGGACGGAACTAGGGCAAGGCCCGAACCGTGGTGTCGGTATTGCCGCTTGCATGTGGCTCACCAATCCGATGCCAGGTTCCGCAACGCTCAAACTAAACAGTGACGGGACGCTCGGCGTACTGACTGCGGCCACGGAGAACGGGTCAGGAGCAATTGCTACCGGCGTTCGTCAGATCGCCGCTGAAGAGTTCGGCCTACCGGCTGACAAAGTCGTAGTGACTATGCCCGACACGGATGCGGCAGCATTTGATGCCGGATCACAGGGAAGCCGCACCACTCACATAGTGGGGAGGGCCATACGCGAGGCGGCCATTGAGGTCCGAGCCCAAATCCTCGATACCGCAGCCAACATGCTTGAGGCGGCACCGGAAGACCTTGAGCTCGTGAATGAAATGGTCCGTGTCTTCGGTAGCCCATCGAAACAGATCTCTCTAGCTGAAGTCGCCGCTACCGCCCAGGCGGAAAGCGGTCCGATCAGTGGGACCGGTTCGTACACGACACCCATGCCACCGATCAATCCAACATGCGCATCCGGGCTTCTCTTCCCCGCCTTCCCGACACCCACCTACCACGTGCATGTCGCAGAAGTTGAGATTGATCCCACTACCGGGGTAGTGCGAGTGCTTAGGTATCTAGTCGCTCAAGAAGTCGGAAAGGCCATCAACCCAGAGGCCGTCCGCGGCCAGATTCAAGGAGGAGTCGTACAGGGTCTGGGGTACGCCCTCTGGGAGACCCTTCAAATAGATGCTGGTCAATACAGCCAGCGAACTCTTGAGGCGTATGGGTTACCACTAGCAACGGACACCCCCGAAGTTGAGATCGTCCTGCTCGAGCACCCCGATCCCGCAGGCCCCTACGGGGCAAAGGGTGTCGCCGAGCCACCAATTATTCCTGTCGCCGCCGCAATTGGGAACGCTGTCGAACACGCCATCGGTAAATCAGTCAACGCGATCCCCATTACCGCCGAATGCGTCCTCGAGGCACTCAACGGCTCGTAATGGCTTCAAATCTTCGAGTCGGCGTGGACGTCGGCGGCACCAACACAGATGCAGTGGTCATGGTGGGGGACGCTGTTGTCGCGTCGGTAAAGGTGCCAACTACAGACGATGTAACGGGTGGGATCCTTTCTGCCCTGACGGAACTCTTCTCGGATACCAATCTCTCGCCCGCTTCCATCGTGGCGGTCATGATTGGCACGACCCATTTCACAAATGCCGTGGTTGAGGCCAGTGGACTAGCTCCGACTGCCGTTATTCGACTCGGTCTCCCAGCAACGTCCTCGCTGCCCCCACTGGTGGATTGGCCTGGCCGACTGGTCCAGGCCATCGGGAACCATGCCTACATGTGTCGGGGTGGACACGAATATGATGGGCGAGAGATTGCTCCCCTTGATCATGAGGGACTACAACGGATAGTCGAAGAGGTCGCGCTTGCGGGAGTGCGGTCTTTCGCCATCACCTCAGTCTTTTCCCCGGTGAATCCGGAGTTCGAACATGAGGCCGCCTCGATTATCAAGGAGAGTGTCGATGGTGCCTCCGTTAGCTTGTCGAGCGAAATTGGGCGAATCGGCCTGCTTGAACGAGAGAACGCGACCGCCATGAATGCCTGTCTCATCGATCTGGCGAACCGAATTGTGCACGCTTTCGAGACTGCTGTAACCGGTTTCGGTATCAGTGCCCCTCTGTACATCAGCCAGAACGACGGCACGCTTATGAACGCTGACTACACCCGGCAGTACCCTGTCGCCACATTTGCTTCAGGATCAACAAACTCGATGCGCGGTGCAGCGTTCTTGAGTGGTTTAACAGACTGCGCCGTGGTCGATGTCGGGGGGACCACTTCTGATTTCGGCATACTGGTGAGTGGGTTTCCCAGAGAAGCCTCCGCCACAGTTGATATCTGCGATGTACGAACCAACTTTCGAATGCCCGACCTCATATCGATTGGCCTAGGCGGAGGCAGTCTGATCAGAGATCTGGAGCTCCCAACCGTCGGACCTGACAGCGTGGGATTCAGACTGCCCAGTAAATCACTCGTCTTCGGCGGCGACACACTGACTGCGACTGATATAGCAGTAGCAGCGGGACTAACAACAATTGGCGACCCTGACCTAGTTGACCATCTTGATCCGATGCTTGTCGCTCGAGCACGAACCGCTATGCAGGACTCCCTAGCTGAGGCAGTGGACCGACTGAAGATCCGACCCGAAGACGTGCCTCTTGTCGCGGTGGGCGGAGGAAGTTTTCTCGTAGAACAGCACCTGCCTGGTACTAGCGAGGTGGTTATGCCCGATAACGGACCCGTGGCAAACGCCATCGGAGCTGCTATCGCCCAAGTCGGCGGTGAGGTCGACCGGATCTTCTCTCTTCAAGAAGTCAGCCGGGAAGAGGTCCTAGACCTAGCACGCCAAGAGGCAATCCAGCGAACCATCGATGCTGGGGCTTCATCTGACACCGTAGAAATAGTCGAGGTAGAAGAAGTGCCGCTCTCCTACCTCCCTAGTAGCGCTGTACGAGTCAGGGTTAAGGCCATCGGGGACCTGGAGTTCACTTGAAAAGAAACGAGCAATTCCCACTAGAGGGACACACAGCTCTAGTTACAAGTTCTTCCCGGAACCTCGGAGCCGAGATTGTCCGGGTCCTCGCTGCATCTGGAGCGAGCGTCATCACGACATACTTCCAGTCCAAATCAGCGGCTGAAGACCTGGTCGACGAACTTGCCGACACGCCTGGAAGCCATTCAACTGTTCACGGCGACACCCACAGCGCGACCGCAACCTGTCTTCTACTTGAGAAGGCAATTGCCACAGCACCCGGGACGATCGACATCCTGGTCAATAACTCGGGTCCCTTCTCCATGACTCCGTTCACCGAGTTGCCGGTCGCCGAATGGGACCGAATCTGGAACGGAAATGTGACAGCCGCCTTCCTCGCCGCACAAATGCTTGCGCCGCAGATGCGTTCACTCGGCTGGGGTCGAATCATCAACGTGTCGGCCGGCTCTGCCTACCTTCGGAACCACTCGATTTACACAATCGCGAAAAATGCAATAATCACATTGACCGAATCTATGGCACTGGAACTCGCCCCCGAAATCACTGTCAACTGCATTGCCCCAGGGCAGATAGTCGAATCGGCTGACGACATAGCCGAATTTGATCCTTCATTCGTAGAACGAGCAATCGATCGAACGCCTGCCGGTCGCCTAGTGACACGAAACGAAGTTGCTGGACTGCTCCTGGCTATGTGTCTTCCAGAATTCGACATGGTCACTGGAGCGACAATTCCTATAGAAGGCGGCTGGCGAATCAACCGCTTTTGAGGCTCTATCGAACGACCAAATTTATTGGGCGTATTTGCCTACCGGAAGCAACACAGTTAGTGTCGCTGCAATGTTTATAAAGTGCAATCGCAATTTATAAGGCCGTCAGAACCGACGAGTTAGAAGCAATCAGGAGGATGTAATGAGTCCAGTTCACACTCAGTCTCGGGTCGTCCGAGTGATAGGTATTGCGTTAGTGCTCTTGGTCATCGCTACCGCATGCGGTAGCGATGACGACACTGACGCTGCACCGGCGACGACAGCTGCACCGGCGGCAGCGACGACAGCTGCACCGGCGGCAGCGACGACAGCTGCACCAGCGGAGAGCGCTCCGGCTGGCGACAGTGGCTCATCTTCAGACAGTGGCTCATCTTCAGACAGTGGCCCATCTTCAGATTGTGAGCCGTTGCGGGTTTCAGATGAGTCCGATACTGACATCCTCGAGTTGCACCTGTTCCGGAGCACTGGGGCCTACACGACGACACGTGCGTTGAGTT
>Ga0207990_1000652_pt1 | contig 19570 bp, 18 predicted proteins | sample ETNtaG_8_FD_185780 | JGI IMG/M metagenome (GOLD analysis project Ga0207990, IMG submission 185780) | Marine microbial and viral communities from oxygen minimum zone, Eastern Pacific Ocean - ETNP201406SV75 (SPAdes) (version 2) | ecosystem: Environmental > Aquatic > Marine > Oceanic ...
GGCTTCACCACCCGGAGGAGGCCCGGCTTCACCACCCGGAGGAGGCCCGGCATCACCACCCGGAGGTACGTCGTCGTGTTCAATATCATCCGGAGAACCGGGCTCGGGATCGGGAGCATCCTCGGGAGGAGGAGCATCCTCGGGAGGAGGAGGCCCGGGGGTCTGAAATGTGGTTTGGGCCGCATTTCCGGCTGCCTGCATGGCTTCCGCGGGGCTTGCACCACCGTCGATGGCATCGTTAAATGCCTCCGTGGCGGCGGTGGAGCCCTGTTCGAAGGCGTCGGCCGGCACTCCCAGATCAGCAGCGGTTGATTCCGCCGCACCCATCGCCGCACCGAACGCTGCATGAGGCGTGGCCCCGTCGGCCATCGCGCTCTGGAATGCTTCCCCAGCAGCGGCTCCTACAGGATCGCCGTCTGGACCTCCTGGCGGGGGATTACTGTTGTCTGGTTGGTTCGTTGTTTCATCTGCCATAGGAAAAATCCTCCTCATTAGATTGAGAATGAAGAATCGTTGTTCTTTCCTCGCTGTTATTATACATAAATGCTAGATTAGTGTAAGTAATATTTGCACTTAAGGGGCCCCAGAAAATCTGACAGTGCGGCATTATCAGCAACAGAAATACATCTCAACTTAAAGGTGGGGCCACCTCAGAATGTCAGCCCCAGGATTAAAATAGATAAAATTGGGAAGTGAGTTTAATTCCGAGCATGGGTGTCCTTTTTAGAGCAGCTTGGGTTGTCTTTTCCTTTTCCGTGGCATCGATTCTATTCCCGTGGAAAGGTTCTGCTGAAACATTGCAGGAGGCCTTGGCGGCTGCATATTCCAATAATCCCGACCTCCTGGCGGCACGGGCTACACTTCGGTCTGTTGATGAGCTGGTTCCGCAAGCGCTTTCTAACTGGCGACCCACACTGGATTACAGCGCCTCCGCTGGTAAATCCGCCATGATGACAAAGCCACGACAAGATTCTTACAATCTTGATCCCTGGAGCCAAGAGTTAGCTCTCTCTCAGCCCCTCTATAGAGGTGGTCAAACCGTCGCAGATACACAAAAGGCGAAAAGTCTTGTCAGGGCCGAGCGCTACTCTCTACTTACGGCAGAACAACAGGTTCTGCTGGATGCGGCGACGGCCTATATCGAGGTGCTTCGAGATGAAGCCGTTTTAAAACTTAAGCGCAACAATGAAACGTTTCTCCAAAAACAACAAAGCATCACCACGCAACAATTCGAGTTGGGTCAAAAAACAAAAACCGATGTTTCGCAAGCAAAGGCACGGCTTTCCAGATCTATCGCCGGGCGTATTCGGGCGAGGGCGGATCTCAGATCATCCAAGGCCACCTACCTGAAAGTCATTGGCATGGATCCTGGGGATTTGACTGAGCCTACGCCACTTACACAAATGCCTCCCACTCTTGAGGAAGCGCTCAAGATTGCGCTCAATGAGAACCCTGAAATTCTTGCCGCGCGATATGATGAAGAGGCTGCCAGGCATAATGTCCGCAAGATTATTGGTGAGTTGCTGCCAACGGTCAGCCTTAGCGGAGAACTAAGTCGAACGCGCCAAACTTCTAATCCTGATGCTCGCACAGATAGTGCGGAGATCGGTGTGGAATTGACATTACCACTATACCAATCCGGTTCTGTCTCTTCCCGGGTGAGGGAAGCTAGGCAAACTGTAAGTCAAAAGCGTGAAAAGACAAACAGTACCCTGCGGAATGTCAAAGAAGAAACTACCAGTGCATGGGAGGACCTGGTGGCCGCACGCGTCCAGATCACGTCTTTTCAAGATGAAATCGAGGCTAGCAAAGTAGCGCTTGAAGGAGTCCGGATCGAGGCTTCGGTGGGCTTCAGAACAATATTGGACATCCTTGATGCCGAGCAGGAATTTCTGGATGCCAATGTGTCGTTTGTAACTGCAAAAAGCGATGAATTTATAGCCGGATTGAAACTGCTAAAAGCAATAGGATGGCTAACCGCCAATCGCATGGAACTTGCCGGAAAACTTTACGATCCTGAGGTTCATTACCAGAATGTTCGCGACAAATGGTGGGGACTCGGCTTGACTCCCGAAGAGTGATTCGAGGCTCTCTACCATCGAAAACAGGTGGCAAGTGTGGGGATGATGAAGTGGAAAACCTTCTCTAGAAATCTTCCCGGGTGTGAAATTCCCCAGTCCTTCCGTCATTAGGCCCGGCATTGGGAAAGAAAAGCTGTTGGCCTCCGATCCTGTGACCGGCAATGGCCTGCTGTCCGGCCCTTGAGGTGAGCCAGTCCATGAAGACCAGGGCCGGGGTTTTTTTCACATGGGGAAAGCGCGCCGGATTAACCAGGGTCACGCCGTACTGGTTGAAAAGACGCGGATCGCCCGCCACCAGAATTTCCAGATCACCGCGGTTTTTAAAGCTCAGCCATGTTCCCCGGTCGCTGAGGGTATAGGCACCCACCGCCGAGGCCATGCTGAGGCTGGCCCCCATGCCGGAGCCGGTTTCGCGGTACCAGGGATCAAAAGTGGAGGGGTCCAGCCCGGCGGCCTTCCATATGCGGCGCTCCGCCCTGTTGGTGCCGCTGTCATCACCACGAGAAACGAAGATAGCGCGCGCCGCCGCGATCCGGGCCAATGCCGCCGCCGCATCGTCCATGCCCGAAATGGCGGCGGGGTCGCCTGCCGGCCCCACCACCACGAAGTCGTTGTACATCACCTCGCGCCTGTCGACACCAAAGCCATCGGCCACGAATGCTTGTTCGGCCCGGGGGTCGTGCACGAAAAGCACATCGGCGTCTCCCCGGCGCGCCAGGCGGATGGCCTGGCCGGTGCCCACGGCGATAACACGCACCGCAACCCCCGTGGCTTCGGTAAACAACGGCAGGATACGACCGAAGAGCCCCGAATTCTGGGTCGAGGTGGTGGAAGCCACGGTAATGAAGGGGTTCGCCGCCATGCCCGGGCAAGCCAGCCCCGCCAGCAGCAGGACCAACAGGAAAACCGCAGCGGACCTGGCCCGCGGAGCCGCGTCATTTGGGATCGGCATTGACATTGATCTGGAGTGAATCAAGTGGGGAACTGGCGGGCGGGAAAAGCCGGCGTAGCACGGTCCGCAAGGCGAAGGTTGGGAAGCGCCTATTGGGGAGTGACACCAAAATCCCTGAGGTCCATGAATTCGCCTTCGTATTCATCGTCTCCGTCTTCTTCCCCTTCGGGTTTGAGCAGGGCCGCAAGCGGCATCCGCAGATTGCGGATCTGGTAGTCCTTGATCTGATAAGCCCAGCCCGATAGCCGGGCGTTGATATCTTGCGATTGGCGCACCGCCTCGGCTGTTGCCTGGGTTGCGGTAGAGGCGGCAAACCTCGCCCAGACCTTACCGTCCTTGCCCACCATGTCCACATCAACAACCAGCCCGCCGAAGGTCTTGGCCTGGGCGCGGGCTAGATTATCGCCGGAAAAATCAACCTCTCCCACGGGAGCCACATCCGCCAGATCGAGGCCGTCCATAGCCGCCCCCAGCTGGTCGGGCGCACCCGGAGAACGCAGGCGCGCGCCTTCGGGCAGATCGGCAACGGTGAAAAACGGGGTGTCGGGAGAAGCCTTTGAAATAGCCAGCTGTGTTCCGTCGGGTTGTACCGTCATCATGGCCGCCACCTCTTCACGGGGCAGGTCAAGTATCCGAGTTTTCAGCCAGTAAATGGGATCGGTGCGCGCGCCGAATTCACCGGTGGCAAACCATGACTGCGCCTCGCCGGGCCTACGCACGTAAAGACCGCCTTCGGCAAGGTCGGTATAGCTGAATTTGCGGCGGCCGATGATGACGCTTGCCAGATCGCCGCCATCCTCGTCGCGCAGGAAAAGTTCCACGGACTTCGACTCGTCCGCTTCCACGTCTTCCACCTGGAGGTCGGCATAACGTTCAGGAAGCCGGGTCTTGGGCTCGCTCAAAGCCAGTTCGGAAAGACCGATAATGGCGGTACGTACGCGATCGTCGCGGGCCGGATAGCCGGCCTTGTTATCGAGGGCCCATCCCTTTTCCCCGCGTCTGACGGTGAGCGTGCCCTCGCCGTCGCGCACATGGATTTCCGTCACCTCGTTCACATGATCGGACAGGTCCGGGAACATGAGGACTCCCGCCTTTTCGACGGTGGCGGGATCAAAACGGCCGAAGACGCTGAACAGAGCCACCACCGCCGCAAGGACGGTCACTATCAGCAATTTTCTGAATGCCAGGGGGGTCACGTCTTTTCACTTTCATATCGACTGTGGCGCACGCGGTAGCGGGCGCGGCGGATGAACGCCAAAACCACGGCCAGGATGCCGATCAAAAGCGGAATGGCCCAGATATTGACCATTTTGAAGATGGAATCGAGAGAATCGATATCCTTGATCAGGGCATGCTGTACATTGCGTAATTCCTTGCGGAGGCCAAGGATTTCTCGGCGATAGGCCTCAAGTGTTACCTTGTTTTCCCGGGTCACCACGGCGGCCTTTTCCCCCACGCCCTGTTCCCGCAACTCATTGAGCTTTAACTCGGTCTCGGTAAGATTCTTTCGAAGATCCTGCTCGCGCTCGCGATAGCGCTGTTCGGCCTGACGGCGGATGTCCTCGATACGCAGGAAAGGCCGGAAGGATAATCCGCGGCTGCGCAGGCCGATTAGGGCGTCACTGCCGCTCAGGTTGTCGAGAACGTTGATGACGAAATCGGCATTCCCGGCGAAAGGCACGACGATCTGCCGGCCCATGAAATTCTGGACCCGGACCCAGAAATTATCGCTGAGAAAGTCGCTATCGCCAATGATGACGATATTGGCCGGAGCAATTGATTCCGAAAGGTGTTCCTGTGTATCGGCGGAATCCACGCTGGCGGGGGAGCCGCCTGGAAAGGCGGTCTTGACGACACCATGAAGCCGAGCGCCGAGGGTGAAACGTGTATCGTCGGAACGGAATTCCCGCAACAGGTCATCGGGGCGGGGCTGAGAATCCATCTTCGAGGTGGGTATCAACATGGTTTGGGATGTGGACTCCAGCAGGGGCTCCATGGTCAGGCCCGAATTTTCACTCAGGGTGAAATAGCCGCTGCTGGCCAGATTCATGTTTTCCAGTTGTGAGGTGATTACATCGTCCCTGTCGAGGGTCCCCTTACCCAAGGCCAGCCACAGAAGGTAGTCCACCACGCGGGAACGCGGGCCCGACAGGGTGACCTGCTGGGCCGCGCCAAGATCGCCCACCATGGTATCGGTGGCGAATTCCACGCCCCAGGCGTCGAACAACTTGCCCAGGGTCGAATAGGGAATGGGCTTGGAGGCCACAGGAATCTTTCCTCTGCGTTCGCGTTCGGCGGCCTTAGCGCGGGCCACTGCCGTTTCCGAATAGGGGTCCACGGAGATCAAGGCACGGCCGCCACGGAGAATGAATTGATCCACGTTATAGAGCTGTTTCTCGTTCAAGTTCTGGGGATGGGCGATGAGCAGAATGTCGATGTCCTCGTCTATGCTCTCATCGGAACCGCGCAGGGAACGTAGCTCGAAGAACTGTTTGATTTGTTCAAACACTGCCCAGGGTCGGAAATTGCGTGTGGGATCGGCGCCCATAGGGATACTGCTGATAAGCCCCACCACCGGCTTCTTGGGATGGGTCAGGGAATAGACCAGCTTAGTAAGGTCGTATTCGAGCAGCGGCTCGCGGGAGGGATCGAAATAGGGAACGACTTTTTTCTCGTCGCTGCTGTTAACCGCCGCCAGACCGAAATAGCCCTGTTCGCCTGAGGCACCCATGGTGACTCCCTGCAGCCCCAACGCTAGGGCCTTGTCCTCCTCGGGGGAATAGGGTTCGGGGTCATAGACTTCAAGCTTCAGCTTGCCGTCGGAAAGGGTGACGAAGTTTTCCAAAAGATCGCGCACCCGCTTCGAGAAATTGGCGTGCTGAGGATTTTGTTCAGGAATACGCCTGGAAAGGAAGAGACGAACGGTAATAGGCTCGTCAATGGTGGAAAGCACCTCTTTGGTGCCCTCGGACAGGGTGTAGAGGCGGTTATCGGTGAGGTCGATCCGAGCTGAATGCAGCCACGCCGAAGCCAGGATATTGACCGACAGGAACAAGATCACGGCCAGGACGATGGCCGCTATCTCCCGCGTTTTCCAGTCACGGATGTTTATGGAAAACCAGCCCATGGTCTATTCAGCCTTTTTGAGATCAATCAGCATGACGTTGACGAACAGGCTGAGGGCAATAAGGGAACCGAAGAAAATGAGGTCGCGGAGATCAATCACGCCTTTGGTGATGGCGGTGAAATGATTGAGAAAACTCATGGAGGCGATGGCATCCACAAGAAAACCGGGCAGCCAGCCGCGGAAGAAATCCACCACCAGATCAAGGCCGCTCATGAGGAAAAGAAAGGAAACCGCCGCCGCCATGATGAAGGCGATGACTTGGTTCTTGGTGGCGCCCGACACACAGGAGCCGATGGCCAGAAATGCGCCGGCCATCAGCAGGCTGCCGAAATAGCTGGCGAAAATCACGCCGTTATCGGGATCGCCCAGATAATTGACCGTAATCCAGATCGGAAAGGTGAGTCCCAGGGCGATGAAAATGAAGAACCAGGCGGCCAGGAATTTTCCGATGACGGCCTGGGCCACCGTCACCGGGAGGGTCATCAGCAATTCGATGGTGCCGGTTTTACGTTCCTCGGCCCACAGCCGCATAGCCACGGCGGGAATCAGGAAGAGATAAAGCCAGGGGTGGAAATAGAAGAAGGATTCCAGATCAGCCTGGCCGCGCGCGAAAAAGCTGCCGATATAGAAGGTGAAGGTTCCCGCCAGGGCAAGGAAGATGACGATGAACACGTAGGCCAGCGGGGTCGAGAAATAGCTCGCCAGTTCGCGTCTGAAGATAACACCGATGTTATGCATCATGGTCCCTACCCCTTGTGGCCCAAGGTCAGTTCACGGAATACGTCCTCGAGCTTTTTCGCCCCCGATGTGGAACACCGTAACAGCGCCTTGGGCGTATCGTCGAAAATCAGGCGGCCCTTGTCGATGATGGCCGCGCGGTTACATACCGCGTCCACCTCTTCGAGGATATGGGTGGAAATAATAATGGCCTTGTCGGCAGCCATGTCGTGGATCAGGCTGCGCACCTGATGCTTTTGGTTGGGATCGAGCCCGTCGGTGGGTTCATCTAGAATCAGCACTTGCGGATCGTGGAGAATGGCCTGGGCCAGACCAACGCGGCGCTTGAACCCCTTGGAAAGTGTCTCCACATGCTGCGCCAGCACATCACCGATTTCCAGCTTTTCGATGGCAGCAGCCAGTTTTTGGTCCTTGTCGTCTCCAGTAAAGCCGCGGGCCTGGGCGACGAAATCAAGGAACTTTTCCACCGTCATATCGCCGTAAAGCGGGGCTCCTTCGGGCAGATAACCGGTACGCTGTTTGGCGAGAATGGGGAATTCGCCCACGTCATAGCCACAGACCAGGGAGCGGCCCGCAGTGGGGGCGAGAAAACCGGCCACCATGCGCATGGTGGTTGATTTCCCAGCCCCGTTGGGCCCCAGGAATCCCAGCACATCGCCCCGCCCCACCGTCAGGGAAACATCGGAAACGGCGGTCAGGGGGCCAAACCTCTTGGTCAGTCCTTCTATGGCTATAAGTTCCTGCAAGTCCCTTCCTTTACCTGATGGTCAATCACGAAACCCGGTTCCGACGATGCCCGGTGCACATCGCTGTGGGAGGGAATAATCGCCTTAATCTTGGCAAAAATATGACCATGCCACGCAGGTCCGGGGCGCCCTCGGGCAGGGGGTTTTAAACCCCGGCGGCCTTTTCTTCAAGCGCTGATCGCATCGCCGCCATAAGGTCGCGCCATCGTTCCCGGTCTCGTTGCCGGAACAGATGTACCGAGGGATACCACAGACATGACGTCCCCTTCGTTACCCAGTGCCACTTCGGAGCGAAGGGCACCAGAACCCGGGTTTCCTGTCCCAGCGCGCCCGCCTGTCCCAGAAACCTTGGCTCAATCTGGCACCTAAGTTTTTGCTGTTTTGGGAAACCTATATTCCGACTAAAGGGCTATTTTGATGGGGATATGGTGGGGATAAATAATTAAAGACTTAACTAATTATTGCTAAGCCTTTAATTTTAATGGTGCCGCCGGGAAGAATCGAACTTCCGGCCCCTCCCTTACCAAGGGAGTGCTCTACCCCTGAGCTACGGCGGCATGAGAGACAGGGCGGGCAACATGCCACAGCCGCCACACCGAGACAAGAAGCGCGAAACAGCCTGTCCCGACCCTTCGCCGCGGGCTTGACCCGGCGCAAAGACGTCCCCACCAGGTCCGCCTCGCCGCGCTAAAAAAGGAGGCTTGCGAAAAGGAGGCCTCCACTCATGCCGGAAAAAGGTAAGCTCCCCGCCAAGATCAAGACCACAGAGAAACAGGCGCGGCTGGCCAATGCTCTGCGCGAAAACCTGCGCCGCCGCAAGGCCCGGGAGCGCGGTAAGAGCGGTGACGCGGGGAAAAAGACAAAGGCGCCTTAAGGGGCCTTCATTGCTTGTGGCGGAGGCGCGCCTAAAGTAGAACAGCCCCGCCCCCTTCCCCGGCAGCAGGCAGACAGAAAAAACCATGGACAGTATTCATATCCGCGGCGGCAACAGATTAACCGGCACCATCCCCGTCAGCGGCGCCAAGAACGCCGCCCTGCCACTGATGGCCGCCAGCCTGTTGACCAAGGATACACTGCAACTGTCCAACCTGCCCCACCTGGCGGATATTTCCACCATGGCCAATCTACTCTCGCAGCACGGCGTCGCCTTGGAAATGAACGGCGAGGCCCGCGGCGGCCATATGGGGCGTGTGTTTTCCCTGAACGCGGAGACCATCACCAACACCGTGGCGCCCTATGATCTGGTGCGTACCATGCGCGCCTCGATCCTGGTGCTAGGACCATTGCTGGCGCGTGAAGGCAAGACCCAGGTTTCCCTACCCGGCGGCTGCGCCATCGGCACCCGGCCCGTGGATTTGCATCTACAAGGCCTGGAACAGCTCGGCGCGGAGATCGAACTCGAGGAAGGCTATATCAAGGCCCGCGTCAAGGGCGGACTGAAGGGGGCGCATATCGTCCTCCCCATGGCCTCGGTGGGAGCCACGGAAAACCTGGTGATGGCGGCCTGTCTGGCCGAGGGCAAAACCGTGATCTCCAACGCCGCGCGTGAACCCGAGGTCAGCGACCTGGCCAACTGTCTTGTGACCATGGGAGCGAAGATCGAGGGAATCGGCAGCGATACCCTGACCGTGACCGGAGTGACTTCCCTCAAGGGGGCGACGCACGAGGTGGTGGCCGATCGTATCGAGACCGGCACCTACGCCATGGCCGCGGCGATTACCAGTGGCGACGTGATCCTTGCCGGGGGGCGGCTCGATCTCATCGAATCCACGGCCGAGACGCTGACCCGCGCCGGGGTGGATATTACGCCCACAGAGGGGGGGCTACGGGTGCGACGCAAGGGAAAGAAGGTGGAAGGGGTGGACACCATGACTGAGCCTTTCCCTGGTTTTCCCACAGATCTTCAAGCCCAGATCATGGCCCTGATGAGCTGCGCTGAAGGCGCCTCCATGATTACCGAGACCATTTTCGAAAACCGTTTCATGCACGTGCCGGAGCTCTGCCGCATGGGAGCCAACATCCATGTCCACGGGGCGTCAGCCATCATTCGCGGCGTCGCCGGCCTGACCGGGGCGCAGGTCATGGCCACCGACCTGCGGGCCTCGGTGAGCCTGGTGCTGGCGGGGCTGGCGGCGCAAGGCGAAACCGTCATCAACCGCGTCTATCACCTAGACCGCGGCTATGAGCGGCTGGAAGAGAAGCTAGCGGCATGCGGCGCCGAAATCACCCGCATACGGGGCTAGAGTCTTTCCGGCTAATATTGACTCGCTCTAACCGAGAGCATTTGGGCTTGGAGTAGGAGCGCTTTGCAGAGCGTAGCAGCGCTACGGTCAATAAGCGTGACGCCCGCCAAGCCCAAATGCCCCGGCCCCGCATCGCGCGCCTGGCGGACCACCAATTCACATACCATCAAAGCGGGTCAATATTAGCCGGAAAGACTCTAGCCCCCCTCCTTGCCGTAGGAGGCGAGCTGTGCCATTAAAGGCGCGAGACGTTTCGGACCCAGAACGCCCGCTCCGCAAGGGCGCCGGGAGAACGAAGTGGCAGACAACAGACAAGACGACGGGCTGATCCTAGCCCTGCCCAAGGGGCGCATCCTCGACGAGATGACGCCGCTGTTGCGGCGTGCCGGAATCGAACCGGAAGCTGCCTTTGATGACCCGGAATCGCGCCAGCTCCGCTTTACCACCAACCACCCCAACCTTTCCATCATCCGCGTGCGCGCCTTCGACGCCGCCACCTTTGTTGCTTTCGGCGCAGCCCATCTAGGCGTGGTGGGCAACGACGTGCTGATGGAATTCGACTATCCGGATATCTATTCACCTCTTGATCTGGGGATCGGCAGGTGCCGCCTAGCGGTAGCCGAACCTGAAGAAATAGCGGGGGACGACGACCCCGGACGGTGGAGCCACATCCGCATCGCCACCAAGTATCCGGAGATTACCCGCCGCCACTTCGCCGAACGCGGAGTCCAGGCCGAATGCATCAAACTCAACGGCGCCATGGAACTGGCGCCAGCCCTAGGGCTGTGCCGGCGTATCGTAGACCTTGTCTCCACCGGGCAGACGCTGAAAGCCAACGGTCTGGTGGAGGTGGAACGCATCGCCGACATCACGTCACGGCTAGCCGTCAACCGTGCCGCCTTGAAGACCCGGTCGAAAGAAATCAACGCCTGGGTCGAAAGTCTCCGCGAGGTCACCGATGCCGCTTGAGCTGAACAGCACCCAACAGGACTTCGAGACGGCCTTCACCGCTTTCCTCGGCTCCGCACGCGAGGCGGAAGCCGACGTGGATGCCGTCGTCGCTACCATCCTCGATGACGTGAAGGCGCGGGGCGACGCCGCGCTTCTCGACTACACCAAGCAGTTCGACAGGCTTGACTTGGAGGCCCGGGAGTTGCGGCTGGAGACCCGTGAGATCACCGACGCCGTGAAGGCCTGTGATGGCGGGCTAATCGAGGCGCTGGAACTGGCTGCCACACGCATCGAGGACTATCACCGCCGCCAGCTTCCCAGCGATGACCGTTATGTGGACACCGTCGGCGTGACTCTGGGCGCCCGCTGGACACCCATCGCAAGTGCCGGACTATACGTTCCCGGCGGCACCGCCGCCTATCCCTCGTCGGTTCTGATGAACGCCATGCCAGCCCGCGTCGCCGGGGTCGGGCGGCTGGCCATGGTGGTGCCCACCCCCGACGGCGAGATCAATCCGCTGGTTCTGGCCGCCGCCAAAATCTCTGGCATCGAGGAAATTTACCGTATCGGCGGCGCCCAGGCGGTGGCGGCGCTAGCTTTCGGCACCCAGACGGTGGCCCCGGTGGATAAGATCGTGGGACCGGGTAACGCTTATGTGGCTGCGGCCAAGCGCCGGGTCTTCGGCACCGTGGGCATCGACATAATCGCTGGCCCCTCGGAAATTCTAGTGGTTGCCGACAAGGAGAACGATCCCGACTGGATCGCCATCGACCTGCTGTCCCAAGCCGAACACGATGCGCTGGCCCGTTCCGTGCTCATCACCGACGACGCCGGGTTCGCCGCCGCCGTGATGGAAGCAGTGACGGCGCGGCTGAAGACGCTGCCCCGCGCTGAAATCGCCGGGAGAAGCTGGAATGATCACGGCGCTGTCATCATCGTCGGCGACCTCGACGAGGCGGTGGCGTTGATCGACGCGCTGGCTCCGGAGCATCTTGAGCTGGCGGTGGTGGACCCGGAAAAGCTGGCGGAACGGGTACGCAACGCCGGGGCTATTTTCCTTGGGCGCTTCACGCCCGAGGCCATCGGTGATTATATCGCCGGCCCCAACCATGTGCTGCCCACCTCACGCAGCGCACGTTTTTCATCGGGCTTGAGCGTCTTTGACTTTCTCACCCGCACCTCTTTGGTGGGCTGTGACGCCAACAGCCTCAGGGCCATCGGCCCTGCCGCGGTGACGCTGGCCCAGGCAGAAGGGTTGGATGCCCATGCCCAGTCCGTGGCGATTCGCCTTAATATGCCCCTCGATAAATAGTTCCGCCGCTGTCCCATGTTGTGGCAGCGGATGGAGCGCCCCAGCCCACAGGTGGACGGAAAAACCTTTCCATAACTGAGGAGAGCCGCCATATCGTCGCCGTGACCCTAGACAGGGCGGCAGAAGTGTAGACTCCGGCGGCTGTGTTTTTCCGGAAAACAGCGAATAATGTTGAAAAATCGGCGGAAATTGCCTATTGCCACCTATCGTTCGACGCGCTTCGCCGCTTTAACCCCATGAAAAAGGAGAGCCCGTGGCGAAAGAGGAGTTAATGGAGTTTTCGGGCACGGTCATGGAACTGCTGCCCAATGCGATGTTTCGGGTCAAGCTGGACAATGACCACGAAATCCTCGCCCATACCGCCGGCAAGATGCGCAAGCACCGCATCCGTGTTCTCGCCGGCGACCGCGTCACCGTGGAAATGACCCCTTACGACCTGACCAAGGGGCGCATCACCTTCCGTTTCAAATAACCCCCCCGTTTCATGGCTGTCTCCACGCCCGTGGCAAAGACACGTCTGATCCTGGCCTCGGCCTCGCCACGCCGTCTTGACCTGCTTAAGCAAATCGGCATCCACCCCGACGAGGTGGACCCTCCGCATATTGACGAATCCCCCCTGGGCAACGAAAAGCCCGCCGACCATGCCCTGCGGCTGGCCCGGGAAAAGGCTGAAACCGTCCATGCCCGCCACCAAGGATGTTTCATCCTCGCTGCCGATACGGTGGTGACCTGCGGCAGGCGCATCCTGCCCAAAGCCGGCGACACCGCCCAAGCGCAGGAGTGTCTGGAACTGCTTTCCGGGCGCCGCCACCGGGTCATCGGCAGCGTCTGCATCATCGATCCCGAGGGCAGGTCCCATATCCTCCGCGTCACCACCACCGTGGCCTTCAAACGGTTGACGAGGGACGAAACGGCATCCTATCTGGAGAGCGGTGAATGGCGCGGCAAGGCAGGCGGATACGCCATTCAGGGGCGTGCGCAAGCGTTGGTGCGCTTCATCAACGGTTCCTACAGCAACGTGGTGGGGTTACCTTTGTTCGAGACTCGCGCCCTGCTGGAGGGGCTGGGATACACGGCGCAGGACGCCCCCTAGAAAGAGGTGGATCGCCATGACAGGCGACCTTGTGGTGAACACGGTTCCCGGCGAAACACGAGTGGCCCTCATGGAGGGGGAGCGCCCCTGTGAAATCCTGATCCTGCGCCGCGACGCCGGCCCCGCTTCAGGGGATATCTATCTCGGCCGGGTCAAGGCGCTGAAATCCGAACTGGGCGCAGCCTTCGTGGACCTGGGTGCCGACCGTGACGGATTCCTGCCTCTCAAGGGGGAAGACGCCCCTCATGAGGGCGAGGCGCTGTTGTGTCAGGTGACCCGCGAGGCGGTGGGTGACAAGGGAGCTCGGCTCACCACCCATATCAGCCTCGGCTCGCGCCATCTCGCCCTGCTCCCCACGGGAGATGGCATCAGGGTCTCGCGGCGCATCGAGGACAGGGCCGAATGCGAGCGTCTGTTTGGTCTGATGGCGAATCTGACAGCCGGGGGTGATGCCGGCGGCGGCTACGTGCTGCGCACCGCCGCCAGCGGCGCTGAGGCCAAGGTGCTGGAGGCCGAAGCTGGCCTCTTGCACGGCCTGTGGGATGAGGTGCTGGAATGGCGGGAAGGCGTGACCCCCCCCGCCCGCCTGTACCGCGACTCGGGCACTATCGAGTCGGCGCTGCGGAGCTGGGGCGGGGAAGCAGGGCGTATCCTCATAGACAGCGGGGAAACGCTAGAAACCGCCCGTGCCTTCTGCGAGCGCCATATGCCGGAAGCCGCATCGAGGCTGGAGCACCATAAGGGTGAGCCGCTGTTCGAGCTTTACGGCGTCGAGGCGGAACTGGAACAGGCCCTGGAACGCCGCATCGACCTGCCCGGTGGCGGCGCCCTGACCTTCGACGCCGCCGAGGCACTGACCGCCATCGACGTGGATAGCGCCCGCCATGCCACGCGCAGGGGCCAGGCCGATACCATCCTCGAGACCAATTTCGAAGCTGCGCGGGAAATCGCCCACCAGATCCGGCTCCGCGCACTGGGCGGGATCATCGTCATCGATTTCATCCGCATGCGCGAGAGCGAGGACCGCAACCGCGTGGTGGCAGCACTGCGCGATGGGCTGTGTGAGGATTCTCTTGCCCGCGTCTTCGGCATGACCCGCGCTGGGCTAGTGGAGGTGAGCCGGCGGCGGCGGCGCGCGCCGCTAGCGGAATTCCTTACCGAACCTCGTGGCGCCTGCGGCGCGGCGGCGGGCTCCAAGACCCCGCGTGCGGTGGGCTATGATATTCTGCGCGCCCTTATGCGGGAACAGGCGGCGCGGCCAAGCAGCGTCTGGAACGTAACCGCGTCGGCGGAGGTGGCGGTAGATCTGCGGGACGGAATGGCGGATGACCTCAAGAAACTGGAGGCAGCGATCGGGGCCACGGTGACGCTGGCCGGTGATGACGATTTTACGCGGGAGCGTTTCGACATGGCACCCGGGGGGGTGTCCGAAGAATCATCTGGAGAGAACTCATGAGCGCAGACCGCAAGGGCAAAAAGGCAAAGGCTCCAGCCTGCCCCGTATGCGGCCGTCCCCGGGTGGCAAAACACCGCCCCTTTTGTTCTTCCCGATGCACCCGGCGCGACCTTGGCCACTGGCTGCAAGGCAGCTATCGCATCCCCACCAACGAGGAGCCGGGCGATATGGATGGCGATCCCGACACCGCCCAGGATGGCCCCGATCAGAAAGATTGAGAGCAGCAGCCCAAAGCGGTTCAGGGTTGATAGGGGGTGGGAATTTTCCTATAAGCGGCGGCGAGTGAAAGGCCCCTCTTATTTAATAACGCCATTCAAAAAACATTTAACTTATTTCTCATCGCCCAGGTAGCTCAGTTGGTAGAGCAGCGGACTGAAAATCCGCGTGTCGGTGGTTCGATTCCGCCCCTGGGCACCATTTTTCTTAGCTCCCCCGCCTTTTCTGGTCTTAGTTGAGATCGGGCTTCACCCCCAGCCGTCGCTTGTAATGAGTATTTCATGCCGGGAGTTCAAAGGGGATGATCACTAAAGTATTGGTTAGCGGGATACTGACTATCCTATATAGCGCTTCCATGTTCGGCTGGGGGCGGATGTTCGAGACGGTGATTGGTTTTCGTCTGCCGTGGCCCCTCACATTAATCCACGGTTTGGCCGTTCTTCTGGCTCTCGGCGGCGTACTCAACCTAGTGGGGATCGCTTATGCGGGGACACTTGATGCCATTGTTGTTTTGGGATTGGGACTAGCGGTTCTTTTGCCTTGGCTCGCCCTCAAGTCTTCCGCTATTGATGTAAAATCTCTCATGCCATCAGCGCAAGAACTCCGCGCATGGGCAATCCCAGCTTTGTTTATCATTACCGTGTTCGCTTTCATCGACACGACCCAAGTGCCGCCAAGTGCGTTTAACTTCCATGACGACTTCGAAAAGTATCTAACATTTCCAGTCCGTATGCTTGCCACCGGAACCCTGCAGGCCGGACCATTCAGTGCCCTCGGCGGGCAAACCCTTGGCGGTCAGGCATTCCTTCAGGGGTTTGTGCTCGCCCATTGGCCCCTCGGCACCGTAAATGCCGTGGACGCCCTGTTCGCGCTGACCATGTGCCTTTTGCTGGCTACAAGCACGATGTGGAAAGTAGGAATGCCGGCTTGGTTGTTGCCAATAGCACCCATTCTTGTGGTTGTCATCAACCCGCAGTATGTCAACATTTCAGCTTTGTACACCGGTGCAGCACTGTATATGGCGCTGCTTGTGATCCCATGGAGCGTACGTGGACATTCGCCCTCACTTCCAGCAGCCAGCGTGGGGATAATTTATGCCGGCATGGTGGCGATTAAGACCACCTTCCTATTGCCGGTAGTGATCCATTTTCTCTTGGCTTCCTTGGTTATCGCCTGGTCAACGCGGCGCCTGTGGTCAACTATTGTTTGGTGCGCACAAGTCGGCGCTACTTCACTTCTGTTTATAGCCCCATGGTTGGGAGTTCACTTCTCGGTTTGGCGTGGTTTATGGTCGGTGTCTGCACCCTTGGGGGATGTTACGGAATCAACAGTAGTCGCCGTGCCGGCCGCTCAGGATTTGAATCTATTTTCCCTTGACCCCATATTCTATGGATTCGGTGCCAGCCAAGCTCATTACACGGGTGCGATACTGGTTATCGTCATCTGCACTCTATTCATCTTGGCACTATTCCGTTACAGCAAGGCTTATGACTCGGGTTCCTCGGTTCCATGGCTATTCGTTTCTGGCACCGTGCTCATCTTTAACTTCCTGGCCTTTAATATCGTATTGAATGGATACATCGGACGTGAACTGGCCTTACGTTACATATGTCCGATCATTATCGCTGGCCTCCCCGCCATAATCGCAGCCACGTTCTTTGCTCTTTCCCGTTACAACGGAAACATTTACAGAACAAAGATTCTTAAGCGTATTACTATCGTAATGGTCCTTGGAATCGTTGGCGCTTTCCTTCCATCTACCGCCGCTCGAGTTCAGCAAGCTGTCCGTTTCGGCAATACTCTCTCGTTTAGCGCCAAAGCAAGCCGGCCTGCTTACCTGAACTATAACCGTTACGTTTTTTCCCCATCAGCGGTTGCAGCCGTAAAATCCCTGCAAATCCAAGTTCCAGAAGGGGAACCGTTGCTGGCCTGGATGTCGTTTCCGTTTCACCTTGATTTTGCACGGAATCCCGTGTTCGACGTTCAACCCGGTGGACTTAGTACACCCTGGATGGATTTCCCTCTCAGCCAAAACCCCGAGGCGACATCCAATTATCTAAGACTCAAAGAGATCAAATACGTGGCTTGGCAGTACAGTGGCTTTGCCGTGCGTTCTGAAGCGTCCCTATCGTCTGCACAAAGTTGGGCTGGGAATCCACGCTTCTTACAAGACACTCATGACCTCCAAAGAACTTTGCAGTTTAACCAGGCGCTGGTGGAGTTAATCAAGATATCGGAGGTTATTATTGATAACGGGGCCATAGTCCTTTTCCGTATTCCAGAATAACGGCGACATAAAGCTACAAAGCAAGGTTGGCAATGGAATCACCGTTACCCTGCGTTTCCCGCCAGAGAGAACCGTCATTTCATGAGAAAATAACCCCGCTCGCCATCCGCATCGTGCCCCACGATGGCGAACCACGCCTGTTCGGCGAATGCAGGATTTTCGTGGTCCATCGCTAGGCGCTCGGAAGCAAGGCGCCGACAAGGGCAGATATCTTCCCTGTGGCGGGAAGGTGTGCGGGAAAAGCGGTGGAGTCAGGAAGGGGGGCGCGGAACGCCCAGCTATTCCACCAGGCTGAGGTTCTGGGCGGCGAACTTTCCGTTGCGTCCTTCCGCCAGTTCGTATTCGACCTTCTGTCCCTCGTTCAGGGTGGGCAGATTGGCCTGTTCAACCGCGGAAATGTGCACGAAGGCATCCTCGGAGCCGTCCTCCGGGGCGATGAACCCGTAGCCTTTCTGGGGGTTGAACCATTTAACAGTGCCTATGGGCATGCGTCTTTACTCCGTAATGTGGGACAACAACGCCGTTATCCCCTTCCAATTCAAGCAAGAGCGGAGCCCGTGTTTCAAACCAATAGTAAGGGGGGGCAAGGTGCACCCTGGCAAAGGGCGGAGATGCAGCCCACATACTGGAAATGAGCGCCCCTGATGCTCAAGCCATAATCATACAAGAGCTTTGTCACGGGATTCAAGAAATCCCGCATCTCTGGGCGGGTAGGGGTGATCTGCCCCCTAGTTTCTGACCTTGATTTTATTTGGTAGCGGAGGGCGGACTCGAACCGCCGACACCCGGATTATGATTCCGGTGCTCTAACCAACTGAGCTACTCCGCCCCAGAGATATAGATAGTGAGGTGTGGTGGCGTATACGCCGCGAAGACGGAACCTGTCAAGCCGCCACCGCCGTGCTTTCCCGACGGGCGATCCAGCCCCCACCCAGCATCCGCTCGCCGTCATAGAAGACACAGGCCTGGCCCGGGGCGACCCCGGCCTGGGGCGTTTCCAGAACCACCTCAGCGCCATTTTTACGGCCATAGAGGGTAGCCGCCGCCGGTGGCTGCGCCGAGCGCAGCTTGACCGAAACCGTCATGCCCTCGAGGGGGATGCGGGCGCCCGGCCCCAGCCAGTTGACCTCGCGTACTCGCAGGCGGGCGCGCTTCAATGCCTCGAGCGGACCCACCGTGACTTGGGCAACCTCAGGATCGAGATCTACAACATAGAACGGCGCGCCGTCGCCGCCCTTCATGCCGCCGATGCCCAGCCCCTTGCGCTGGCCCACGGTATAGTGGATGACGCCGTCATGGCGGCCAAGTAAGGAGCCATCCACGGCGACGATGTCGCCGGGCCGGGACGCACCGGGACGCAGCTTCGCCACCACGGCGCCGTAATCGCCGTCTGGCACGAAACAGATATCCTGGCTGTCGGGCTTGGCGCTGATGGGGAGCCGGAACTTGCGCGCCAGCCCTCGGGTTGATGTTTTTTTCATGTCGCCCAAGGGAAAGCGCAGGAGGTCGAGCTGGGGCCGCGTAGTGGCGAAGAGGAAATAGCTCTGGTCGCGCGAGGGATCGGCAGCTTTCAGCAGTTCCGGGCCTTCCGTGCCGTCGGCGCGGCGTACGTAATGACCGGTGGCTAGCACATCGGCGCCAATATCCATGGCGGTATCGAGAAGGTCGCGAAATTTCACGGTCTGGTTACAGCGTATGCAGGGAATGGGAGTTTCGCCCTGGATGTAGCTGTCGGCGAAGTCCTCGATCACACTCTCGCGGAAACGGGATTCGTAATTGAGCACGTAATGGGGGATGCCGATATGGTCGGCGACCCGGCGCGCGTCGTGGATGTCCTCGCTGGCGCAGCAGGTTCCGGGCTTAACCACCGTTTCCCCGTGGTCGTAGAGCTGGAGCGTGATGCCCACCACGTCATAGCCTTGATCGGCGAGCATGGCGGCGGTGACAGCGCTGTCGACACCGCCCGACATAGCCACCACCACCCGCGTTTCCGCTGGAATCCGGTCAAAGCCCAGAGAATTAATAGGGACATTCATTGCCCGAATATGGGACTTGCCGATGCGCGAAACAAGGACGCATCGAAGTGGCGGGGATGCGCGGGGCGGGAAAAGGAGGAGTCACTCCCTTTCTTCGATCCAGGCCGCCTGGATGGCCTCGAGGATTTTCTCGTTTGAGCGTTCGGGGTCGTCGTCGAAACCGGGCAGTTCCATGACCCAGCGGTGGAGGTCGGTGAAGCGCAGGTTGACGTTGTCCACTTCGGGGTGGCGTTCCTCGAGTTCAATGGCGATGTCGTGGATGTCGGTCCAACGCATGAGGGCTAGAGCACTTTCCGAGTAGTTGGAATTTGACCAGGATGATTTTATCCCGT
>Ga0207990_1000653_pt1 | contig 19562 bp, 15 predicted proteins | sample ETNtaG_8_FD_185780 | JGI IMG/M metagenome (GOLD analysis project Ga0207990, IMG submission 185780) | Marine microbial and viral communities from oxygen minimum zone, Eastern Pacific Ocean - ETNP201406SV75 (SPAdes) (version 2) | ecosystem: Environmental > Aquatic > Marine > Oceanic ...
CCGATCTGGGACGGGGTCGAGACGATAAACCTGGTGTTGCGACCACTTTCGGCGCGGCGCGATGCGGTGGAAATCATCAATTTTGCTTCGGTCAACAATGGTGAACAATTGGCTGTTCGCCTAAAATGGGAAGACCCGACCAAGGATACGTTCTCGGAACTGACCGGAGACGTGTTCCGCGATGGTGTCGCCGTTCAGTTCGCGCTGGGTTCCGTCACCCTGCACACCCACGGACACAATGAGCCTTTCTTCGGGATGGGCAACCGCGGTAAGCCGGTCAATATCTGGCACTGGAAGGCGGGACTTGAGGAAACGTTAGAAGCGGAAGCGGACATGGAATATTCCACCGGCGGCGTCGATATGGACGCGCTCATCTATGGCGGCATCATGTCGAATCCGGTTGCCCGCCTCAACTTGACCAGCGAAAATGCCGTCGAAGAACTCAACGCCGAGGGTTTCGGCACCGTCACCCCCCAACCCTTGGAAAACCAGGATGTCACAGGCTACGGCGAGTGGAAAGATGGGGTATGGACCGTCGTGTTCCTGCGCGATATGGTCAAGGTGGGTAAGTGGGACGTCAACCTCATACGCACAGATCCAACGCTGGTCGCTTTGGCGGTTTGGGACGGACTTAAAGAGGACCGCAATGGACGCAAGGTGGTCAGTGTGTGGCAACGCCTAAACATCCATACCGAGTGACCCTGAGGTCTTCCGGTGACCCCCCACCTTAAAGCTCCGGGACAATTCCCCATCGTTGTCCAAGTGCTCGTTTTCTTCCTTTGCCTCGCACCGGGCACACTCGCTCAGACAACGGATATCGATGCCGGAGCATTACACCGACTCATCCAGCCACACCTCCCCCGCCCGCTTGCTGATGGAGGAAAGCTGCCTACCGATTCTTTCGACGCATCCATCGCCCTACTCAAAGACGAAGAGCCCGTTCTGTTCTCCGTCCCTGGTTTTCAATCTTTGGGATGCCGCGCATGCCATGAAGGTGAGTCGCTACATAGAAAGGCTGCGGACCGGATGCGAGGGGTTCTGGCACGTTTAAAAAAAATCCGGCCGGATTTAAAACGCGTGCCGCTTCGCCAGTACATCATCCAATCTTGGCCAGATGCCCTGCTGACGCCACACCAACTGGCTCACACCACCTTCGATACTATCCGCATCTCCCCAGCTGCTGTTCTCATCGACCGTGAGGTCTACGGAGAAAACACCCATCTTCATGAGTTCCTGCATCTCACCCAGAAATTCGTCGGCCCAGCCAACGAACTAGAAGCGTACGGATTGAACGTGCGTTCCGATCCTCGTTTTTTGCTTTTGAATTTTCCGTATTTTGAGGACGTGGTGAAAACGTTTTTCATGCCAGATCTACCAAAAGTCCTGAACGATTTTTTTTCGCGTCCGATAAAAGAAAAACTGGACGTCCCGCGAGAGGTCCAATGGTTTCTCGCTCCGTTTGATCCGAGCGCGCTTGACCGTTTGCAGAGAGCAATTGAGAAAATGAAGCCGCTATTATTTGAAGTCGAGCGTCTAAACCACGCACATCCCAAGACAACCGCCTACCTGAGCGAGCAAACGGGGAACTCTGCCCTAACCTTGGAAATTGCGGCGGCCAGACATCTTACCCTCCCCGACCCCGAGGTGCCGGGTGAAATTCGCCGCAAGGCTTTCGAATTTTTCGATAAGCAGATGAAAAAAAACGACAACACGCGTCTAGGCTACAAAGTGGACCGCAAAAAGGAGGCGCTCCTTTTTATTCAGCATCAATTGAAGGTACCTGACGAACAATCACGCCTATTCCTCTACTTCCATTATTTAAAGGAACGTTTTGTCAGCCCGAGAGGTGAGATCATCCTGCGAGTAGAAGATGATAAAGATTTTGCATCCTACGTCCTAGCCCGGATCGAAGACATCCGAAAAATGACGATGTTCGAGGGTTTGACGGAAATCGAGCGCGAGGCAGCCAGACAAAACTTGAGGTAAACCAGCGGCGTGGGCCATGAGCAGACAGCCTGCATGCACACAGTATCTCAGGTTGGGTTAGGATTTTGGAGCAACATATCTTCCAGTCGGGAACAGGCCATTGCCACAGGTGTGGTTTACTAAAGTCGGGCGGCAGGAGTAACCATTGAAGGACCCTTCACATGGTCCTGCAGGGTCTCCTTCTGCACTTTCTGCTGGAGGGTAATCAACCCGTCAATCACCATTTCGGGCCGGGGTGGGCAACCGGGAATATAGAGATCCACGGGAACAATCGTGTCGATTCCCATCACTGTTGCATAGTTGTCGTAAAATCCACCGGAAACCGTGCATACGCCGTAGGCAACCACCCATTTCGGTTCGGCCATCTGGTTGTAAACCTTCACCAGAATAGGGGCCTGCTTGTGACTGATAGTACCCACCACCATGAGCAAATCGGCCTGGCGTGGAGAAAACCGCGGAAACGCCGCGCCGAACCGGTCTAAATCGTAACGGGGGCCAGCAACAGACATGAATTCCATGCCGCAACAGGCGGTGATGAACGGATAGATGAAAAACGAATATTTTCTCGCCCAGTTAATCGCCTGGGTCATCTGCGTCACGATGACATTATTTCCAAGACTCAATTCCAAGTCGGATTGATACAGGTTGGCCATTCCTTCTGCTCCTTTTTACCGTTTCTATTTGAAGCTGGGGCCCCAATCATAAAAGATTTTCAGGCAAAATCAAGCGAATCTCTCTCCAAAAGCCCACTTTCCCCTGCTCCCCAGCGAAGGGCAATATCAGCGGGACAAATGGCAAAGAGTGTACCGATATCTCAGTTTTGCACAGGAACCCAAGTTAACGTATCGTTATTGCCCCCACAGCGAGTAGAATGTATAATGGCGCCTGTTTCACAAACAAAGAGAATTTCTGCGGGGAAGGAAAATTATGCACTACGAAGGCAACAAAGAGGCTAAAGGCTACACCAAATCAGTCTCCGAAACGGAACAACTTGTTCAGACCAACCTGAGTAAAGATGGTAAAACTCTTGATCTTACAGCAGCCTACGTCAAGGAATACGGGGCAAAGGATGTATCCCGATTCGAATTTCTCCGCGACCTCACCTCACTGGCCATGGGCACCAACCTCATCGGACCGCAGGGGGCAAAACACCTCGCCCAGTCCACAGTACTGGTGAACCTAACCTCGCTGAACCTATTCTACAATCAACTCGGCAACGATGGGGTGAAATACCTCGCCGTCTCGGACAATCTCCTGAGTCTGCAGAACCTGATCTTATCGGACAACAACATTACAGACATGGGGGCCATTTACCTGGCAAAGTTCCTGCCACTGTTCGATAATCTCATTCGTCTCGACCTGCGCTTGAACAAAATCAAGGACGACGGAAAAAACGCACTTATTGAAGCACAGAAAATGACAAGTATAAAACACCTCCTACTGGACAAAACTGAAGGCTTTCTAGTTAACGCCTAAGTAGGCCTCGCTTGCAGAAAATATCCCCCACAGATGCCCACCCCGAAGACAGCGCTTGCGGGTAGCAAAAAGCTAAAAATGCAACAGCGCCCCAAGCTTGAACAGGAAGTTCTGGTTAACGTACCACTACTCCCACCGCATTTGTAGGCTAGACGTTGTTGATTGTTACCCGGTTAGAATCGAACAGGCTTCGCGCATCAGCGAGTTCGATACCTGCCAGCCCCAAACACTGCTCCACCGACTTGTGGCTGTATACAACATTCCATAACAGGTTGCCCATCTCCTGAACGTTTTCCAGCAGGTTTGAGAGCCCACCTTCACGCAGCACCAAAAACAGGTCAAGCCCGATTGCCTTCCAGCGTTTGTTTATCTCACTGCATCGGCGGTAAAGTTCCAATTCCCGTTCGACAAGAAGCCAGGTCCGGCGTAAGGGATGTGCTTTGGTTGAGTTAGGAAACCATTCCTCAAATTCTTGTTCAATTTTTTTCACTCGACCTAGGTTGAAAAAATATCCGGTTAGTTTCCCGTGAAGCACGCTTAAGGTTCGAACACGCTCAGCAACTGGGTCGATCCATTCACCCCGCATCTCTCCGATCAGTAACGGATCAGGCCTCTCATTTTGCAAAATGGCATGCACCGACTCCAGATTGCGGTAAAGTTCGCGTAGGATCGCATTGAGGTTTCCAATAGAAACCGGATCCTCAGGATTCCTCGTGTCTTTGAGCGAAACGGATTCGACCTCCAGCATACGGTTGGTATTTTCGACGAAGTTGATCTGAGGAATGTCGAGCAGGCGATGAAACGTTTCCGGAGAAACGGCGACGTCGATGCCAAATGAGTCGTCAATCCATTGCCGAGCCTTCCGACACTTCACTACGTCGCGCAGAGTGCAAACCACCTGCTCAAGTGATTCGCCCGTTCTCTGGAATCGGTCGAGGTCGTACTCGCTCCCTAAAATTTTTTCAAGAATTCGCTTCGGATCACGCACAAGGCCCCCTTGCAGGAGAGCGGCGACCTGTACCCTCGCGGATCGCCTATAAGCATGGGGGAAGGGTGAGGGACAGCAAGCACCTCGAACCTTTTATCAAAGGAACGGCAACTCTTTCCCCCAAAAGCCCCTAGTGCCTCAGGGGTTTTTTCTCCTTTTGCCCATAAACAAAAAGATATAGACTTGTAACCCATTTTAGACGCAGGAGGGACGAAAAAACAAGGCGTGCCGGGATGGTGGAATTGGCATACACACAAGACTTAAAATCTTGCCCTCGAAAGAGGTTGCGGGTTCGAGTCCCGCTCCCGGCACCAACCCATCGTCAGGTAATGAGCGATTGGCGAGGAACGACGACTAATAGTAGAAAGTTCCTTTATCCAGACAAAACATGCGCTCTTTAGCAGCCCACCTGATCCTGTCTCCTGAGCTACAACTCAAATTCCATCAAGTCTTCAGCAAGGACCAGTTCACCGCCATATTCTCTGGAACAAGCGGCATGCACTTCTTCGAGATCGCAGACGGGGTAAAAATGGGTGAGGCATAACTTTTTGCAGTTAGCCTCACGTGCAAGTTTGCCGCATTCGGTGGGCGTGAGGTGGCCTTGCACTTTCATACTATCAGGCACAGAACATTCAAGAATCATAAGATCCGCTTCCTTTCCCAGATCGATCATGCCTTCGCAGTAATCGGTATCACCAGAGACGACAAGTGTTTTCCCACCAGTATCTTTAAATCGGTACCCCCTACTCAACACAACATGCTCCACTTTTTTCGAAGTAACGGTTAATCCACCGTACTCCCGCGTCTCCTCATCCTGTTCGGTAACCTGCAGTGTATAAGTTGTTGGAACGAGCCAGCGTTTGTAGGCCTGCATGAGGGTGTCGAAATATGCGCCAAAACCGGGCGCACCGACAATCTCCAGATCGCTCGTCCGCGGGTCTGCTTCATACCGCGTCGCGAAAAGAAACGGGACCAGATCGCACATATGGTCGGGGTGATTGTGCGTAAAGAAGATGCGATCGATGTCGTGGTAGGTAAGGTTCAGTTTCAGCAGGTGGTGCAGGGTGCCATAACCAAAATCGATCATCGAACGGATGCCACTGTTTTCGACAAACACTCCGGAAGAATACCGCTCGTTCGAAGGCACCGCTGTTCCAGAACCTGTAATAGTGATTCTCACGTAGTGCCTCTTATGGCTAGTCCTGCGCTTAGCGGGCTTCCCTGAATATTCCGAAGGAGCTGGTGTACCCGTGCAAAAAGGTAGTATTCCCCACCGGTCCGATCTCGCCGTTACAAAAGAACCCGCCCAACGGGATGTCGCCGAGTTGATCTCGAAACATGTCTGAGTCGTGATTGGGTTTTCCGTACAGGTGTTGTCCTCGACCCAAGCAGGAAAACAGCAACGCACCGCTCGCATCCTTTGAGTTGCCACCAGAGCGGTAACGATCCAGCATTAGCTTCAAGTCTTCGGCAGACATAATTTTATCCCGCAGGTGGAACTGGACCAGTTGTCCTTCGCGCAATATCGAGCCTATGGCGATGCCGCCGTTTGCCTGGTCGGCACCCATGATGTTGCGGATGAGAAAGTCACCCTGTTGCGGATTGTCTTTTAGCGGATCCATCTCGATGCCAAGAAACAGCGAAGTTTGCACTAGTTGCCGATCGTTTTCGTTCAGTCCCTCGTAAACTTTCTGCAGGACTTCCAGTGGAGGCTGTCCATCGAGTTCTGTGAGCAGAGTATTTTCACATTTTGTGACCTTGACTGGTTTACCTATCGGACGGCACCCCTGGGCGACGATGGTGTCCATTGCGATGTTGCCGCTGAGCGCTAGCCCAATCAACCCGTTGTGGTATGTCTTGTCATCGAGGTAGAGCACGTTACCTCCCTGCATATTGGCGCCGCTAGCGAGCCCGCCCACCTTCCTGCTTTTCGGATAGGCGAAGTCGACTCCTGATAAAAACTCCTCGCCGCGAAACGAAAACGGATCGGCGAGAAAAATAAACTTGGGCTGTTTCTCGGCATCGATGCCGAGCCATTCCCGCCAGATACCGGGGGCAGTATCCTGGTTCGGTAGGCTCATGGTATCGGAATAGATGCTTTGGATTTCCACGCCTGGCATGTTGGCGCAGGTGATGCTAAATGCGGCCTGCTGTTCCACTTCCTTGCCGCCGCCGATGATACCGCCGCCGGAACAACCGATGAACCAACCCGGATCCATCTTATTACGGATCAGTTTTTGAACTTCTTCATACTGATCCTTAAATTGCGATGCAACAAAAATAAGAGTTAGGTGAACTTCTTCACCCCCCATCTGTTTTCGAACCGCTTCGGTCGACCGCTCAACACACGCTTCAATCGCATCGTCGGTAGATAAATGGGATGCCCACCTCATAGTTTTTTCCTAAATGACATTTAGAGTCTTACCGATTTAGATGCTAAACCCCTGCCGAGGATTGACCCACCAAGAAATCTATAGCCTCTGTAGCAGCATGGGTTCCATCCCGGATGCAGTCGGGAATACCAATACCGGTGTAGGCGCTTCCGGTGAGGTAGAGGCCAGGAGTGAATTTCAACACATCCCGTACCGAATCGATTAATGCGGAATGTCCCACATGGTACTGCACGTTAGCCTTTCGATTATGAAACACTTTTATGAATTCCGGCTCGCGGTCGACGCCCATAATGTCATGCAGTTCCTTCAACGTCAGGGCGGCAATCGCATCTTCATCCTGTTCTGCCAACTCTTCCTGCAGCGCCCCGCCGACGAAACAGCGAAGCATAACGTACCCCTCGGGCACGCGCTCAGGAAATTTTGACGATGTCCAGGTACAGGCAAGAATTTTCCGCCCCTCCGTTTTGGGCACCACAAACCCAAATCCGTCCAGTGCGTGTGGAAACCTCTCTTTCTTATATGCAATCGATACGGTAGCCGTCGATACGTAGCGGATCCTGTTCAGCAACTCCGTCACCTTAGGAGCGGTTTTTTCTACAAGGTGGGCCGAAATGTTTGCTGGGGTGGCGAGCATGACCGCATCGGTATCCATCACACTCCCGTCGTCAAGGGTCAGGCGCCATCCTTCTCCCGAGACCCTGAGGTCGGCCACCCCAGTCCCCTTGAGAAAAGTTATTGCAGGTGATTTCTCGACGAGCGTCTCCACCATTTCATCCAGTCCATTTCTAAGAGTCATGAACAGGGAAAAGGGCTGGCTTGCGCTCGATGTCCTAGAATTTATGTTGGCCTGTCGCCGTTTTTGCGCCAGCATACCGAGAATGAGCGATCGATATTTCTGCTCGGTCTGAACGAACATGGGAAAAGTGCTGTTAATGCTCATCGTTTCCGGATCGGAGGCATAGATCCCCGCGAGCATGGGCTCGGCCATTTTTTCAAGCGCCTCTTCGCCCATGCGTCGCCTCACAAACGAAGCGAGGCTTTCATCCGCATTGTCCTTTTTTTTGGGGATGAACAGATCCAGCCCCATTCGAACCTTCCCCGGCAGGGTGAAGAGTGAGTTGAAAACAAACGGCATGAACTTAGTCGGAATCATCAGACTTAGCCCATCGGGCATGGTTACCAGTTTTTTATTAACGTAAACGTAGGTACTGGTATGGCCCGGGTTGGTACCAGTGAGCCGATCGGTAAGGCCTATCTTCCGGCACAGTTCGATGGCATGCGGTTTCTGCGAGATAAAAGAGTCGGGACCACGCTCAACGATGAACCCATTAAACCGAAGAGTCGATATCTTTCCACCGAATTTTTCAGCAGAATCGAGAAGAACACACTCAATGGACGCGCCTCGCGCAATCTCCTCCTGAACGCGATAAGCCGCTGCAAGACCTGCAATACCACCGCCGACGATGATGATTTTTTTCATAAAATCATTATGTCAGTTTTACGATAAATTTTCAAAACACTTGGAAACGAAAAAATTCAGCATTTGAAAAGTTTGACATACCTGCTGGCGTTGAAAAGGCAAGGAGTTTTTTTAAAAACGGACCATTTCCATTTTTTTAAAGCGGGGCAAATCGGTAAGCAGGATACAGTCTTCGTATTGCATGAGATTACGCCTGAAATCGATTCTCTTAAGCGCTTTGAGGTTGGACGCATTGCAGAGAGTATCGACTCCATCGCGGGTGATATTATTGCCGTTCAGACAAAGCTCTTCCAGTTTCCCCAAGTGCGCAGAAAGCGCAATTGATTTTACTGCCAAATCTCCGACAAAAACGTCTCCCGCCTTGAGGCTTTTGAGGTTGGTAAAATTTTCAGAAGCGGTCAGGTGCTGAAATCCTCTTTCCTTAATTTCGTTTTTGTTGAGCGTAATTTCTTCCAGCCCATTGAGAGTTGCCGACCGCGCCAATGCCAGAACACCGGCAGGCATAATTCCGCAATTTTCTAGATTCAGGTTTCTCAGACCGGAGAAGGCTTCGGATTCCGCCAGAATAATCACTCCCTTGTTCCTTATCGGGTTGTCCATCAGGTTGAGCGATTTGAGCGCTGACAAATGTTTGCTTTGCGCCAACGCTTCAAGTCCGACATGGTCAAAATGATTGTTCCTCAGCGAAAGCGTTTCCACCCCGGTTAGCTGATCCGACCGGGCAAGGGCTTTGAGCCCGGCATTCTCCAGCCGCTGACCATTCAAGTTCAGCTCCGTTCCCGAGAAGCGCTTCTTTAAAAGCAGACGGATACGTAAATCCATGAGGACCGTCTCGGAAGTGCCATTGTAATCATTATCGTATAGATAAAGATCGGTGAGGGACTCCAGTTGCTTGGATTGAGCAATAGCCTCGGCTCCCACGTTGCCAATGGAATTGGAGTCGAGAAGTAGTTGTTCGACGCGAGCAAGGGTCGGCGATTTTGCCAGCAAACCTGCACCCGTATCACCGATCCCGTTCCAGCCTAGGTTGAGATGCCGCACGGGCACGAACGCTCCCGTTTGCAGCCAGTCGGAAACCGTTTCGTCACCCAGCTGGTTTCTGCGCAGGTTAAGCCGTGCAAGTGAAACCACAGCCGTACCATCCGGAAACTTCGCCAGACGTTCTTCCCCGATCCGGTTTAATTCTAGGTCCAGCGTTTCGAGTTGGGTCAGGGCTCCGGACTTAATGAGGTGCAATGCCCCGGAGTCGCCAATCTGGTTTTTTGTCAGGCTCAGATGTTTGAGCTTGGCAAATAATTTAGCTTCGGAGATCGCCCGCGCACCCCCATCACCAATCTCATTGGCTTCCAAGATTAGCGTGGTGAGTCCGGTCAATGAGGAGCACTTTACCAGAGCTTCGATTCCCACATCGGTCAGCTCGTTCCAGCTCAGATTCAGTTGAGTGACATGGGACAAGTCTTTCATCCGCGCTAGAAAAATAGCTCCCACGTCACCAAGTCGTTCGTAGCTCAGATCGAGACAGCGGTTTCCACTTTCGACGCTTTTTCTTAACAGGTCGACAATATACAGATCGCCTTTGCTCGGTTTCATATTGGGTCAGTTATCGGCAGGACAATCGGATTTAAACATCTGTAAGCCTTTTAGTCGGTCCGACTCCTGAAGCAGCTCTAGTCCTCGGGGATCGATAAGGTTGTACTGCATGTTGAGCTCATGCAGAGCGGGAAGTCCAGGTGCCTCGGCCAGAGCTTTCATTCCCTCGTAACCAATTCGGTTGGCATCGAGATGAAGCGTTTTAAGTTTTTTTAAATTTTTCGAATTCGCCAGCGCACGGGCTCCTCGGTCGCCCACACGATTGAACGAGAGGTCCAACGTCTCCAGGTTGTACAACGTTTCCGATTCAGCCAGGGCCACGGCCCCGTCGTCTGCAATCCGGTTGGTGTAAAGACTCAGATAGCGCAACTTCCTAAGCTGTTCCGATTCGGCCAGAGCCCGTGCTCCGTCGTCACGAATGAGGTTTTCATACAGCCACAGTTCGTGAAGCGGAGAAAACAATTCTGACTGGGCCAACTCTTCCAACCCCATGTCCTTGATTTTATTGGTATGTAAATAAAGGATTTCAATATCAGGCAATGCCACGTTTTCTGCTAATTCCATTGCGACCTGGTTATCAATACCCCTGCTGGAAAAATCGAGAGTCTTGCCGTCCTTGCTCAGGCACCGCTTGATCCATTTACGGACGTAGGATAGGTCCTCAATTTTTGGTTTTCTTGCTTCCGTAGGCATAGCTTCTTAGGATAAGGTTGAGGGGTTATTTTATCGATGCACCCTGAAAAGTAAAGAGGTATCTGCTGGATCAGGGCCGTCGGTGGCAAATGAAATGGTCTTTCAAGTTTTGATGGACGAAGATATCTAGCGTCTTTTCCTCTGGCGTCGCATGCTACCCCATCCAAACAAGGTGCCGTTCCATTCACCGCCATATTGCCCTCAAAGCTAGCTGGGTGTTATTCTGGACGACATGACCATTGCACAACGGACCCATAACAAAGCTGGTCGCTTACCTGGAACCCTCCTTGCGGTTGCAATATTTCTAGGTTTCCTTGCCGGGTGTTCCGGAGGTGAAACCAGAACAGGGCAGATATTCCGCATGCCCATAGGTAACGAGCCCCCGACTCTGGACTGGACTCTGGCTACGGACAGCGTCTCCTTCAACATCCTAACCAACCTCATGGAAGGGCTCACCCAGTACAATGCTGACTTAGAAGCTGTGCCTGCCGTTGCGGAGCGATGGGAGTTTTCCAAAGACGGAAAAACCATCACTTACTATCTCCGGGATGACGTGCTGTGGTCCGACGGCCAACCGGTGACGGCAGAGGATTTCGAGTATTCATGGAAACGTTTGCTCAACCCCACCACAGCAGCGCAGTACGCTTACTTTCTGTTCGATATCGAGAACGCTTATGAATACAACTCCGGACTGATCAAAGATGCATCCGAGGTCGGCGTGCGCGCCCTTTCTCCCCGCGTCCTCGAAGTGCGGCTGAAAAAACCGGTAGTCTACTTTCCTAGCATCACCACATTCATGGTGACCTTTCCCCAACGGAAAGACATCGTCGAAAAATTCGGCGATCATTGGACCGACCCGGACAAGATCGTAACCAACGGACCCTTTAAACTCGCCGAGTGGCACCACGAATACAAATTGGTCCTTGCAGCGAACGAACGGTTCTACGAAGGGCGGCCTGCTCTCGACACAGTTCTGGCTTATGTGATTGAGGAAAGAACCACCGCACTCACTCTTTACGAAACCGGTGAGCTGGAAATAGTGGAACTACCACCAGTGGCCATTCCCCATTTTAGAGATCACCCAGAATATAGTAGCCTGCCGCAATTACGCGGATATTATTATGGAATCAACGTGACCAAACCTCCGTTTGACAATACACTCGTTAGGCGAGCCTTTGCCCATGCAATCGATCGCTCTCGCCTCCCCCTTCTCCTTAAGGGCGGAGAACTTCCTACCTCGTCATGGATTCCCAAGGGAATGTTTGGTTACAATCCAAACATCGGGGCAAAGTTCAACCCGGAAAAAGCGCGGTCATTATTGGCGGAAGCAGGTTACGCCAACGGAAAGGACTTTCCAAAAATCACCGCCATGTATAACACGAACGATACGAACCGCTTGATTGCTGAATTCCTTCAAGCCCAATGGAAGAAATACCTCAAGGTATCTATAGAACTCGAAAGTCAGGAATGGAAAGTGTTTCTCAGTAGACTTCAGGTCGATCCACCCCAGGTTTTTAGACTGGGATGGGGAGCGGATTTCCCGGACCCGGATAACTTTATGAACCTGTTCATCTCCACAAGCGGTAACAATCGCCTTCAATGGAGCAATGCCCGATACGACGAGCTTGTGGCGCTGGGGGCAACCCTGCACGACCCTGAAGAACGGCTTGACGTCTATAACGAAGCCCAGAGGATATTAACCGAAACCGATGCCGCGATGATCCCGCTTTTCGTTTCCACACAGAATCTTTTGATCAAACCCCATGTCAATGGATTGGAAATAAACTCTATGGAGCTCATGTATCTCAAGAAGGTTCGTCTCAATACGGAGCGAGGCGCCTAATGCGATGACCCCAAGGAAGGGGCGCTGCGGATTAGCCGATTAAGCGCTCCCGGCACTGATTGCAGTGTATATACATACCGGGAATATAACCGCTGATCTGATTCTCGATACCGCAACTACGACACTCAATTAAAATTTTCTGGGGAGAATCGTCTGGCATAACAACCTCCAGAATGAAACCGAGAACTTAGGACTTAGAATCATCAGATGAATGTCCCTTCATCATCTCAGCCATATCCCCCATTTTAGACATATCTCCCATCTTTGAAATATCGATCCCCATATCGGCAAGCGCACCAGAAAATGGGCATTTCCCGGCCTTGGGCGTTCCGGATTCGCTTTCCGCGGCAGGGGTCTCACTGGGCGCTTCCTCAGTTTTCAATTGCCCCGCTTCGGCCATGATCATCCAGTGAAGTGCATCGATTTGTTGGTTCTTCTCAGAAGCACATTTTTCGATCGCTTCACGGGTTTGTGCGTGGGTTACATGGGGAAGAGCCTCCCGGTATTTTTCGAGAGCCTGTTTTTCCAGCTCAATCGCCGCTTTAAGTGCTTCGACGGAATTCGACATCGTCGTTTCTCCTGCAAAAGGGTCCATTAAATAATTTAAGTTCTGTGGTAGAAAATATATCAAAAGAGTGTCTCCCGCACAAGAGGGCGTGAAATCCGAACGATGGTTTACAAATCCTCCCTTAGGGCCTAATATTCACCGGCCATATCCTGGAATAATTGATCTACATAGGCTGGAGAGCATCCCGCGGTGGCATTATTCGACCTTTCCGAATACAATCCGGGTATAGAGGAGGAGCGCACGGGGCGCCTCGCCGCGGCAATCTTTTATTTTTTCTGCCTGGGGGTAGCTTCCAGGTCATCTTTGAGGGAAAACCTGAAATATGAATAAGAGTAAATCCAAACGAACCACGAAGCACCGGTCATCGCGCCGAAAACTGCCCGCCAAACGGCCCATGGCCATGAAGCAACGCCCAAAATTTTCCCCGCGCGCAAGCCGGTCTCTCAAGTTGCGCTGTTGCGACTGGGATACCGAAGCTGCCTTACGCATGCTACAGAATAACCTTGACGAAGACGTCGCCTTGGACTGGGAACAGTTGATCGTGTACGGAGGAAGCGGGCGCGCCGCCAGAAACTGGAACGAATACCATCGAATCGTCACCGAGCTCAAACGGTTAAAGCCAGATCAAACTCTCTGCATACAATCCGGAAAACCCGTTTACGTTGCCCCAACGCATCCCGGAGCACCGCGGGTCATCATCGCCAACTCCAACCTTGTCCCCAGCCATGCCACACAGGAACACTTCAACCAACTGGACCTGATGGGACTCACCATGTACGGACAGATGACCGCCGGAAGCTGGATTTACATCGGTACTCAGGGCATCCTGCAGGGCACCTACGAAACCTTCGGCGCCTGCGCACGGAAACATTTCAAGACATCCAGCTTGGCTGGAAAATGGATTTTCTCTTCCGGGCTTGGCAATATGGGCAGAGCGCAACCTCTTGCGGGAACAATGAACGATGCCTGCGTCCTCGTCGCCGAGGTTAATCCAGAACAGGCCGAGCACCAGAGGAGTGAAGGTTATCTCGACTGGGCAACGGATTCCCTTGACGAAGCGCTCAAATGGATTGACAAGGGTCTAGAACAAAAGAAACCTATCAGCGTCGGCATCGTAGGAAATGGCGCAACTGTAGCCCGCGAACTACTCAAGCGAAAACGCATCCCCGACATCGTCACCGATCAAACTCCAGCGCACAACCTCATGGACTACGTGCCAGAAGGAAAAAGTTACAGTTGGAACATGTGGCTTCGTGACAAAAATCCAGCAGAATATCTCAAGCTTTCTCAAGCAACGGTCGGCAAGCACGCACGTGCACTCATAAAAATGCAAGAAAAGGGCGCGGTGGTCTTCGACTACGGTAACAACCTTCGCGGCCAAGCGGAAAAAGGCGGACTCTCTATTCGCAACAAGGACGGCTCCTTCGTTTATCCAGGATTCGTCTCAGAATATATTCGTCCGCTCTTTTGTGAAGGACAGGGGTCCTTTCGCTGGGCGGTTCTTTCGGGGCGTAAGAAAGACCTGTTGACGATAGATCAGGCTGTGCTTAACACGTTTCCAAAAAAAACAGAGCTCAGACGATGGATCGAAAAAGCGCAAAACCAAGTGCCTATCCTTGGCTTACCCACACGAGTATGCTGGCTCGGGTATGACGAGCGGGTTAAGATGGGCCTTGTTATGAACCGCCTTGTAAAATCGGGTAAGGTTGCGGCACCGATTGTCATCGGCCGCGATCACCTGGATTGCGGTAGTGTCGCTTCGCCCAACCGTGAAACGGAGAGCATGCTCGACGGCAGTGATGCTGTTGCCGACTGGCCCCTTCTCAACTTTGCCCTCAACGCCGTTTCGGGTGCAAGTTGGGTGAGTTTTCATCACGGTGGCGGGGTGGGCATCGGCAACTCCCTGCACGCGGGTATGGTGATCGTCGCCGATGGCACCCGTGACAAAGAAGCGCGGCTGGAACGCGTGCTGACTAACGATCCCGGGATCGGCATCGCCCGCCACGTCGATGCGGGTTACAAAGAAGCGGAAAAAGTCGCTAGAAAACACAAGATCAATCTTCCCAAAGGACGATGACGGAAACGGTCTGCTTCAAAAATATCGGGCAGCTGATCCAAACGGACGTCTCGGCAGATGGGCAACCCCGCCTGAAATTTTCAAACCATAGTGCCCTTCTGGTTAAAAATGGGCACATCGAAAGCGTGGTTCCGAGTTCCGGACTAAAATCCTCCGACTATTCCAAGACGGTTGACCTCAAGGGCAAAACCGTCATTCCCGGTTTTGTCGACTGCCATACCCACTTGATCTATGCCGGAGAACGCAAGGAAGAAATGGAACAGCGGCTGGACGGTTCATCCTATATGGACATCCTTAAAAACGGCGGCGGAATTTTAAACACCGTCCACGCAACCCGGAAGGCCGATGCACAATCTCTATTCGTAACCGCGCGGACACGGATGCGCCGAATGATGGCCTTAGGCACCACCGCGTTCGAAATCAAATCTGGGTACGGTCTAGACCTCAGCACCGAAAAAAAGATGCTTCGAGTCGGGCGCCGTCTGAAGGACGCTCTCCGGATCCCGGTAACCCTCACCTACCTGGGTGCCCATGCGGTGCCACAGGGGTCCACCCGGTCCCAGTACTTTAACTTTGTCATGGAACACCTACCTGAATTCCGTGATCTGGCAGACGGCGTGGATATCTTTTGCGATCGTGGAGCGTTCAAGGCGCAGGATCTCAGGCGGCTATTCCTGCACGCAAAGCTGGTCGGGTTCTCTCAACTCCGCGCTCATGTGGAAGAACTGTCGCACCAAGGGGCATGTGCCGAGGCAGCGAGGCTGGGCGCCCATTCCTGCGATCATCTAGAACACGCCAGCCCCAATGACATCCGCGCCATGAAACACGCGGGCACCGTCGCCGTCCTCATGCCCGGAGTCACTTTTTTTCTAGGGGAGGAAAAAATACCGCTGGTCCACAGCATGATAGATGCTGGGGTCACTCTCGCACTTGCCACCGACTGCAATCCGGGCAGTTCCCCCACCTATAACATGCAGACCGTGCTGAACCTGGCCTGCCACCTGTACCGCATCACCCCTGAGCAGGCCCTTATCGCCGCCACCTATGGTTCGGCCAAGGCGCTCATCGAACACACGGAGTACGGTTCACTTAAACCTGGCCAACGCGCTGATTTTCTGGCACTTAAAACTTCAGACTACCGCGACCTATTTTACTATTTCGGCGAAAACTTCGTTGAAAGTACCTACATCGCAGGCAGACCCGTCCGTACCGCTAAAAACCCAGCAGCCGAATAAAACCACCGCGAAAAATCAATCTTGAAAAATGAATGATTTGAGAAGTAAAAATTTTCTATAAACAAACCTAAAGAAATAAAAAAAAGCCCGCGAGGAAAACCCCGCGGACTTTGGATCAAATATCCGATTTTTAGACGATCGCCAAAAAACTACAGGCCTCATAACAGGCGTTGCAGTTGATGCAAAGGTCCATGTCAATATGAGCGACAACCTTACGTGTGCCCCCAGTGATTGCGCCAGTGGGACAAGGTTTAATACACTTACCGCAAGCGACACAATCATCTTCCTTAACGACGTAACGGTAAAGTCCCGTACAACGCGCAGCGTCGCAAACCTGATCCACAATATGCCGTTCGTACTCAGCGCGGAAATACCTTATGCCGGTCAGGACCGCTTTAACAGCAGTCTCCCCAAGACCGCACAGCGAGGTGACGTTGATTTCCTCGCATAGAGACTGGAGCTTATCAATATCCTCTAGTTTGCCGCGTCCTTCGGAAATATCGTCGAGCTTGTTTTTGATGAGCGTCAACCCGATACGGCACGGTGTGCACTTACCACAGGTCTCCGCTTCGTTGAATCCAATCGAAAATTTGGCCAAATCGATAACGCACGCCGACTGATCATAGGCCGCAAAGCTGGCCTGACCCATGAGGACCCCTACTTCGAGCAAGCTCTCGTAATCGAGTGGCGTATCAATTTTCGATGGCGGGAGGAATCCACCCGTGACGCCACCGGCATGAATGACTTTAAGTTCCTTCTTCTTGGAAATACCACCGCAGATGTCTTCGATAACATTTCTAAACGTGGTGCTCTGGTCGAATTCCATGAGACCGTTGTACTTGATGTTTCCGGAAATCGCCCAGACCTTGCATCCCGTAGCGTTATCGTTGCCCATTGACGCGTACCAGTCAGACCCCTTCTTAATGATGGAGGGGACGGTGGCCCAGGTTTCGGCATTGTTGAGCAGGGTGGGTTTACCCCACAATCCTCGTTCGCAAGAGTGCGGTGGCTGTGCCTTGGGCATGGGACGCTTTCCTTCAACCGACAGCATGAGGGCCGTTGATTCGCCGCCGATGAACGCCTCAACACCCTCGTGAACGTAAATGTCGATGCTGAAATCGGACCCGCAGATGTTGCTTCCGAGGAGTCCGCGTTCCCGCGCCTGCTCGAGCGCCATGTTTAAGCGCCGGACGGCGATACTGTAATCGGACCGGGTATAAATTATCGCCTCGGTCGCTTGGATAGCATACGCCCCAATGAGGAGTCCTTCGATCACCTGATGCGGGCAACCTTCCATGACACTCCGGTCCATGTAAGAAGCCGGGTTGCCCTCATCGCCATTGACCATGATGTAGCGCGTACCTAAATCATCGGTGGGCGCATTGGCAGCTTTCTTCCATTTATGGCCAGTGACAAATCCACCCCCACCCTTACCGCGTAAGCCTGACTTGATAATATCTTCGATGATGTCGGCGGGTTTCATCTTGAGTGCTTTTTTCAGCCCCTCGTAACCGCCTACCTCAAGATATTCTTCGATATTTTCCGGATCGATACGGCCGCCGAATTCGAGTGCGACGCGTTTTTGTTTCTGGAGATTCTCGTAATAGTCCTCCTTAGCCGCCGCCTTTTTAAACACCTTGCCGCCAATGACGTGGTCCTTGAGAATCTTTTCCACCATGTCTGGTTTCACCTTCTCGTAGGTGACCTGATCTTGGCCGGGAACGTAGACGTCGACTAACACGTCACGGCTGCAATAGCCACGGCAACCTACCTGACCCATGCTACACCCGCCCGGCCCCAGTTCGGCATTAGCTTCGAGTTCCTTGATCTTCTTTTCGAATTCGTTATAGACCTCCTCAGCACCTTCGGCGATACCACTGAGGCTCTTACACACCGTGATCTTGACCGTGCCCTTGACCTTTCCGGTAGGTTTTTTTTCTGTTTCTACTGCTGCTTCCATAAAGGTACTCTCCTCAAACCGATAATACCGCCCATCGCTCTAGGCCTGAGCCCAGCATTATCAATGCCCTCACAGATTCTGAAAAATTCCCGCAATTCTAGTCACCTCAAGACCGAATGTCAATGTCTCATCAGGGGCTAAAATCAGGAAAATTAAAAGGATTTTCCTAACGGTACCGGGTCCTCAGTCCTCGCTTTCGAGATGATTGCCGGCAAACCCATCAGGAAACAGGGGAGGACGGTCTATCTCATTGTCAAACAAGGGAGTTATTAGATCATCTGAAGGTAAAATAAACGGACTGTGACACTTGGGCTATAAAACAAACCATGCAAATTAGGCAACCTCCTAAGGTAGCAGCATATTACTGCTTATGTTGAAAGCATCAGGGGACCAGTTTCCCGATCTTGCTCTGAAATCTTCCCCTGAAGTAATGGCCCATCTCGGTAAACCACACGTTACCTTCCTTATCTAGGACCAGCTCACTGGGATGCGCCTTGGGCGTAGGAATTTTAAACATCTCCATACCTTCGGTCGTTCCGGGTTTGGCCTTTGACAGGTCGAGACGTCCGATATTGTCTCCGCGGTTGTCAACGAACCACACCCAGCCTCGCTTGGAGTCCACGATCAGATCGTGCGGGCCCTTGCGCTTTCCCGGAATCTCGTATTCGATCAACGCAGGGGGATTTTTCGCAGTATCTAGCCGGGTGATTTTCCCAGCAAACAACTGGCTGAACCAGACACCCCCATCCCCGGCGAGTGCCATGCCGTGAGGCACCGATTTTTTCGGCGGTACGGAAACCTCGCTCACTTCGCGCGTTTTGATATCGAACCACCCGATCTTATTGAAAAACTCTTGGGCCCAGAACTTACCGCCCTTGGTGTACCAGATGTTTTCGCCGTCGATCACCAAATCGTGCGGGTGCCCCTCACCCACAGGAAACTCCTCAATACTTTCACTGGCCGGCTTCAGCCGGGCAATCTTGTTGCCCTCGAACTCCAAGAACCAAATCGAGCCGTCCGCCGCTTCCGCTAGGTGATGTGGTTCGCTTTTTGGAGTAGGAACATCATACTCTTTGATCTTTCCCGTGGCCGGATCGAGCCGTCCGATACGGCCCGCCATCTCGCTGAACCACACTATGCCGTCTTTCGCCACAATGATGTAACTCGGTTTGCTGTCCTTCTGTGGCAGGTCGTATTCGACGATCCCTTCCGAGGTCCCGGGCTTGGCCGTGAACGGATCGAGGCGTCCTATCTTGTTGGTATTGATCTCAGT